>Ga0102938_10000874_pt1 | contig 22674 bp, 19 predicted proteins | sample SalPonR2_B_D2_MG_FD_84516 | JGI IMG/M metagenome (GOLD analysis project Ga0102938, IMG submission 84516) | Salt pond soil microbial communities from South San Francisco under conditions of wetland restoration - Salt Pond MetaG R2_B_D2_MG | ecosystem: Environmental > Aquatic > Marine >... | reverse complement strand
GTTCAAGTCCCCCCTCGCGCACGACTCGTCGGGCTGTAGTCCGACACGGGCGGCAGCCGACGTGCGTTGTACCCTCCGGCCGTGCCTCTGGAGATCCACCTCGCCGGTCAGGTGGATGTCGCTCGGGACGGCCGCTCGGCGGAACTCGACGGCATCGGTCGTCTCGGACGAGTCGCTCTCACGTATCTCGCCGACGAGCGTCGCCGGCCGGTCACTCACGACGAGCTGGCCGAGGCCGTCTGGGACCTGCGGCTGCCGGCGACGTGGCAGAGCGCACTGCGAGGTGTCGTCGCACGGCTGCGATCGGTGTTCGCCCAGCTGGGTCTGGAACCCGACGAGGTGATCGTCACCGGAGCCGGCTCGTATCACCTGGTCCTGCCGGCGGACGCAGTCGTCGATCTCGAGTCGGCAGCATCGTCGTTGCGTCGCGCGGACGAGATGATGACGTCGCGAGACGCGGTCGGTGCCCTCCACCACCTGGCTGCCGTACTCGCCGCGACCGAGCGGCCGCTCCTGCCCGGCTGTGACGGGACGTGGATCTCGCACCGCCAGGAGCAGTGGCGTGGCCTGCGGCTCTCTGCACTGCACCTCCACGCCGTCGCCCTCCGCGAGGTGGGTGACGCCGCCGCTGCGATCACCGTGGCGGAACGGCTGATCGCTCTGGATCCCGTGTTGGAGTCGTCGTACGTCTGCCTGATGGACGCCCACGTCGCAGCCGGCAACCGGGCCCAGGCGATCCGCGCATTCGCTCGCTGTCGCAGCACGCTGATCGAGCTGCTCGGTACCGAGCCCTCACCTGCCACCCAGGGCGCGTACCTGTCGCTGCTGCAGGAGACGGAGCCGGCAGTCGGTGTCGGCCTCGACCATCCGCCCCGCTTGATTCCTGCGTCGCTGGCGAACGTGCGCTCGCACGGGCCGCAGCTGGTCGGCCGAGACGGCGTCATTGCCGACCTGCTCACCGCCTGGAGCGGAGCCTGCACGGGCCAACGGCACGTGGCGGTCATCAGTGGTGACGGCGGGATGGGCAAGACCCGGATCGCAGCCGAGCTGGCCGCCGCCGTCGGTGAGGACGGCGTCCACCGGGCTGATGGCGCCCGGGGCGTCGTGCTCTACGGCGCATGCGATCAGGATGCGGCGGTGCCCTACCAGCCGTTCCTCGAAGCGCTGCGACCCGAGGTCGAGGCGTGCAATCCGGTCGACCTGCGCCAGCGTGTGCCCCACGGGGTGTCCGAGTTGTCCCGGCTGTTCCCCTGGGCGATGCGGTTCTTCGACGAGCCGACCGCAGAGGCACCCCGCGACGGCGGCGACCGTCTGGAACTGTTCGAAGCGGTCACCGCGCTGATCGCGGGCGCCGCCGAACGACAGCCCGTGATGCTGGTTCTCGACGACCTGCACTGGGCCGACCGGCCGACACTGCTGCTTCTCCGCCACGCACTGCGCCGGCTCGAATCGGGCGGACTCCTGGTGGTTCTCGCCATGCGCTCGGCACCCGGAGGGCTCGACGAAATCCTCGACACCCTGCCGGCGACCACCACCGTGCATGACGTCACGGTCGAACCGCTCGACGTCGATGCGGTGCGCGAACTCGCAGCCGAACTGCTCGGCGTATGGCCGACCGACGTCGCGCCGCAGGTACTCGACGAGACGGACGGTTCGCCGTTCCTCGTCGGCGAACTGCTGCGCCATCTCGCCGACACCGATGCCGCCCGTCTCCCTGTTTCGGCGGCGGGTGATCGGGCGATCGCTGCCCGAATCGGAGTGCCGCAGCGTGTCCTCACGGTGCTCGAGCGTCCTCTCTGCCGCGTCGATCCGGTCACTCGCAGGGTTCTGGGAGTCGCCGCCCTGGCCGGGCAGACGTTCGACCTCGATGTGGTCGAGCACGCCGCCGCGCTTGCGGACGACGCCGTCCTCGATGCGCTCGACGAGGCACGGTCGGCAGGCCTCGTCTCGGAGGTGGAGGGCCGGATCGGGCGGTTCGCCTTCGCCCACTCGCTCATCCGGCACGTACTGATCGACGACGTCGGCGCAGCACGCCGAGCGCGCCTCCACCGCCGCCTCGCGGCCGCCATCGAGGCACGACCCCGTGCCTCATCGGACGCACTCGGGGACCTGCTCCGCCATCACCGACTGGCGGTGACGTTGACCCGTGACGCGGGGCCTGTCGCAGACGCCGCGGCGCGGGTCGCCGACGACGCCATGGCCAAGCTGGCCTACGAAGATGCCGTGGACCACGTGGCGTCGACGCTCACCGCACTCGCCGATGCCGACATCGACGAACCGAGCGTCGCTGCACGGTTGGAGCTGATCCTCGGTGAGGCCTGCGACCTGAGTGGCGACCGCCCCGGGGCGCGAGCCGCATACCTTCGTGCGTTCGCCGCCGCTCAGCGCATCGCAGCCGCCGAGTCGATGGGCCGGGCAGCCCTCGGCATCGGTGGGCCGTGGACGACCACCGGCGAGGTCGACACGGAACAGGTCGCGGCGCTGGAGGCAGCGGTCGCTGCGCTCGAAGGGGCCGGTAGGGACGCTCTGCTCGGGGTTCTGCTGGCACGACTGGCGCGCGCGGTGCGATACGCCCCGGGTTTCGGTCGACGCGGGCCCGTCCTCGCCGAGGCCGCACTCGCAGCTGCGCGTCGATCGGGCGATGTCGGATCGCTCTCGGATGCGCTGCTGGCGCAGCGGGTCGTGCTGCACGGTCCGGAGGGGATCCGGGAGCGGCTCGAGGCAGCCGACGAACTGGCGCGTCTCGCTGATGCGGGCGGGAGCATGACCGACATCCTGGATGTGGGGCCGGTCAGGATCATGACGCTCTTCGAGGCGGGCGAGCATCTCCGTGCCGACGAGGCGGTGCGGAGCTACGGCGCCCTGGCCGACGAGTCGAGACGTCCGTATCACCGCTGGTGTGCCAGCTATCTGCGCGCCGTCGTGGCCACACGGACGGGTCGCTTCGACGATGCGGCACACCACATCGACGTGGCTCGTGACATCGGTCTGGAGGCCCAGCTCGCCGATGTCCTCACCGTCTACGGCGCCCAGACCGTGATGCTGTTGCGAGAACGGGGTGACCTCGCTGAACTCGAGGCCCTGATCCGCACCCTGAACGAACGACTGCCGACCCCTCGTTGGAGCGAGATCCTGGCATGGGTCCTCGCCTCGACCGGTCGGGTCGATGATGCGGTCGCCGCACTCCCCGCCCGAATGACACGACGCCGGGACCCGCAGTGGCTGGCGGCGGCGACGTTCACCGCCGAAACGGTTGCCCTGGCCGGCCTGGAGGACAGGGCTCGGAACCTGTACGGCGAACTCGTTGCGTACGGCGGCACCGATGTAGTGGTCGGACCGGGCGTCGCATGGATCGGGCCGATGGATCACACCCTCGGTGTGCTGGCAGCCGGGCTCGGACGGGTCGACATCGCCGAGCGACACTTCACGAGCGCTCTCGAGGCGACGGCGGCACTGGGTGCCTGCCCCGCCCACCTGCGTTCGGAGTCGGCACTTGCTCGGCTGCGCTGATGTCGGTGAGCGCCGGCGCGATCCGTCGATGGGGCCGTCGTGGTTGGTGGGGAGGAGCCATGGGTATCTCCTCGGTCACGCGGCCGACACCAGCGGCAGAGACGAGCGAGGAGGGTGCCACGTGGGGATCTTCAGCGGCCTGTTGAAACCGTCGATCGCCAAGCGCCTCTGGAACGCCGTCCGGGGTCGGAGCTCCACGAGCGGCTGACGCCGCTCAGATGAGCCCGGCGCGGGAGCCGGCCTCCACGGCCTGGCGGCGGGTGTTCACGTCGAGCTTGCGGTACAGGGTCTTCAGGTTCGTCTTCACGGTGTTCACCGACAGGTACAGCTGCTCACCCATCTCGTTGTAGGTGAGATGGGTCGGCAACAGCTCGAGCAACGACTGCTCGCGCTGGGTGAGCCGCACGCCGTTCGACAGTCCGGCCGACCGGTCGGCCGACAGCGTGTCGAGTGTGGATGCCAGGCGGGGGTGCAGCTCTGCCAGCGGCAGCGACCGCAACAGCCGTTCGGATCGGCGGCCGACGCCGAGCAGCGGAAGAACCCACCCGCTGTCGGCGCACTCGGTGACGAGGTCGACGAGTTCGTCGGACGGGATCGACCCGTTGCCGTGCGTCGCCCGCACCAGCCGCGCCTGCAGGGCGTCGGGTCCTGCGAACGCGGAGAGGTCGGCGAGCAGCCGATGCGGATCGGCCGCCGGACCCGGTCCGAAGCGGGCCGTCAGGAGCAACGTGCGCGGACCCGGTTGCAGCTCGTCGATCACCCGTCGCGCCTCGTCGAGCTGCCCCATGTCGGCGAGTGCCTCCGCCTCCACGCCGAGGATCCGGTCGGCGTAGGGGCGGCACTGCTCGAAGTCGGTGGACGACCGCAGGTTGTCGACCACACCGAGGGTGCGCTGCGGGTCGCCCAGGACCAACCCGAGGCGGGCATCGAGGAAGCCGGCCTGCAATGCGTTCCACACGCCACCGAGGTCGGCCGCGGCCGTGGAGGCCCGACGCGAGAACCGCTGAGCCAGATCGAGGTCGCCGACACTGAGATGACACCAGCCGGCGGTCACGAGCGTGTCGAAACACAGATGGTTGGCGTCGGCCTCGTGCTCGTCGATCCACGCCACCGCCGGAGCAACCGTCTCGACGGCGCCCGTCAGGTCGCCGGTCACCCAGTCGTGCCACGCCCGCAACGTCGGAACCGTCACCGACACCACGACGTCGGGCCCGTCGAGGCGCTCGGCTCGGCGGATCCACGCGATGGCGTCGTCGGGGCGCCTGGCGGCCACGAGAGTGCGAGCGGCGAGGATCGGGAAGCGCCGCTCGAACGCGGAGTCGACGTCGGTGACGGCCGGCCGCTCGGCGATCCAGCGGAGGGCGGTGTCGAGGTCGGCGTCCATCAACGCCACGGCAGCTTCCACGTCCCTGAGGCGAGTGGCCAGGTCGATCTCGGCGTGCGGCGAGTGCTCGATCGCCGACGGGACGCCCGCTGCCGCCAGCTCGCGGGCTCGCCGGGTCCACGACTCGGCCGCTCGCGCGCCATCGGCGTAGAACGCCACCAGTGCCAGGTCGGCGGCGAGGCCGGCATCGTCGACCTCGGCCCGCAGGGGCAGTGTGCGGGCGAACCGCCGCAGGGCGTCCCGTTCGCCCCGGTCCACCAGTTCGATCGCCGGGTCGACCAGCTGCGAGCGCGCACGGGCCGTCTCCCCGATCGCCCGGAGGTGCAGGTAGGCCGAGGTGAGATCACCGCGCTCGCGCCACAGCGCCGCAGCTCGCCGATGGAGATCGATGCGGCGAGCCGGATCCTGGAATCCCAGCTCCGACTCGAGCAGTTCCCGGAAGAGCCCGTGGAACCGCATCGCTCCGGTCCGGGCGTCGACGACCGACAGGAACAGCCGCCGCTGGAGGAAGCTGCTCACCACGCCACCGGCGTCCGGTCCGACGAGGTCGGCGGCCAGGTCGGGATCGAACCATCGCAGCACCGACAGCGACAGTGCGACGTGTCGCTCGCGCGCGTCGAACGACTCGAGGACGCCACCGACGAGCCGGTCGGCGAGCAACCGCTCGGGAAGTTCGTGGTCGGTGCTCGCGGTGCCGGGTGTGTCGGAGAGCAGCGCCATGTGCAGAGCGATCGGCCAGCCCTCGACCCGATCGTTGAGCGCTCGGACATCGTCGGGCTCGAGGCGTGACCCGAAGCGCTCGGCGATCGTCACCGATTCGTCGGCCGTGATGCGCAGATCGTCCTCGCGCACCTCGGTCAGCCATCCGTTGGCGCGCCACCTCCCGAGTGGCAGGTGAGGATCGGACCGTGACGTGACGATCAGGCGGAGCCGGTCACCCACCCGCTCGACCAGGAGGGCGATCACGTCGAGCGTCGAGCGCGACAGATGGCTGTTCATCCCGTCGATCACCACGACCACCGTCGCCTCCGCGGTCTCGAGGCGCGAGATCAGTGCGGCGACGAAGACCGGGTCGTCGGGGCCCCGTTCACGGAGCAGCTCGGCCTGCTCGTCGTCGAACCCGTCGAGGACCGCCCCGAGTGCCTGCAGGACGTGCGTCCAGAAGGTGGTGGCATCCTGGTCGAGCAGGTCGAGTGTGAGCCAGGCGACCGGCAGCTCGGCCTGTTCGAACCAGTGCCGGACGACGACCGTCTTGCCGGATCCCGGCAATGCCGTCACCAGGGTGAATCGGCCCGGCTCGCCGATGGCGTCGACGAGACGCGGTCTCACCAGGAGCCCCTCCGGCACGTCGGGCGGCATCAGCTTGCCGTGCACGATCACCGGCCCGGTCCCGAGGGTGTCGCCCACGAGGTGCACGGTACCGCGACGCGCGGACGCTGCGCTGCGGTGAGCGGCGAAGACGCCCGACGGTCGCGCGAGCGCCGTTCATCACGGCGGCGAGCCGGACCGTACCTGGCAGTCAGCCCGAGAACACCGCCCGTGTCGTGTCGTCGGCGTCGACCAGCGTGAGGGTGGAGTCCTCGACGGAATAGCCGGACACCTCGCCCAGGACGGCCAGGTATGCCGACTCCACGTCGCTCGCGGGCGGCTCACACGCCATCATCGTGCCGGCGATGACCGGATCGACCGTCACCTCACCGTCGTCGAACGTGGCCGCCGTGGTGTACTGGTTGCAGCCGCTCGACCCCGAGATGCGTTCGCCGTCGAACGTGAGGTCCACGGTGACGCCGTCGGGAACGGGTTCGCCGTCGAGCTCGGTGAGTGTCCAGGTGGTGCCGGCGACGGGTCCACCGCCGGCGTCCCCGCCGGCGTCGTCGTCGCTGCCGCAGGCGGCGAACGCCGTGAGGCCGACGAGGGCCAGTGCGAGGGCTCGCCCCACGGGGCGCTGCAGGAGGGAACCTGTGTTCATCGTCGGCGACGTTACGCAACGCCGCCGTCGGTCGGCAGACCCTGATCGGGTGAACCGTCCTCCGATCGCACCTGGTCCACCGACAGGCCGAGTTCGTGGAGACGCGAGACGGCGGCGACGAGAGCCGACTGGTCGGGCAACGACACCACGAGCGAGTCGGGCCCGACGCTGACGGCGTCGACGCCGATCTCGTCGGCGAGCACCGAACGCAGCGCGGCATCCGGTTCTCCGCGCACGACGATCGAGTACTTCATCGCCCGTGTGCCTGCCGGATGCCGTCGCTCACGCCGTCGACGGTACGGACACACGCCCTGTCTCGGGAACACCCTGATCGGGTGGATCGCGTCAGGCCGTCACACGGTGGCGACGGCGCTGCCACAGGGCCGTCACGCTCGCCACCGCGAGCATGACCAGCGTGATGACCACCCCGACGGAGGTGACGGCGTGGGGAACCGTGTCGTCGGCGCCGGGATTGCGGTCGGCGATACCGACCGGGTTGCTCCCCAGCCCGGCGAGTGACGTCGCCCACATCCACGTCGCCACCGTGACGCCACCGGTGGCCAACCCGAGCCCGAAGGCGCGTACCACCAGCGAACCCACCACCACGGCGACGGCGATCAGAGCGACCTGGGCCAGCCGGCCGGCGAAGAACGCAGTGGGCAGATCGCGGTTGGGATCGGTGGACCGGAAGTTGTCGGCGAACACCGCATCGCCCACCGGCACCAGCGGCCCGAACGCCAGGACCACCCCGGCCACCGCCGTGACGGCGGCGATCCACGGATTGAGCGGCCGATGGCCACCGGTGCCCGACAGGCGCAGGGACGCCATGAACACCAGGACCGCCAGAACGCCGATGCCCGCCACCAGCAGCCACCCCACGTCGCGAGTGACGGTGAGGGTGAACGCCTCGGGTGAGGTGCGCGTGATCGACTCCGCGACGGCGATCGGGAACTCGGCCAGGCCGATCGTGAGGCTCGCCCAGCCCACCACTGCGAGCGCAGCTCCGCCGGCGAGGCCGGCGCCCCAGCGGATTCCGAAACAGGCGAGCAGCCCACCGAGGACCATCGCCGCCGCCCCGATGAATCCGGCCATCGCGAGGTTGCTGCCGAGGTCGTCGAGCGTGGAGGCGCCGGTGTCGATGCCGGCCGTGGGGCGGCTGGTGCGGATGTCGATCACGTCGGCCACGAAGGCCATCAGGGCCGCCGCGAGGCTGAACAGGGAGAACAGGAACACGAGACGGAAACGGAAGGGCTCGCGTGGCGGTGGGTACTCGACGAGGTCGTCGACGCCGTCGAACACGGCCGGCATCTCCGCCGTCGTGGTGGGAGACGTGGTGGTGGGCGCCTCGGCGGTTCGGATCTCGTCGGTGGGCGTGGCCGAGGCCCATCCGTCGTCGGCAACCACCGCGCGCTCGGCCACCCCGTCCGGCTCGGTGATGGCGTCGACCGGTTCGGTCACCGCATCCGCTTCGGAGATGGTGCCGACAGGCCCGGTGACGGCGTCGACGGGCTCGGTCGGCGCGTCGCTCCGATCCGCTGTCTCCGTCGGCTGTGTCCCTGCTTGCCCGGCGTCGACGCGATCGTCCGTGACGATGTCGATCGATTGGGTCTCGATCTGCTCGGTCGGCGGCTGGTCGAGCGGGGAGGCGCCTGTGTCCGGGGTGGGCGCTGCCCAGACGTTGCCCTCCTTCGCCGCCAGCGCCGTACCGCAGCGGTTGCAGAAGCGTTGCTCGTCGGAGACCTCGACGCCGCAGCCCGGACACACCATGGCCCCGACTGTACGGGATCGTGGTCAGGCGTCGGGTCTGCCCGACAGACTGGGGGTGTGCAGCCCGCCGACGCCACGTCCTCCGACGATCCGTCGGAGGACCCGACGGTCCGTCCCGCAGATGTGCCGACTCCCGTACGCGGCCGCTTCGCGCCGTCGCCGACCGGCGATCTCCACCTGGGCAACCTGCGCACGGCGGTGATCGCCTGGCTGGCGGCACGCGAGGCGGGCGGGTCGTTCGTCGTTCGCATGGAGGATCTCGATCGTCAGCAGTCCGACCCGGCGGTGGAGCGGTCACAACTCGTCGACCTGGCCACGATCGGGCTCGACTGGGACGGCGACGTGATCCGCCAGAGCGAGCGGTTCGATCTCTATCACGACGCCATCCGCCGCCTGACGGAGCAGGGGCTGGTCTACGAGTGCTACTGCACCCGTCGCGAGATCCGCGAGGAGATCGCCGCCGCCGCCGAAGCTCCGCACGGTCCGCCCGGCGCGTATCCCGGGGTGTGCCGTGATCTCGGCGACCGCGATCGCCGCCGCCGCCGTGACGAGGGCCGGCCGCCGGCGTTGAGGTTCCGCAGCGACGGTCAGGTGGTGGAGTTCGTCGACGGCGTCCACGGTGCGTCATCGGCGGTGGTCGACGATGTCGTGCTGCGCCGTAACGACGGCGTGCCGGCCTACAACCTCGCCGTGGTGGTCGACGATGCGCTGCAGGGGGTGACCGACGTGGTGCGCGGCGACGATCTGCTGTCGTCCACACCGCGGCAGATCGCGCTGCAACGGGTGCTCCATCTGCCTCGACCCCGCTATGCGCACGTCCCGCTCGTCCTCGACGACGAGGGTCGCCGCCTGGCGAAACGCAAGGGCCTGCCGGTGACGCTGCGGGACCTGGAGGCCGTCGGCGTCCCACCGGGTGACGTCCGACGGTGGATCCTGCACACGCTGGCACCGTCGGTCGACCCTGCTCCGCCGGCGGGCGACCGTTCGGACGTCCCCGGTCGCTCTCGACCGAGCCTGGCTGCGTTCGTCGAGGGCTTCCACCTGTCGGCGGTGCCGACCGAGCCGGTGGTGTGGTCGCTGGACCGGATGCGCGCACCGGGCTGAGTGCGGTGGCCCGTCCGGCGACGATGTCACCACCGCCATCGCTTGTAGCCTTTCCGTCCATGGTCGTGCAGCAACGCCGTCGCGCCGTGAGCGGCATCGTGGCGATGTCGGGCGTGCTCGCGTTCGCCGGGTGCTCCACGGCTGTCTCCAGCGGTGCCGGCGGAGACGGCGCAGCCGGGGTGGCCATCACCTCCGTCGCCACCACGGCGGCACCGACCACCACCGCGGCGCCCACCACCACTGCGGTACCGACCACGACTGCACCGACCACGACTGCAGCACCGACCACGACCGCGGCGCCCACCACCACGGCGGCGCCCACCACCACCCTGGCGCCCGTCGCGCCGCTGGGGGCACCGTTGGCGGGGATCGGCACCAGCTCCGGTGACGAGGCGGCACGGCTCCAGCAGCGGTTGCTCGACCTGGGATTCTGGGTCGGTGGCGTCGACGGTCAGTACGGCCTCACCACCCGCCAGGCCGTCATGGCCTTCGAGAAGTACATGGGCTTCGACGCCGACGGCAGCGTCGACCAGCGCACCGCCGACGCCTTGTCGACGATGAACGTGCGGGCACGTGCCCGCGCCAACTCCGGCACGCTGGTCGAAGTCGACAAGGCGAAGCAGCTGCTCTTCTTCGTGATCGACGGCCGCACCGAATGGGTGCTCAACACCTCCACCGGCAACGGCGAGTCCTACACCGAACCCGATCAGAACACACCGGGCGAGGTGATCAGCGGCGTGTCGCTCACCCCGAGTGGGCTGCACAACGTGAACCGTCAGCGGCCCGAGGGCTGGTGGGAAGGCGATCTCGGTGAGATCTACCGACCCAAGTACTTCGTGGGCGGGGTGGCGGTGCACGGCTCCAACTCGATCCCCAACTATCCGGCCTCCCACGGTTGCGTGCGCGTGAGCGTGCCGGCCATGGACTGGATCTGGGACAGCGGCATCATGCCGATGGACACGCCCGTCTGGGTGCACGACGGGGCCTGAACCCCGGCTGTCACTCGACGACACACCGGCTCCAGCCGGGTGACGGAGACCTCAGTCGAGAGGCCCGGGTGGTGGGCCGAGCACCTGGATGTCGAAGCGGGCGCACACCGCCGCCACGTGTGCCGGGTCGATCTCGGTCGGCTCGGGCAGTTCCGGCGAATCGATGGGCTGGCCGAGGGTTGCCACGAAGCGGTCGAACTGACCCGGAGTGGTCACCTGGAAGACGCGCGCCTCGTCCGACAGCACCTGGAACTGGTGAGGGCGGCCACGTGGCAACCAGACCGTGGCTCCTTCACCGTGTTCGGCGGACACGTCATCGCAGGTGAACCGCACCCGCCCCGACACCACGTAGAACAGCTCGTCTTCGAGGTCGTGTGAGTGCAGCGGCGGCCCGAATCCGCGGTGGCCGACGAACTCCATCGCTGTCAGTGCCCCGTCGGATACGTCGCTGCTGACCTTCGTGGTCATCAGGTGGTTGAGGAAGTGGTGGTGCTCACCCTCGTGGCGGGCGAGCAGGTGTGGTGTCTGCAGGGTCATGGACCCGAGTGTCGTCCCGTCACCTTTCGGAATTCTTCGGACACGTCGACGGCGGCGCCGTTCTCCTCGGTGAGGTTGTCGATCCGGTCACCGATCCACTCGAACAGGCTCGCCTGGGCGAACACCTGGAACAACACCCAGGCGATGAGCACGATGGTGGCGATGATCAGCGCCCAGCGCACCCAACGGGTGACCTGGCTCGAGTACTTCGAGATCAGCGGCTCGATCTCGCGGGTGGCTGCGCTGGCACGTTGGCTGAAGAGTTCGGCGGCCCGGTCGATCTCGCTGCGGGCCGCGTTGCGGACCTGGGTGATGATCTCCTGGCTCTCGGCCCGGCTGACCTGCTTCGGCGCCAACTCGGACGGCGGGGTGAGCCGGACGCCCCCGGCCATCTCCTGCTCGCGTTCGCGCAGCTGCTCGAAGGAGAGCAGTTCGGCCTCGCTCGGAACCGGCCGCCGGATGTCGGTCCAGTCGAGGCCGTCCCACCACCGCAGACGCGACCGGTTCTGTGGATCGGGATACCACCCGGCGGGGGGAGCGTCTTGACGTCGCATGGTCAGGCCCGGCGGATCTCCGCGCGGTCGGGCTCGGGGAGCTGCACGCGGTTGTCGTCGTCGGGTATCGGCAGACCGTCCTTGGGCCGGACCTCGTCGTCGGTGTCGTCGTCGTGCGCAGCAGCAGCGAGCGCGGCGACGGTACCGAGGAGGCCCGAGAACTCGGCGGGGATCACCAGTTTGGTGGCCCGACCGTCGCCGATCTTCTCGAGTGCCTGCAGGTATTCCACGGTGAGCACGTTGTTGTCGGCCTGGGCATCCTTGATGCCCGTGAGGCGGGCCTTGGCGGCGTGGCCCTCGCCCTCGCCGATCATCTGGAGGCGCAGTTTGTCGGCGTTGGCACGCAGCTCGATCGCACGTGCCTCACCCTCGGCGTCGAGCACCGCCGCTGCCTTGCGGCCTTCCGCGGTGAGCACGGCCGCCTGCTTCTCGCCGTCGGCGCGGGCGATGGCGGCCTCCTGGTACCCCTTGGCCTCGGTGACCGTGGCCCGGCGGTCGCGCTCTGCTCGCATCTGGGCGTGCATGGCCGACACCACTTCGGGCGGTGGGTCGATGCGCTGGATCTCCACCCGCACCACACGCACACCCCACTTGTCGGTGGCGTCGTCGAGCACGTCACGCAGTTGTGTGTTGATGGTGTCGCGGGAGGTGAGCGCTCTGTCGAGCTCGAGGTCACCGATCAGGTTACGGAGGTTGGTCTGCGCCAGTTTCGTGATGGCGGTGAAGAAGTCGGCGACGTTGTACACGAGGCGCTGCGGGTCGGTCGCCTCGTAGTAGACGACGGCGTCGACCGACACCACCACGTTGTCCTCGGTGATGACCTCCTGCGGCGGGACGTCGACGACCTGCTCACGCATGTCGATCAACTGCATCGTCTCGATGAACGGCACGATGAGGTTGAGGCCGGGGGCGCGCGTGGTCTTGTACTTGCCGAGCCGCTCGACGAGGCCGCGCTGGTACGGCCGGACGATCTTCACGGCCCCCACCAGCACGCCGATGCCGATGAGTGCGATGACGATCAGGACGATGGCGATGGGATTCATGTGGTCTCCGGTCTACTGGGAGTTGGGTGGGGCCGGTGGTGGGGGTGGCTCGGCGGACGGTGGCGAGCTCGGTGGTCCGGTGGGTGGGGTGGGTGCGTCGGTGGACTCCACGACGACGCGGGTGCCGTTGACCGAGACCACGCGGACGTGGGTGCCGGCGGTGAGCGGCTTGCCGGAGTGCGACGTGGCGCCCCACACCTCGCCGTGCAGGGTGACGCGGCCCCGGCGGAGCGTGTCGTCGGGGTCGATGCTGGTGGTGACGATCCCGTCGAGGCCGACGACGCGGTCGGCGCCGACTCCGGGGGCGATCTCGTTCTCACCGGCGAATCTCTTCGCGTAGCGGTAGAGCCCGACCCACAGCAGCGCCCCGCCGCCCACGAAGACGAACCACTGCACTTCGATGGCGACGTCGTAGAACCCGAGCAGCGCTGCGGCGAACGCCGACACGGCGAAGGGCAGCAGCACGAACGACCCGGCGAGGATGGTGAGCTCGATGACCGCGAACACGACGGCGATCGCCAGCCACACCCATGGCCAGAAGTCGAGGTCGATACCCAGATCCAGCACGTTTCCAACCTACCGGACCTGTCGCCTCCGTGACGTCGGCCCCCGGTTGCCGGCCCTCACCCTCGGCCCTCACCCGGCCCTCACCCCGGCCCGAGATCGCCCGATCGCCTCCAGGAAGAACGTTTGCGTGACGGAAATGTCGGGGCGCCCCAACGAAAACGTCACGCAAACGAAGCTGGAGGGGGTCGTGGAGAGGGGGATCAGGTGCCGGTGTCGCCGTCGGCGCGGCGGATGCGCAGCGGCTGGTCGGAAGCGGTCTTGTTGCGGCCGGTCTCGAGATCGAACCGCCAGCCGTGCAGCGTGCACACGAAATCGCACCCCTCGATCTCGCCGAATGCGGCCAGATCGGCGTTGCGATGCGGGCAACGCCGCTGCACGATGTAGTCGCCGATGCGGATGTCGGGTTCGTCCATCGACTCGAGCACGTCGGTCGGGGTGAGCTTGCGGACCACTTCGGCCTCGGCGCGCCGCATGCGCTCACGCGACAGCGACTTGAGGAAGTTGTAGACGTACTCGTTGAATTCGCCCTCGCGCCAGGCGGTGAAACGGCACGACAGCAGCAGTGAGTTGCTCCAGTCGACGGCCCGCTGTGCCACGACGGTCTCCACCAGCTCGCGTGGGATGTCGAAGCGGAACGAGAAGGGCTCGCCCTGGTGGGCGCGTACCTCTCCACCAGGGAAGTCGACGAGGATCGCCAGGTCGCCGGCGTTGATCAGCACGTTGGCGCCCACCTGCGTCCGCAGGGTGGGGGCCATGTCGAGCAATGGTTCCCACCACTGCTTCAGCGTCGACAGCAGGTCGGTGCTGGGCGGGTGCCAGCCGGCCTTCAGGTCGTCGAGCCACGGCTTCCAGTCGGCACGGTACTGTTCGAGATAGGCCCGCTTGTCGGTGAAGATCGTCTCCACGTCGGGCATGGGATGCGTCACCTCGATGGAGCCGGGGTGCACCTCGATCGTGGTGCCGGGCACGTTCATCACACCCTGGTGGCCGCCGGCGTCCAGCCGAGCGAGGAATGCCGTCTGGTCGGGGAAGATGCTCGTCTCGTCCCCGTCGATCATGTTGAGCGCGAACAGGTCGTCGTCGAGGAACGCCGGCGGGCCCGCACTCGGCACCACGTAGCGGGCGTCGATGTTCTCCACGTAGCGCATCGCCCGGGCGAACTGGGCGTCGACCTTGGCGCGGCACAGCGCTCGCTTGTCGTCCTCGGGCAGGTCGTACACCATCGGGTACCAGATGGCCCCGGAGAACTGCAGCCAGTGCAGATCGACCGGGCCGTGGGCGCGCAGTTGCGCCAGGTCGTTGGTCCGGCAGTCGTTCTGGTTGACGAGGATCGACTCGCCGTCGGACACCACGATCGCCGAGTCGCCGCCGGGCCCGTCGGTGATGGACGTCTCGATGTGGATCGCCACCGTGAGCCCCGGCGCGATGTCGATCTCCTCGGTGTCGACGGTGCGGATGAACTCGGTGAAGCCCAGCTGTTGCAGCGTCCGCTGCTGTTCACGGGTGGGGTAGCCCGGCAGCAGGATCGGGATGTCTCGCCGGAGGTGTTCGCGCAGCCACGGCTCGTCGTGGTGGTCGCCGTGCAGGTGCGAGATGTAGAGGAAGTCGGCCTGCTCGATGCGCTCGCGCAGGTCGTCGCTCAGCTGGTCGTTGCGGGGGAAGACGAACCACGAGCCGAAGAAGGCCGGCACGAACCAGGGGTCGCAGAGGATGGAACCGGCATCGGTCTCGATGAGCATGCCGGCATGACCGATCGATGTGGCGCGCATGGCGCCTCAGCGTAGGTGCCCGATCAGGCGACGGGTGGGTCGGTGAACTGCTGGCCGGCGCGCGAGACGTGCTCGGTCCAGGCGGAGCCGTCCCAGTAGCGGAGTTCGAAGCGACCCGACGGGTCGGCGTACCAGCCGGCGGGGACGGCGGGCTCTGCCGCCGCTGCGGCCGGTGCCGGCTCCGGCTCGGCCGGGGCAGGTTCTGCTGCCGGTTCCGGGGTGGCGCCGACCTCGGTGGCGAGGTCGGCGACCGACGTGTCGGCTGCTGCCGGCTCCGCGGCGGGCTCGCCGGCCGCTTCCTGCTCGGGTTCGGTGGTTTCGGGCGCTGCAGCCCAGCCGGCGGGTTCGGCGGCGGGTTCCGCGGCAGGGGCGCCTCCGGCCGCTTCGGCAGAACCGGCGGCGACGGCGGCGCCGGCTTCGACACCTCCGGGCAGCACCGGTGTCTCCTCCTCGGCGGCGGCCTCCTCGGCGGCGGCTTCCTCGGTGGCCGGCTCCGTCGCGGCGGCGGCTGCGCCGTCGGACTCGCGGCGCAGGTAGGCCACGATGTTGGTGCCGGCCGACACGATGCTCACGACCTCCCAGCCCTCGGCGGACTTCTCCGAGAGGAGCGGCGCCAGGGCGTCGGCGTCGTAGGACGAGGCGGTGACCGAAGAGAACTCCTGCATGGGGGCGATGCTAGACCACGCCGCCCCGCTCCATCATCCTTCTTGATCTCGTCTTGATCCCGCCGTGATCCTGTTCCGACCCCGCCCGTCCCCGCCGTGATCCCGCCTCGACCGTGCCCGACCACCGTTTGCGTGACGTTTTCTTCGGCCCGTCCCGACAATTCCGTCACGCAAACGAAATCGCCGCAGGCCCCTCGTGCGTCACTCGGGCGGTGGGGACGCGCCCCCGGCGGTGAGGGCGGCGAGATCGGCGTCGTCGGGGTGTCCGTCGTACGCGAGGGCCCCGTCCCGCAGCGCCAGCAACCGGGTGCTCTCGCGCACGGTGGCCAGCTCGTGTGTCGCCACCAGCAACGTCGCGCCGTCGGCATGCGCCGACGCGAACAGCGCCATCAGTGCGTCACGCCCGGTGCGGTCGAGCCCCACGAACGGTTCGTCCACGAGCAGCACGTCGAACGGCCGCACGAACGCCATGGCGATCGCCGCCTTCTGTTGGAGACCGCGGCTGAACGTTGCGGGCAGGTCGTCGATCCGCGGCGTCAGCCCGACGACGTCGACGAGGTCCACCGCCTGCTGTTCCCAGTCGCTCGTGCCGTGCAGGCGCGCGATGTACTCGAGGTGTTCCCACACGGAGAGGTCGTCGTAGAAGACCGGCTGATCCGCCAGGTACGACACCGCAGCCCGCGAGCCGACCGATCCGGCGCGATACCCACCGATCGAGGCCGAACCGTCGGTCGGTTCGAGCACGCCGGCCAGCATCTTCAGCAGGGTGGTCTTGCCGCTGCCGTTGTGGCCGATCAGCGTGACCCGCTCACCGTCGGCGACCTCCAGATCCAACGCCTCCAGGGCGGGAGCGTCGCCGTAGTACTTGGCGAGATCCTGGGTCACCACGGCAGGCTCGGGAGTCCCGGCGGATCGGTCGGTGCGTGTCATGCAGCAGCTCGTCCCTGTTCGAAGAAGTGACGGATGTTCGCCCCCCAGGCGTCGCGCCGGCGCACCCACCACAGCACCCCGGCGACGAAGAGCGCCACGCCCACCCACGACCGCACCGCGGTGGCCGGATCGGCTCGGACGCGCATCGCGTACACCGGGACGAGCCCGGCTGCACTGAGCACCACGGGCAACAGTGTGCGGGCGATGGTGCCGAAGCCGGCGAACTCGGGGGGCATCAGCGTGGACTCGGCGTGGCGCGGTGACCCGAAGAGGGTGGTGGAGGACATGGCCGCCGGGGCGTCGGTGACCGTCGCCACCACCGGCCCGACGGCACCCGCCACGGCCACCGGGACCGCCACGGCGAACAGCCCGGCGGCGGCTGCCGGATCGACGATCGAGCCGGCAGCGGCGCCGATCAGGGCGGCCACGGCGAGCAGCGACGCCGGTGCCAGCAGGAGGTGGGCGTAGATCCAGCCCCGCTCCACCGGCAGCCGGTCGGTGAGGTCGGGCCGGTCGACCTCCTGCGACAGCGGTTCGAGGCTCTCGAGCCCGACGACGAACACGGCTGCCAGCACCAGCAGCCCGAACAGCGGCGAACTCGTCACCGTCAGCGCCGCGGCGACGCCACCGATCGCCGACGTGGCAGCGATCCGGCCCAGACGGGCCAGGGGAAGCCGACGCAACGAGCGCAGTCCTCGCTGCCACACGACGCTGCCGGTCACCGCCGGCGACGCGGCCCGACGCGGACGCGCCGGACCGCGAACCGGCGACGGTGCGACGCGGCGACGCCCGCCGGTCCTCCCGAGCCACGGAGTGGAGCGCAGGCGCTCGGATCGCAGCTGGCGGCGCAGGAGCACGACCGTCCGGATGTCCTGCACGGTCGCGGCGAACCGGAGCTGCGACACCAGCTCACCGCGGCGGGCGAGCGGCTCGATGCGCAGGCGGCCGCAGAACAGCAGTGCGCTCACCACCACCGCTGCGGTGCCGGCGATCGCCAGCGCATCGACCGGGTGCTGCTCCACACCCCACAGTGCGATGCGGCCGTGCAGGTCCGCCGGGCCGGCGATCGAGGCGCCCCCGTCCGTCGAGGTGGTGGCGGCGTCGGTGATCTCGTCGTTCCACAGCCGCCATGCGGCGACACCCTGCCAGGCGAGCAGGCCTCCGCCCAGTGCGGTCGCCGCCCAGCGCGGAACTCGCAGGGCGTGCGACAGCACCGCGGCGCCCACGAAGGTCGCCCCGGTCATCGCCCCGAACAGCACACCGCCGGCGGCCCACGCAGCGCGCGAGCCGTCGAGTTCGGTGGCCACCAGCTGGCCGAGCACGCCGCCCACCAGGGCCAGCGCGAATGCCAGTGACCGGAACCGCTGACCCACGGGCCGGAGCAGCACGGTTCGGCGACGTACCGGTGCGAGCAGCACATGGCGGATGTCGGCGAGCTCCACCGACACCGGGCCTCCCTCGGCACCGCTGCGCAGGCCGAGTGCGGCGGCGACCACGACGGCGAGCCCGAGGATCGACGGCCCGACGGCGAGCAGTTGCCCGGTGTCGACCTCGTCGCCCACGACGCCGTCGATCGCGTCGGAGACCGTGACCACCACGATCAATCCGACGAGTGCGAACAGGTAGGCGCGGTAGGCCACGTCGTACCACTCGACGTCACCGAGCCGTCGACGGGCACGTGTGCGGCGCAGTTCGCGCAGCGTGGCCCGCTGGTCGGTGGTCATCGCCGCCGAAGGTACTGCGTCGTCGCACCGGCAGGCGATGGCCGTGCGAGCGCGGAGCGAGCGCAGGAGAAGGGAGCGGGGTTCCAGGACCAAGGACCCATGGTGGGGCGGTGCCGTACGGGGTCCCCCCGGCGGCGACATACTGGGCCGGGTGAGCACGGAGACCGCACAGCTGTTCTTCTCGTTGCTCACCGTCGTGGCGGGCCTCGGAGCCATCGGGCTCGTCGTGCTGGCGGTCCTCGCCCGGTCGGGCAACGAACCGGCCGCCGTCCTCGGCCGCGGCATCAGCGACGCCGGCGTGTGGCTGGCGTTCCTCGTGGCGACCACCGCCACGCTCGGCAGCCTCTACTTCTCGGAGATCGCCGACTTCGTGCCGTGCCGTCTCTGCTGGTTCCAACGCATCGCGATGTACCCGTTGGCGCCGATCCTGCTGGTCGGTGCACTCCGGCGCGATCCCGGGGTGCGCTGGTACGTCGCTCCGATCGCCGTGATCGGGGCGATCATCGCCGGCTACCACACGCTCATCGAGTGGCGGCCCGAGCTCGACACCGGCACCTGCGAGCTGACCGGACCGTCGTGCACGGTGTTCTGGTTCCGCGAGTTCGGCTTCATCACGCTCGCCACGATGGCGCTGGTGGGATTTCTCACCATCCTCACACTGTTGTTCGTGCGTGTTCCCTCCAGACTGGACGGCGACACGGTGGACGATGCGCCCGCCGACTCGAACGATTACCCGCCCAACACGACGTCGGAGGCCACGGGCTCCGGGGTCGACGAACTGGAGGCCCGGACGTGACCCCCAAGAATCGCACGCTGCTCATCGTGATCTCGGCCATCGTGTTGGTCGGGGCCGTCGCCGGCATCTCGGTGCTGCTGTCGGACGACGAGCCCGGCGAACCCGTCGCTGCCGAACCCGACGGCCCCGCCGCCACGCTGCCCGACGACGTGCAGGAGAACCAGCCGGTCGAGGTGGTGGGCGACCCCTTGCCGTCCTTCGACCGCGACATCGCCGACCCGGCGATCGGCACCCCGGTGCCGGTGGTGAACGGCCAGAGCTTCGACGGCACCCCGGTCAGCATCGGTGGCAACGACGGGCGCGCGTCGTTGCTGGTGTTCCTGGCGCACTGGTGCCCGCACTGCAACGACGAGATCCCCGAGCTCATCGAGCTGGAGAACCGCAACGGCATCCCTGCCGATCTGGACGTGATCGGCATCAGCACCGGGGTCGACCCGAACGGCCCCAACTACCCGCCGTCGCAGTGGCTGTTCGACCGGGGCTTCGAGTGGCCGGTGCTCGCCGACGACGAGGACGCCACGGCGTTCCTGTCCAACGGTGGGTCGGGCTTCCCGTACCTGATGCTCGTCGACGCCGAGGGCAACGTGGTCAGCCGTGACAGCGGCACGAAGTCGGCCGAGGACCTGGCGACCTGGATCCAGGAGGGTCTGGGCTCCGCCTGATCCGGTTCGGCGTCAGCTGCCGGCGTCCGCCCGGGCGAGGGCGGTGGCGCGTTCGATGACGGTGCGCACCGGACGGTCGAGCGCGGACGCAGCCCGGGCGGCGTCGTCGAACTCGACCTTCACACGGTCGCCGCCGATCTTCACCCCGACGGGGTGTCCGTCGACGTCGACCGTGGTCATCGACCGGCGCTGGGGCCACCGGCGCAGCTCGCGGGCCCGGACCCCCAGGGTCCCGGTCTCGCGGACGAGGACTTCGCGGAGCTCGGCGGCGCGTGACGGATCGGCGAGCACGCTCACCGTGTGGGCGGGCCGGCCCTTCTTCATGACGATCGGCACCAGCCAGGCGTCGTGTGCACCCGCAGCCAGCAGTTGCGAGACCGCGTGTGCGAGCACCTCGCCGGTGGCGTCGTCGACGTTGGCCTCGAGGAGCATCACCGGAGTCCCTGCATCGGTCCGTGCATCTGTCCGTGCGTCGTCGTGGTCGGCGTCGTCGCCGAGGGGGCCCGCCGCCCGGCCGATCACCACCTGCACGACGTTGGCCCGGTCCGCCAGGTCGGCCGTGCCGGCGCCGTAGCCGACGGCATCCACCACCAGAGGCGGCATCGCCCCGAAGGAACGGGCCCAGGTCGTCATGAGTGCCGCCCCGGTGGGCGTGGTGGTCTCGAGCGTCGTGTCGAGCCCGACGGTGGGGGCACCCGCATCGGCCAGCAGCGCCATGGTGGCCGGCGCCGGATTGGGCAGCACACCGTGGGCGCTGCGGATCGATCCGGTCCCGAGTGCCACCGGGCTGCACACCACCTCGTCGACGTCGAGCGACACCAGCGCCGCACAGGCGCCGACGACGTCGACGATCGAGTCGACCGCTCCCACCTCGTGCAGTCCCACGTCGTGCGGCTCGATGCCGTGGATCGTTCCCTCCACCTCCGCCAGACGCCGGAACACGGCGACGGCGAGGTCGCGGATCCTGTCGTGCAGCTCGGCGTTGTCGAGCAACTCGAGGATCTCGCCCACGGGCCGGTGGTCGGTGTGTGGCTCGCGTGCACCGAGCTGGTCGTCGGAGTCGTGGTCGGCGTGCGGGGCGTGCGGCTCCTGGTGGACGACGACGTTGGCCCATGTGGCTCCCACGCCGCAGCGCTGGACACGCTCGAACATCAGGGCGTAGCCGCCGACGCCGAGCGCCGCGACGGCGTCGGCGACCATGTCGGGGTCGGCGCCGGCATCAACCAGTGCCGCCATGGTCATGTCGCCGGCGACGCCCGCCTGGGTGTTGAACCAGGCGATGCGCCGGCCGGTGGTGGTCACGGCAGCATCCGGGCGATCGCACAGCCCGCACCGAAGCCGTTGTCGATGCCCACCACGCTGACTCCGCTGGCGCACGAGGCGTGCATCGCCAGCAGTGCCGTCACGCCGTCGAGGCCGGCGCCGTAGCCGACGCTGGTCGGAACTGCCACGACCGGTGCTCCGGTGAGACCGCCGATCACGCTGGCCAGGGCGCCCTCCATGCCGGCGACCACCACGACGGCGTCGGCCGCGGTGATCTCGTCGAGCCGGGCGAGGAGCCGGTGCAGGCCCGCCACGCCGACGTCGGCCATCACGCAGGGGTCGAACCCGTGCGCCCGCAGGGTGAGGCCGGCTTCGTGGGCCACGGGCAGGTCGCTGGTGCCGGCGGTGACCACCACGACCGTGCCGGTACGGGTCGGCTCCGGTGCACGCCAGAGGAGGCTCCCGCTCGCCTCCTCGGCCGGTCCGTGCGCCGTGAGGCATGCGGTGCGTTGGACGTCGTCGGTCCGTGTGAGCAGGACCGGGCCGGTGCCGTGCGTCAGCAGCTCGCCGACGATCGACACGCAGTGGTCGGGGTGCTTGCCGGGGCCGTACACGGCTTCGGGCATGCCCTGGCGGAGGTGCCGGTGATGGTCCACCGACGCACCGGGGACGTCGGTGAACGGCAGCCGCCGGAGCCGTGCAACGGCATCGTCGGGGGTCGTGGTGCCCTCCCGTACCTGGTCCAGCAACGTGCGCAAGGTCGTCTCGTCCACCCGCTCATCGTGTCACGGCGACACCCGCGCCACACCCCTGGGCACACCCGCTGCACCGGATCGGACACCTCCGGTCGACCGACCCCGGCCGTAGCCTGACCCACATGGCGACACGCGTGGGCTTCTTCGGGCCGTTCGGGACGTTCACCCAGCAGGCGCTGCTCAGCCAGCCCGACCTGCTCGAGGCCGAGCACGTGGCGTATCGCACCGTGCCGGACGTGCTCGACGCCGTCGAGTCGGGCGACATCGACGTCGGCGTCGTGCCGATCGAGAACTCGATCGAGGGCATGGTCAACTTCACCCAGGACGCGTTGGCCTTCGATCACGATCTGCTCATCACCCGGGAGATCGTGATCGACATCGAGCACTGTCTGCTCGCCCTGCCGGGGGTGGCGCTCGACGACATCGACGCCGTGCACTCCATTCCGGTCGCCACTGCGCAGTGCCACCGCTATCTCCGCGAGCAGCTCCCCGACGCCGAGATCCGCGGCGCGTACAGCACCGCCGACGCCGCCCAGCAGGTGAGCGAGGCGGGCGACGCCCACCTGGCGGCCATCGGCCCGCGCGTGGCTGCCGAGGTGTACGGGCTGGAGGTGGTGGCCGCCGACATCGCCGACCACGACGGCAACCAGACCCGGTTCGTGCTCGTCGCCCGCAACGGCGTGCCG
>Ga0102938_10000872_pt1 | contig 22686 bp, 19 predicted proteins | sample SalPonR2_B_D2_MG_FD_84516 | JGI IMG/M metagenome (GOLD analysis project Ga0102938, IMG submission 84516) | Salt pond soil microbial communities from South San Francisco under conditions of wetland restoration - Salt Pond MetaG R2_B_D2_MG | ecosystem: Environmental > Aquatic > Marine >... | reverse complement strand
GGCGGCATCCTGGTGATCCACCTGTTCTCGAAGACCGCGCCGCACTGACGCTTGCCTCTGGTCTTTTCGCGGCGGGAAGACTACCTGCCGCGCAACCCTTTTTCGAAAGACGCCCATGGACATCCGCAACATCGCCATCATCGCCCACGTGGACCACGGTAAGACCACGCTCGTCGACGAGCTCCTGAAGCAGTCGGGCGCCTTCCGCGCGGGGCAGGCCGTGGCCGAGCGCGCGATGGATTCCAACGATCTCGAACGCGAACGGGGGATCACCATTCTCGCCAAGTGCACCTCCGTCGAGTGGAAGGGCACGCGCATCAACATCGTCGACACGCCCGGTCACGCGGACTTCGGCGGCGAGGTGGAGCGGATTCTCAGCATGGTCGACGGGGTGGTCCTTCTGGTCGACGCGGCCGAGGGGCCGATGCCGCAGACGAAGTTCGTGACCTCGAAGGCGCTGGCGCTGGGGCTGCGGCCCATCGTCGTGCTGAACAAGGTCGACAAGCCCGATGCCGAGCCCGACAGGGCGCTCAACGAGGTCTTCGACCTCTTCGCGGCGCTCGACGCCGACGACGACCAGCTGGACTTTCCGCATCTCTACGCCTCGGGCCGGTCCGGCTGGGCGGACGAGGAGCTCGACGGGCCGCGCAAGGATCTCTCGGCGCTCTTCAACCTCATCGTGCGGCACGTGCCGAAGCCGCGCCAGATCGCCCATGCCGACGAGGATTTCCGGATGCTGGCCACGACGCTGTCGGCCGATCCCTACCTCGGGCGCATCCTGACGGGGCGGGTGGAGTCGGGACGGCTCAGGACCGGGCAGACCGTGCAGGCGCTGACCCGGCACGGCCAGAAGATCGAGCAGTTCCGGATCTCGAAGATCCTCGCCTTCCGCGGTCTCGGCCAGCAGCCGATCGACGAGGCGCAGGCGGGCGACATCGTCACCATCGCGGGGATGTCGAAGGCGACGGTGGCCGACACGATCTGCGCGCTCGCGGTGGAGGAGCCCCTGCCCGCCCAGCCGATCGACCCGCCGACGATCAGCGTGACCTTCGGGATCAACGATTCGCCGCTGGCGGGCCGCGACGGGTCCAAGGTGCAGAGCCGGGTGATCCGGGAGCGGCTGATGAAGGAGGCCGAACTCAACGTCGCGATCAAGGTGAGCGACACCCCCGGCGGCGAGGCCTTCGAGGTGGCCGGGCGCGGCGAGTTGCAGATGGGCGTGCTCATCGAGAACATGCGGCGCGAGGGGTTCGAGCTGTCGATCTCGCGCCCGCAGGTGCTTTTCCGCGAGATCGACGGGGTCCGGCACGAACCGATCGAGGAGGTCACCGTCGACGTCGACGACGAGTATTCCGGCGCGGTGATCGAAAAGCTGACCGGCGCGCGCAAGGGCGATCTCGTCGAGATGAAGCCCTCCGGCGCGGGCAAGACGCGGATCGTCGCGCATGTCCCCTCGCGCGGGCTGATCGGCTATCACGGCGAGTTCCTGACCGACACCCGAGGCACCGGCGTTCTGAACCGCGTGTTCCACGGCTGGGCGCCGCACAAGGGCCCGATCCCGGGCCGGCGCGCGGGCGTGCTGATCTCGATGGAAAACGGCGTCTCGGTGGCCTACGCGCTCTGGAACCTCGAAGAGCGGGGGCGCATGTTCATCGGCGCGCAGGAGCAGATCTACACCGGCATGATCATCGGCGAGCATTCGCGCGAGAACGATCTCGAGGTGAACCCGCTCAAGGGCAAGAAGCTCACCAATGTCCGCGCGAGCGGCACCGACGACGCGGTGCGGCTCACCACGCCCATAACGCTGACGCTCGAACAGGCGATCGCCTACATCAACGACGACGAACTGGTCGAGGTCACGCCGAAGTCGATCCGGCTGCGCAAGCGGTTCCTCGATCCGCACGAGCGCAAGCGGCAGGCGCGGGCGGCGGCGGAGTGACCTCTTCCTCTCCGGCGCCGTCAACGGTATCACGGGGCGCACGCGCACGGAGGAGGCGATGACACCGACCGAGGCCAGCGAAAGAGCCCGCGACATCTGTCTCATGGCACCGGTGATCCCGGTGCTCGTCGTGGAGGACGCAGCCCATGCCGCGCCGCTCGCCCGGGCGCTGGTGGCCGGCGGCCTTCCAGCGCTCGAAGTGACGCTGCGCACGCCCGCCGCGCTGGAGGCCATCCGCGAGATGGCCGCCGTCGAGGGCGGCGTCGTGGGTGCGGGCACGCTGCTCACACCCGAGGATGTCGCGAAAGCCGTGGACGCGGGCGCCGGGTTCGGCGTCTCGCCCGGGGCGACCGACCGGCTGCTCGACGCCTGCGAGGAGGCGGGGCTGCCGCTCCTGCCGGGCGCCGCGACCTCGACGGAGATCATGGCGCTTCTGGAGCGCGGCTACACCGTGCAGAAGTTCTTCCCCGCCGAGGCCGCCGGTGGCGCGCCGTCGCTCAAGGCGCAGTCGGGCCCCCTGCCCCAGGTGTCGTTCTGTCCCACGGGCGGCGTTTCCGCGTCGAACGCACAGGACTACCTCGCGCTGCCCAACGTGCTCTGCGTGGGCGGAAGCTGGGTCGCGCCGAAGGACAGGGTCGCGGCGGGTGACTGGGACGCGATCGAGGCGCTCGCGCGTGAGGCGGCGGGGCTGGCGCGCTAAGGCGTGTCGCGCAAGGCTGGTCCCGGTCCCGCGCGCCCCGAACAAACGCAATGACAGGCCGTGAGAACGTCGCGCGAATCCGACCGACCGCGAGAGGCCCTAGCCGCCCGTGCGGCTCCTGCGGCCGCCGCGCCGCCCGGTCCGCGCCGCCTCGGCCAGCCCGTCGGTCAGCACCTTGGTCATCGGATGGTCGGGCGCCTCCGCGCCGTGCAGCGCGAGAAGCTCCGGGATCAGCGCCCGCGCGTCGGTTCCGATCGGCACCGAGACCGCCCAGTCCAGAAAGATCGACCGGCACTCGGGCTCCGAGATGCCCTCGATCCGGTAGCTTTCGCGGATCAGCCCCTTTGGGTCGAGCGTCGTGGCCTCGCGCGCCGACCGTGCCATTCAGTCCTCCCCTGCGAGCGCCCGTGTGATGATTGCGTCGGACGCCGCGGCCGCCTCCGCGATCCGCCTCTCGAGCGAGCCGGTATCCTCTGCGCCCGCTTCGCGCAACAGAAAGTCGCGGCCGCCGGCGCCGATGGCCTGGGCATCGATCTCGCCGGCGGTCATGAGACGCGTCGCCGATTGTACGCACCACATCAGCCGGTCGGCTTCGATGAGCGTGGCGAGATCGGCGTCGCCGAGCCGCAGGGCCGCTTGCCCCGCCCGGAGTTGCGCCGCGACCTGTCTCTCCGGGGATCCGGCGAGACGCGCCCCGGCCTGCGCCAGAAGCGCGATGTCCTGCAGCCTGCCGGGGCCGAGCTTGGCCTCGAGCGCGCCCTTGCCCGGCTTCGCCTCCGCCAGTCGCGCGCGCATGTCGGCGGTGTCGGCGAGCACCTTCGCACGCTCCGCGGGCCCTGCCAGCAGCGTGCGGCGGAACGCCTCAACCCGCTCCCCGAGCGCCGCCGATCCCGTCACCGGCCGGGCCCGGGTGAGCGCGAGGTGCTCCCAGGTCCAGGCCTGCTCGCGCTGGTAGGTCTCGAAGGAGGTGATCGAGGTCGCGACGGGCCCCTGCTTGCCCGAGGGGCGGAGGCGCATGTCGGCCTCGTAGAGCCTGCCCTCGGCCATCGGCGCGGTCAGCGCGGTGACGAGCGCCTGGGTGAGCCGCGCGTAATAGGCGCGCGGCGCGAGCGGGCGGCGGCCGTCGGACGTCTCGGCGTCCGCCGGGTCGTAGATCACGATGAGGTCGAGATCGGAGGTCGCCGTCAGCCGTTCCGCCCCGAGCGATCCCATCCCGACCACGACCGCCCCGTTGCCGGGCGGCTCGCCGTGCTTGTCGGCGAAATGGGCGATGACGACCTCCCAGATCACGTTCAGAACCGCCCCGGCGAGGTCGGCGTATTCCTGCGCCGCCTCCGCCCCGTCGATGATCCCGCGCAGGTGATGCACGCCGATCCGGAAATGCCACTCCTTCTGCCAGCGCCGCGCCGCGTCGAGCTGGCGTTCGTAGTCGTCGATATCCGCCAGGCGCGTCTCGAGATCCGCCACGAGCGCCGTGCGTCCCGGCCAGGCGCTGAAGAAGTCGCCGCCGATCACCGCGTCGAAGACCTGCGAATTGCGCGCGAGAAAGCTCGCGAGTCCCGGCGCCGTCGAGGCGATGTCGAGGATGAGGTCGATGAGATGCGGATTCGCCTCGAAGAGCGCGAAGAGCTGCACGCCCGCCGGCAATCCGGCGAGGAACCCGTCGAGGTGGACCAGCGCCTCCTCCGGCCGGTCGAGCCTCGCGAGGCGGCGCAGGAGTTCCGGGCGCAGGCGGGTGAAGATCCGCATCGCGCGGTCGGACCGGAGCGCGGGATAAGACGGCCAGCGCCCGACGATCTCGGCCGATGTCTCGCTCAATTCGGGGGCGTCCTTTTTCGACTTTCCCGGAGCGAAGAAACCCTCCGCGATGCCCGCGACCCGCCGGATCCGGTCGTCGAGGTCGGCGCGGAGCGAGGCCACGTCGGTGTCCATGAAGGCCGCGAGCCGCTCGAACCCGGTCTCGGTCGACGGCAGCGCGTGGGTCTGCTGGTCCGCGATCATCTGGAGCCGGTGCTCGACTTCGCGGTGCGCCCGGTAGTCGGCGGCCAGCGTCCGGGCGTCGGCCTCGGGGACCCAGCCCTTCTCCGCCAGCAGCGCCAGCCCTTCGACGGTGCCCCGCGCGCGCAGGTCGGGATCGCGGCCACCGGCGATGATCTGCCGGGTCTGGGTGAAGAATTCGATCTCCCGGATGCCGCCCGGCGCGAGCTTGAGATCGCGCCCCTCGAGCGCCTTGCCGTGGAGCCCTTTGTGCTCGCGGATGCGGAGCCGCATGTCGTGCGCCTCCTCGATGGCGGCGTAGTCGAGATGCTTGCGCCAGACGAAGGGCGTGAGGTGGTCGAGAAACCGGTCCCCCGCCTCTATGTCCCCCGCGCAGGCGCGCGCCTTGATGTAGGCCGCCCGCTCCCAGGTCCGGCCGAGGCTTTCGTAGTAGCGTTCGGCCGCCTCCATCGACAGGCAGACGGGCGTCACCGACGGGTCGGGGCGCAGCCGCAGATCGGTTCGGAAGACGAAGCCGTCCGCGGTGATGTCGGACAGTGTCGCGGCCATCCGGCGGGTCGCCTTGATGAAGGCGGCGCGGGCCTCGAGGTAATCGTCGTCGGAGAAGCGCGCGTCGTCGAACAGGCAGATGAGGTCGATGTCGGAGGAATAGTTGAGTTCGAAGGCGCCCATCTTGCCCATCGCGATGGCGACCATGCCGCAGCCGGTGGCGAGGTCGTCCTCGGTCATGCCGGGCAGTCTGTCCCGCGCGACGAGCGGCTCGAGTTCGGCCCGGATCGCCCGCTCCACGGCGGCGTCGGCAAACCGGGTCAGCGCGTCCGTGACCTGGTCGAGGCGCCAGATCCCGCCCAGATCGGCGAGCCCGGCGAGAAGCGCGGCGCGGCGCTTGGCCGCGCGGAGCCCCGGCGCGACGTCGCCCTGCGCAAGCGCGCGGACGTCGGCCAGAATTGCGTCGCGCGCCGCCTCCGGCTCGCCGGAAAGCGCGTCCTCGCACCACGCCGCCTCCCGCTCCATCAGGCCGCGCAGGTGCGGGCTGCATCCAGCCGTTCCCCGGATCAGCTCGGCCAGCTCTCCCGGCAGGCCGGGCAGCGCCGCGCACGCCTCGTCTCCCCGGTCTGGCTCGTAGGGGCGCGGTGCGCGGGTGATGCGGGACGCGAAACTCATGCGCCGACAGAAGCCCGGGGCGCGGGCGCGGTCAACCGGCTTGCATCGGATTCGCCGCCGTCTCAGGATATGCGCCATGAGCAGGAGTGTGACCCGGGTGAAGTCGGCGCTGGAGGCTGCGGGGATCGGCGTGGAGATCCGCGAGATGCCGTCGGAGACGCGGACCGCGCAGATGGCGGCGGACGCGGTGGGCTGTACGCTCGACCAGATCGCGAAGTCGATCATCTTCCGGGGCGAGAGACGCGGCGAGGCGGTCCTGTTCCTGACGGCCGGCGGGAACCGGGTGGACGCGGCGCGCGCCTCTGCCGTGGCCGGAGGGCCGCTCGGGAAGGCGGATGCGGATCTCATCCGGGCGCAGACCGGCTTCGCCATCGGCGGGGTGGCGCCTGTCGGGCACCTCGCGCCGATCCGCGCGTGGTTCGACCCGCGGCTCCTCGACTTCGACGTGATCTGGGCCGCGGCCGGCACGCCGCGGCACGTGTTTCCCGCGGCACCGCGCGATCTTCTGCGGATTTCCGGCGCGCAAGTGGCTGAGTTCACGTCGCTTTCCGGAGAAATGTAAAAAAGATTCACTTAAAGTCTTGCGAACCTCTGCCGCGGACCTCATATCGGGGATGTGAAAGGCATTCACATTACCACATCACAACGCACGGAGACGACCACGATGACCCCTGCAACCGCAACGATGCCCCAGCGGCCGAACTGGTTCCAGCGGAGCGAGGCTTGGCTCGACGACAAGGGCAAGGGCGCCTGGATCGCGCTCATGGTCCTCGGCTTCATTCTCTTCTGGCCGATCGGCCTGGCTCTTCTCGCCTACATGATCTGGAGCAAACGCATGTTCAACGGCAGTTGCGCCACGCGCGCCCATCACTCCCGCCACGCCTTCACGTCCTCCGGCAACACCGCCTTCGACGCCTACAAGTCGGAAACGCTGCGCCGGCTCGAGGAGGAGCAGGACGCCTTCGAGGCCTTCCTCCAGCGCCTCCGCGAAGCCAAGGACAAGGCGGAGTTCGACCAGTTCATGCAGGACCGCGACCGCAAGGCGCGTGACGAAAAGAGCGACGAGCCCGTCGACGCCTGATCTCCTGCCCCATCGTCATCGGTCCCCCTCGAGGGGGGACCGTTTTCGCAACAGAGAAACACGTGATACATTCATGACCATGATGGATACGACCTGGGGTCTTCCCGACCCCGACACCGCGCCCGAGTTCTACGCCGACGTCCCGCTCAAGCGTTTCATCGCGTGGGTGGTCGACGCGCTGCTGATCGGCATCCTGACGGCGCTCGCCGTGCCCTTCACGCTGTTCAGCGGGCTCTTTTTCCTGCCGCTGCTGTTTCTGGTGATCGGCTTCCTCTACCGCTGGTTCACCATCTCGTCGCGGTCGGCGACGCCGGGGATGCGCCTCGCCTCGATCGAGTTCCGCACCGCCCAGGGCGAACGCTTCGATTCGGGCGCGGCCTTCCTGCACACGCTGGGCTATACGGTATCGGTTTCGGTCTTTCCGCTGCAGCTGGTCTCGATCGTCCTGATGCTGATTTCCGACCGCCGGCAAGGCCTCACCGACCACGTGCTCGGCAGCGCCGCGATCAATCGCACGGCCCGGGTGTGATCCGCCGTTTTCGGGGGGTTGGCGGGACAGAAGGACGTTGGTAACGTCCCCATGAGACACCACCGAAGACGACATGCGCCACACCCTTCCAATAGCGCCGCAATTCTACGTGACGGCACCCCAGCCCTGTCCCTATCTCGAGGGACGGATGGAGCGGAAACTGTTCACCGCGCTGCAGGGCGAATATGCGGTAAAGCTCAATGACGCGTTGTCCAAGCAGGGCTTCCGCCGGTCGCAGAACGTGCTCTACCGGCCGTCCTGCGCGGAGTGCTCGGCCTGTCTTTCCGCGCGGATCCGGGTCGCCGACTTCAGCCCCACGAAAAGCCAGAAGCGGACACTGCGCAAGAATGGCCGGCTGACGCGCGAGGCGACGTCGCCCTGGGCGACGGAGGAACAGTACGCGCTGTTCCGCGCCTATCTCGACAGCCGCCACGCCGACGGCGGGATGGCCGACATGGACATCTTCGAATTCGCCGCCATGGTGGAGGAGACCCCGATCCGGAGCCGGGTGGTGGAATACACCGACGCGACGGGCGAAGAGCGGTCGCTCGCGGCGGTCTGCCTGACCGACGTGCTCGATGACGGGCTGTCGATGGTCTATTCGTTCTACGATCCCGCGCTCGCGCAGGACAGCCTCGGAACCTACGTGATTCTCGACCACGTGGAGATCGCGCGGGAGGCGGGCCTGCCCTATGTCTACCTCGGCTACTGGGTGCCGGGCAGCCAGAAGATGGGCTACAAGGCCAAGTTCCCCGCGCTCGAGGTCTATTTCGGCGGGCAGTGGCGGGACATCGGCAACCCGGACGCCTACTCCTCCGACACCCATCCGCTCTCGACCGATCCGATCGCCGAACAGGTGGCGCAGATCAGCCTGCCCGACACCCGTCCGACGCGGGCCTGAGGCCGGCATCGCCATGAGGCCCGAACGGCGGCCTTCTGACGCAGACGGCAGCGGCGCCCGTCGCCGATCTGGACGCGCTTAGGTTTACAGCCGGGCCGCCGAAGGTCTTCATCCCAGAAGGTTCGGCACGATCGTCACGATCTCGGGGAAGAACCACAGGATCGCGAGGCCGACCACCTGGATGATCACGAAGGGCACGATCCCCCGGTAGATGTGCCTGGTCGTGACCGTGGGCGGCGCGACGCCTCTGAGATAGAACAGCGCGAAGCCGAAGGGCGGCGTCAGGAAGCTCGTCTGCAGGTTCACCGCGATCATGATCGTGACCCACTTTGGGTCGAGCGTGCCGCCGTAGATCACAGGCCCCACGATCGGCACCACGATATAGATGATCTCCAGGAAATCGAGCACGAACCCCAGGATGAAGAGCACGAGCATCACGAGAAGGAAGACGACGATCTCGTTGTCGAAGCTGCGCAGGAACTGCTGGATGTAGTGCTCGCCGCCGAAGGAAATCACCACGAGGTTCAGAAGCTGCGAGCCGATCAGGATGGTGAAGACCATCGAGGTCACCTTCGCCGTCTCGCGGACCACGGGCGCGAGCACGCCGGACCGGAGCAGAACCCAGCAGGCGTAGAGCAGACCGATCACCGCGAGGTGATAGGCGCCGTTCGCGGCGATGATGGCGATCCAGTCGGCCAGCCCGATCTCGTCGCGCGCGGTGCGCAGGTCGAAGTTCACGCCGAGGACGATCATGATGACGATGCCGAAACTCGCCCAGATGATCAGGCGGCCCTTGCGCTCCTCGTCCCTCAGCCTGCGGTACGCGGCGAGCATGATCGCGCCGCCGGCGCCGAGCGCGGCCGCGGGCGTCGGGTTGGTGATCCCGCCGAGGATCGAGCCGAGCACGGCGACGATCAGGATGAGCGGCGGAAAGATCACGCGGATCAGGTCGTTCTGCGCGAGCCGCGCAGCCGCGTGCCGGGTCCCGTAGATCGCCAGGCCGAAGGGCACCGCGAGAAGCAGGAACGTCGCCCCCGGCCCCGTCAGCGGCGAGATCAGCGCGGCGTCGACGAGAAACGCGAGCGCGACGCCCGCCGCCCCGAGGACAAGCGGCACCGGGTTCGCGGAGGGCGCGATGCCGCGCCCCAGTGCGAGCGTCAGCGCGAGAAGGGTGAAGACCGTGACGACGCCCGATCCGATCGGCGCGATGCTGGCGAGCCGGTCCGCGCGGGCTTCCACGAGTTCCTCGGAGGTGAGCTGGCGCGCCTCGGTGGCCTCGCCCCCCGCCTCGTTCGCGGCGGCCTGCGCGGCCGCCCGGTCCCATTTCTCCTGGCCGTGGAGTTCGATCATCGCCTCGCGGCAGCTGTCGGAGACGTTCGTGCGAAGTTCGGGCGCGGAGGTGGACTGAAGCACACCGGAGACGGCAAGGTTCTGGCTGCCGATGAGCCCGGCGTTGCCGCCGAGCGCGATGGCGATCAGGATCGCGCCGGGCACGAGGAGGTACCACGCCAGCGCTTCGTTCCGCGTCGTCACCTCGCCGGCGACCTCGTCGTCGTTCAGCACCGGCGGTGCCTTCGACGGGTTGAACAGCGCGAATCCGAACGCGTAGGCGGCATAGAGCCCGGCAAGCAGGATGCCCGGCAACAGCGCGGCCTGGAACAGCGTGCCCACGGAAACGACCGCCGGGCGGCCGAGGTAGGTCAGCGCGTCGCTGCAGCCGACGAGCTGGGCCCGGTTTTCCTGCGCGGTCGAGTAGATGTCGCCGGCGAGCGTGCCGAGCAGCACGATCACGATGGACGGCGGGATGATCTGGCCCAGCGTGCCCGAGGCCGCGATGACGCCCGTGGACAGTTCCGGCGAATAACCGTTGCGGAGCATCGTCGGCAGGGCCAGAAGCCCCATCGTCACGACGGTCGCGCCGACGATCCCGGTCGAAGCGGCGAGGAACGCGCCGACCACCACGATCGACACCGCCAGCCCGCCCGGAAGCGGTCCGAAGACCCGCGCCATCGTGGTGAGCAGGTCCTCGGCGATCCGCGAGCGTTCCAGCGTGATCCCCATCATCACGAACATCAGGACGGCGAGAAGCGTCTCGATCGACTGGCCCGCGATCACCCGTTCGTTCATCCTGTTGACGATGAACGAGAGATTGCGGTTCAGCGCCTGTTCCCAGCCGCCAGGAAAGAGCGGCGTCTCGATGCGCGGCAACTCGGGATACCGGAAGACCGAGACCGCGTCGCGCGCCACCCCCTCGGCGAGCAGCGCCGAGTACTCCGCCGACGCGGTGTCGATGGCCTGGTGGATCAGGAGACCCGCACTGTCGAGCGCGGCGATGATCGCGAAGGAGATCACCCCCGCCCCGCCGATCGCGAAGGCGACCGGGAAGCCGGTCATGATGCCCCCGAAGAGACAGAGGAAAACGACGAGGAGACCGATCTCGATCCCGTCCAGTCCGAACAGCATGTCTCAGCGGTCTCCGTGAACGAGATGCTCGGGCGCGGCCATTTCGACCTCGCCCGGCTCGATGATGTCCCGGTCGAGATACTTGCCCGCGCTGTCCGGCCCTTCGCGATATTCGAGCCAGGAGCGGTAGAAGAAGGCGCAGGCCTGCACCAGGACCATGAAGGCGAAGACGAGGATCAGCACCTTGAACAGGAAGTAGGCGTTGAAGCCCGAGGGGCTGAAGCCCGTGGTCTCGACGTTCCAGCGGAAGGCCATCGCCTTGCGCAGCGTCAGGTCAAGACTGTCGGAGGCGTTCACGGGCGGCGTGCTCAGATGCCGCCAGAGGAAGAACCAGGCGTAGAACCACGTCAGGATCATCGCCGGCATCATGAAGAACACCGAGCCGAACATGTCGACGATCCGCTTGGTGCGATGCCGCGAGCCGGCGTAGAACAGGTCCACCCGGACGTGGCCGCCCTGCACGAAGGTCCAGGCGCAGCACATGCACACGATGATGGCGTTGTAGAGCTTGAGCCCGTCGCCCCACCAGCCGAGGGTCTGGGTGAAGTCCACGCCGAAGGGGCCGATCGAGATCTCGGACACGCGGAAGACCGATTGCAGGAAGATCACGATGATCTGCTGCAGGACCATGAGAAGCCCCGCCCAGGCGGCGGTCCGGCCGATGACGTTCGCGAAGGTTTCGAGTCCGATGACGACACGCCACAGGAAGGCGTGCGAGAAGATGCCGATGATGAAGACGGTGACGAACGTGTTGAAGAAGAAGAAGAACAGCTCTTTCGACGCGCCGTAGTAGATGACGCGCATCACGTTCTCGCGATCGCTGAAGTCGAGCACCGTGCCGATGTTGAACAGCACGTAGAGCGGGCCCGCGATGCCCGACCACACCCCTTGCAGAAACCAGACGATCGCGTCCACGCTCTCCCCCGTCGTCATGGATCGGGCAGCGCGCCGCAGCGCGCCGCCCGGTGCCGTGCCGGCCCGCTCAGAGAGCCGCGAGCACCCGGTCGCGCTGGCGGACGTAGGGAGAGTCGGCGAGCGACAACCAGCCCGACGTGTTGCGCAGCGACGCCATCGCGGAGTCGTAGATCCGGTCGTAGAGCGGATCGCCGCGATAGCCGCCGAGCACCTCGACCGAGCCGCGCCCGAAGGCCTCCCAGACGTCGTCGGGGAACTCGCGCGTGGTCACGCCAGCCTGCAGCAGACGCTGAAGCGCGGGGCCGTTGTTGGCGACGAAGAGCGCGTAGTTGTGCTGGTGCGCATCGGCGCAGGCCAGTTCGAGCGCCTTCTGGTGCGCGGGCGACAGGCTGTTGAAGCGCTCCAGATTGAAGCCCACCGACAGCGCCGCGCCAGGCTCGTGGAACCCGGCGGGGTAGTAGTTCTTGGCGATCTCCTGGAGGCCGAGCTTTTCGTCCGACCAGGGGCCGATCCACTCGGTGCCGTCGAGCGCGCCGGTCGACAGCGCCTGGTAGATCTCGCCGCCGGGGATGTTCTGGACCGAGACGCCGAGCGTCGAGAGCGCTTGGCCGCCGAGGCCGGGCATCCGGAACTTGAGGCCCTGCAGGTCGCCCGCGGATTCGATCGGGCTGCGGAACCAGCCGCCGCCCTGCGCGCCGGTCTGGCCGGCGATGAAGGCGCGCACGCCGAAGATCTCGCCCAGTTCTTGGTGCAGCGCCATGCCGTCGCCACCGTAGTACCACGTCATGATTTCGGGCACGGTCATGCCGAACGGCACGGCGGTGAAGAACGCCCAGGCCGGCGACTGGCCGACCCAGTAGTAGTCCGCGCCGTGATAGGCGTCGGCCTGCCCCGAGGCGGCGGCATCGAAGCTTTCGAAGGCGCCGACGAGTTCACCGGCCGCCTTGGCGTCGATGGTGAGCTGGCCATCGGTGAGCTCCGCCACGTTGTTGACGACGCGCTCGACCGAGTCCCACACGCCGGCGAGGCCGCGCGGCCAGGTGGTGACCATGGTGAGAACCTCGCGGCCCTGGCTGATCGCAGGTGTTGCGAGGGTGGCCGCCGCGGCGGCCGATCCGCCGAAGGCGGACGTTCTAAGAAATGAACGACGATCCATCTGAGGTGTATCCTCCCCTGTTGAGGCCCGGCTTTTTGCCGGTGGTTTGTTCACAGTGGCGGGAACTTACACAGAGGCCACCAATGAGGGAACCGTGTTTCTTCCCCGGACGCGCCGATTTTTTCCGCGGTTTCCGTGTCGGGAACAAAACCCCGCCCATCGCCGCCTTGCGCGCCGCGCGCCGCACCCGGGCCTTGACGCCGCACCGGGATCTCCCATCTGAGGGAGACCTCTTTCCCGGGTTTGACATGACAGCGGTATTTTTCGCCCTCGGCCTCGCCGGGCTCTTCTTCGGTGGCAACTGGCTTGTGCAGGGGGCGAGCGCCGCGGCGCTGCGCCTGCGCATCCCGCCCCTGATCATCGGGCTGATCGTCGTGGGTTTCGGAACCTCGACGCCCGAGTTGCTCGTCTCGGTTCAGGCCGCGCTCGCCGGAGCGAGCGGTATCGCCATCGGCAACGTCGTGGGCTCCAACATCGCCAACATCCTGCTGATCCTCGGCGTCTCGGCGGTGATCGGACCGTTCGCCGCGAGCCTCTCCCGGCTCCGCCGCGACCTCGGCTGGATGATGGCCGCGGCGCTGGCGACGATCCCGGCGTTCTGGAGCGGCATGGTCGGGCGCTGGGAGGGCATCGCGCTCGTGCTCGGCATCGCGGCCTACATCGCCGTCTGCCTGAGGCAGGCAGGCAGCGAGGACGAACCCGACATCGCGACCGCACCGCTCTGGCGCTCCGGGCTGACGCTGCTGGGCGGGCTCGTCGTGCTGCTGGTTGGCGCGCGCCTCCTGATCGACAGCGCGACCGAAATCGCCCGCGCGTTCGGCGTGTCGGAAGCGGTGATCGGCCTCACCATCGTCGCCATCGGAACCTCCCTGCCCGAGCTTGCGACAAGCGTCATCGCCGCCTTCCGCGGCCAGCGCGACATCGCGCTCGGCAACGTGGTGGGCTCGAACATCTTCAACATCCTCGCGATCCTCGGGATCACCGCCCTGATCGCCCCGATCCCGGTCGAGAGCCGCTTCCTTCTCGTCGACGTGCCGGTGATGATCGGCGCGTCGGTCCTGCTCGTCGCGACGATCGCGTGGGCGCGCGGTCTGGAACGGCTGGGCGGGGCGAGCTTTCTCGCCCTCTACGCCCTCTACATGGTGGCTCTGAGCGTGACGTGAGGGAAACGCGTTGCGGCAGAGCGTCACGTGACGCAAGAAAAATTCGCGGGAAATCTCTCTGGCGACACAAAATTCAGACGCTTCGCGGTTGACGCCCCCACGGGTCCCCCCTAATCTCCCGCGCACGAAGAAGGAGCCCTGGGCGATGACACGCATCGTAATTCTTGTAGGACACAGGCGCATGGGCCGGTAACGGAACCCTTCAGGTCCCCCATGCGCCCCCGATTGAACCCCGGGGGCTTTTTTATGCGCGAACGGCGGAGAGCGAAATGACGAAGGCGATGACAGGCGCCAAGATGGTGGTCCAGGCCCTGAAGGATCAGGGCGTCGAGGTGGTGTTCGGCTATCCGGGCGGCGCCGTGCTGCCGATCTACGACGAGATCTTCCAGCAGAACGAGATCCGCCACATCCTCGTCCGCCACGAACAGGGCGCGGTGCACGCCGCCGAGGGCTACGCGCGGTCGACCGGCAAGCCGGGCGTGGTGCTGGTGACGTCGGGACCGGGTGCGACCAACGCCGTCACCGGTCTGACCGATGCGCTGATGGATTCCATCCCGCTCGTCGTGCTGACCGGTCAGGTCCCCACCTTCATGATCGGGACAGACGCCTTCCAGGAGGCCGACACGGTTGGCATCACCCGCCCCTGCACCAAGCACAACTGGCTGGTGAAGGAACCGGCCGCGCTGTCCGACGTCATCCACCAGGCGTTCCATGTCGCGACGAAGGGCCGGCCCGGACCGGTGCTCGTCGACATCCCCAAGGACGTCCAGTTCGCCACTGCCGACTACACGCAGCCCTCGAAAGCGCGGGTGTCGCACTACCAGCCGAAGATGAAGGGCGATCTCGACGCGATCACGCGCCTCGTCGAGATGATCGAGCAGGCCGAGCGGCCGGTCTTCTACACCGGCGGCGGCGTCATCAACTCGGGGCCCGCGGCAAGCCAGCTGCTGCGCGAACTGGTCGACGCCACCGGCTTCCCTGTCACCTCGACCCTCATGGGCCTCGGCGCCTATCCCGCCTCGGGCGGCAACTGGCTCGGCATGCTGGGCATGCACGGGCTCTACGAGGCCAATCTCGCGATGCACGGCTGCGATCTGATGATCAACGTCGGCGCGCGGTTCGACGACCGGATCACCGGGCGCATCCCGGACTTCTCGCCGGACAGCCGGAAGGCCCATATCGACATCGACCCCTCGTCGATCAACAAGGTGATCCGCGTCGACGTGCCGATCATCGGCGACGTGGGGCATGTGCTCGAGGATCTGCTGAAGGTCTGGAAGTCGCGCGGGCGGAAGACGAACGCCGCCGCGCTGGGGAAATGGTGGGCGCAGATCGGGGAGTGGCGGAAGATCGACTGCCTCGCCTACACGCAGGCGTCGGACGCGCCGACGATCAGGCCGCAGCACGCCGTGAAACGGCTCGAGGAACTGACGAAGCACCGCCGCGACCGCTTCATCTGCACCGAAGTCGGCCAGCACCAGATGTGGGCCGCGCAGTACCTTGGCTTCGAGGCGCCGAACCAGTGGATGACCTCCGGCGGACTCGGCACGATGGGCTACGGTTTCCCGGCCTCGATCGGGGTGCAGGTGGCGCATCCCGACGCGCTCGTCATCAACGTCGCGGGCGAGGCATCGTGGCTGATGAACATGCAGGAACTGGGCACCGCGGCGCAATACCGCCTGCCGGTCAAGCAGTTCATCCTCAACAACGAGCGGCTCGGCATGGTGCGCCAGTGGCAGGAGCTTCTGCACGGCGAGCGCTACTCGCATTCGTGGTCCGAGGCGCTGCCGGACTTCGTCAAGCTCGCGGAGGCCTTCGGCGCCAAAGGCATCCTCTGCAAGGACCCGAGGGACCTCGACGACGCGATCATGGAGATGATCGAGCACGACGGGCCGGTGATCTTCGACTGCCTCGTCGAGAAGCACGAGAACTGCTTCCCGATGATCCCGAGCGGAAAGCCGCACAACGAGATGCTGCTGGGCGAGGTCGAGACGCAGGGCGTGATCGACGCCAAGGGCAGCGTCCTGGTCTGAGAAGAGGCGCGGCGCCCGGGCTCAGTCGCCGGGGCCGCCCGCGCGCACCACGCTGCCCGGCGACATTCGGGCGGCCCCCGAGGGCTTCGGCCCACGCCGATGTCGGCATCCTCTCCGGAACCTCCAGAGACGTCCCGCATTCTCAATGCAATGGCCGACGAGACGACAAGAACCGGCCTGACGCGCGACGTCGGGCTCGTCCAGCTCACCTTCTACGGAACCGGCACGATCCTCGGCGCGGGGATCTTCGTCGTCATCGGTGAGGTTCTGGGCGAGGCCGGCGGGCTGGCCCCCCTCGCCTATCTGCTTGCCGCCTTAGTCGCGGTGACGACGGCGCTCAGCTATGCCGAGATGGCGGCGCGGGTGCCCACGGCCGGCGGGCCCGTGGACTACGTCGAGCGCGCCTTCGGCACGCGCTGGCTCGGCTCGGCCGCGGGCTGGGCGCTCATGATCGCCAACGTCGTCTCGGCCGCGACGATCACCACGGGCTTCGTCGATTACCTGTCGAGCTTCGTCGACGTGACGCACTGGGTCGCGACTACACTGGTCGCGCTCGCCGTCGCCGGCGTGGCCGCGGCGGGCATGAAGGAAAGCGCCTGGCTCATGACCGCGACGACGCTCATCGGTGCCGTCACGCTTCTGGTCGTGCTCTGGGCGCTCCGCGACGGGCTGCTCGAGGCGCCACAGGCCGTCATCGCGGCGCCGCGGAGCATGGACGGATCGATCTTCGCCGCCCTCCTCGGCGGCGCGTTCCTCGCGATCTACTCCTTCATCGGCTTCGGCGATATGGCGCAGACCGCCGAGGAGGTGCGCGACGTGCGGCGGGTTCTGCCGAAGGCCATGATCCTCTCGCTCGCCGTCGTGTTCGTCTTCTACATCGCGGTGTCGGCGGCGCTGGTGGGCGCTGGCGGTCTCGACGAACTGACCGAGGCGGAGGCGCCGCTCGTCCGCGCGGCCGAACGCGAGGGCTGGCCGGCGATGCCCATCGCCATCGCGAGCCTCGCCGTCATCGTCAACAGCGCGCTCACGCAGGTCATCGCCTCGGCGAGGCTGCTCTACGACATCGGCCGCGACAGGCGCGGCGCGCCCGGCGTCTTCGGCCGGATCAGCGCAACCACCAACACGCCGCTTTTCGCCACCGCCGCGGTCGGCGCCGCCGTTCTGGCGCTCGCGCTCTTCGTGCCGCTGAAGCAACTCGCGACGGGCACCAGCTACGCGATCCTTCTGGTCTTCGTCGGCGTCAACGCCTCGCTCATCGTGTTCAAGCGGCGCGGCCAGCCCGAGGAGGCGCCCGATATCTGGCCGGCCGTGCCGTGGATCGGGGTCGCGGTCTGCATAGGGGCGCTGGCCGGGCAGCTCGCACTGGGATTCGTCGACGGATAATCGCGGCTTTTCCCGGCACGCGCCACGCGTTATCAGGGGCCGCACGACCGCCAGCGAGGAAAACATGTCAGCACTCCAGATCAAGAAGGGATCGTCGAAGCATTCCGCCTACGATCTCCGCGACCCGAACGCCGAGCCGATCGAGCGGCACACGCTGGCGATGATCGTCGACAACGAGGCCGGCGTGCTCGCGCGGGTCATCGGGCTGTTTTCCGGGCGCGGCTACAACATCGAAAGCCTCACCGTCGCCGAGGTGGATCACGAAGGCCACCGCTCGCGGATCACCATCGTGACGACGGGAACGCCGTCGGTCATCGACCAGATCGAGGCGCAGCTCGGCCGCATCGTGCCGGTCCACGAAGTGCACGACCTCACCATGGAGGGCCCGGCGGTCGAGCGCGAGCTCGCGCTCTTCAAGGTCGCAGGCACCGGCGAGAAGCGGGTCGAGGCGCTGCGCCTCGCCGACATCTTCCGCGCGAACGTGGTCGACTCCACGCTCGGCTCCTTCATCTTCGAGATGACCGGGACGCCCGACAAGGTCGATGCCTTCGCCAACCTCATGCGCCCGCTGGGGCTCGTCGAGATGGCGCGGACCGGCGTCGCGGCTCTGTCGCGCGGCGTCGAGTAGCGGATCCCCGCCGGCAGCCCGGCGAGGATCCCGTCGCGTTCAGCCTTCCTGCATCGGAACCAGCCCGTCGGCCTGGGCCGCCGCCAGTTCCTCCGCGTCGATCATGCCGTCGCCGTTCGTGTCGGCGGTCGTGAAGGTCTCTTCCGTCAGCGCGGGGAAGGCCGCCATCATCTCGTCCATCGAGTACATGCCGTCGCCGTCGGCATCCATCTCCTGCGCCGCGACCGAGGTGGCGAGGACCGCGGTTCCGAGGCAGGCGGCGGCGAGGATCGGGTGACGTTTCATCTGGGGAACTCCCTCTCTGGTTTGTCCCGCCCGGTGGCCAGGCGGGCGAGAGCGTCGGGCTCTCGTAGGGGAAGACGCGGAGTGCGCCGGAATATTCCCGAACGCGCGGCGCGCCGCCCCGCCCGGCGCGGGACTGCCGACGGGCTCCGCCGGCGCGCGGGTTCCTGCCGGAGGTCGCCGGGGAAAGCCGCTCGGCGGAAATCCCCGGGATTGCGCGGGGCCGGCTTTCGGTCTCCGGTGGCGGGAGGAAGGAGACCGCCATGCCGCGACGGGATACGGAACTGGCAGCGATCCTGCCCCAACTGACGGGCGTGGCGCGGCGGCTCACGCGCAGCCGCGACGAGGCGGAAGACCTCGTGCAGGAGACCATCCTGCGGGTCTGGTCGCGGCTGGCCGAGGGCGGCGAGGTGCGCGCGCTCCGGCCCTACCTCTTCGCGACGCTGAGAAACCTCGCCTGCCGGCCCGCGGTCCGGCCGCATGCGCTCAGCGAGGCGGACACGCCGTGGGTCGCGTCGGACGCCGAGGGGCGGCTCGCGGCGGAGGACGTGCTTCGCGCGATCCGCGAGTTGCCCCGCGAGCAGGCGATCCTTTTGCGGGGGCTGGCCGTCGAGGGCGCGAGCTATGCCGACCTCGCGCGCCGATACCGCCTGCCGCTCGGCACGGTGATGAGCCGGGTGTCGCGCGGACGCGCGCACCTGACCGAACGGCTGGGGCTGCCGCGGGAAGCGCCGGTGGCGGCGCTGATCGGCGACGGCTTCAGGGTCTGAGCGTCGCGCCCAGCACGCGCAGCCAGTTGCCGTTGCAGAGCTTGGCCATCAGCGCCGCGTCGTAGCCGTGGGCGCGCATCGCGGCGCGGAGCGCCGGCAGGCCCGCGGCGTCCCCGATCTCGCGGCTGACGAGCGCGCCGTCGAAGTCCGAGCCGAGCGCGACCCGGTCCTCGCCCAGCCGGTCGATCAGGTGGTCGAGGTGCCGGAGCATCACGTCGATCCCGAAGTCGGTCCTCATCCGCCCGTCCGGGCGCAGGAAGACCGCGGCGAAGTTGAGGCCGACGAGCCCGTCGCGCTCGGCGATGACGGCGAGCTGGCGGTCGGTGAGGTTCCGCGTCGAGGGGCAGAGCGCGTGGGCGTTCGAATGGGTCGCCACCAACGGCGCGTCCGAGATCCGGGCCACGTCGTCGAAACCCTTCTCGTTGAGGTGCGACAGGTCGATCAGGATGCCGAGGTCGTTGCAGGCGCGCACCAGCGCGCGGCCGCAGTCGGTGAGGCCGGGGCCGGTGTCGGGGTCGCCGGGAAAACGCATCGGCACGCCGTGGCCGAAGATCGTCGGACGCGACCAGACCGGGCCGAGAGACCGCAGCCCGGCGGCGTGGAACACCTCGAGCATGTGGAACTCCGCGTCGATCGCCTCGGCCCCTTCCATGTGCATGACCGCCGCCAGGACGCCCGCGCCCATCGCCGCCTCGATCTCGGGCACGGTGCGGCAAACGGCGAGCGCCCCGGCCCGGTCCAGCGCGAAGAGGTGGGCCGCCTGCGAGGCGGCGACGCGGACCGAGTCCGGCCAGCCGACGGCCTCGGGCAAGGGCAGGTCGTAGGACGCGGCCTCCATCGCCCGCATGAAGCTCTCGCCCTCGAGCCGACCGGGCACGAAGATCGCGAACATGCCGCCGGCGAGGCCGCCCGCCCGCGCGCGCGGCAGATCGATGTGGCCCGTCGCGCCGCCCCGGGCCACCGCCTCGCGGGTGACCGCGCCGCGGTGGAGCTGGAACAGCAGGTCGTTGTGGCCGTCGAAGATCGGGGGGAAGGTGTCGCCGCTCATGCGCCCGAACGGATACCAAGCGGGCCGCGCTGACAAGGGCAATCGTGCGGACCCGCCCGAACCGGCGAGATCGCCGCCGGTGTCAGGTCATGCCGAGATAGGGATAGCGGCTACCGAGGGTCTTGCTGGCTTCCTCGAGGGTGTCCTGCCAGCCGTCGTCGACGATGTGCGACGGCCGGCGCGACAGGCGCGGGAGCGACAGGCGGAACCGGCGCTCGGCCCTGCGCGGCGCATCCGGCAGGACGGGCGGCTGGATCTCGAGACAGTCGGCGGCGGACCGGCCCCGGGCCGGACGGCCGCCCACCTGCAGCCGTGCCGCGATCAGAACGATCCCCGCAATGGCGAAGGGACCGAAAAGGGCAATCCAGGGAATCCAGTCAGCCATTCGTCACGTCTCCAACTTTTTGAGCTTCGTCTTCATCGAGGGTTTTGCCCGTGAAATTCGGAACGCCCGTGCGCCAAATGGGGAAAGAGCGGGGCATCGGGACGCCGAATATGGCGGCGCCTCCACGACGCGGCGGAAATGCCGGGGCCGAGGGGCGGACTGGCGCGGACCGGGAAACGGTAGCGGCGGTGTCACCGCGGCGGATCGCGTCGGACGACCGGGGACCGCCGCCCGGAATCGGCCCCGCCGCGGGAGGTGAGGGCCGGACAGAAAGAGGGCCCCCCGAAGGGAGCCCCTGAGTTTCGCTGATCAGGCTCGTTCTGTGTACCGCCCGGTTTCTGCCTGCGGCCTGATCCGCGTCGGGGGCGAGCGCACCCGCCCCGTGACCGTTGAAAGGCGCTGCCTTTCAACGAGCGGGGTGAAAGCGATTGGCCTCGGCCAATTGCGGACCCCGCCCGGTAGAAGGCTGGGCGTGACCGCCCGGCCCTTCGCGAGAGTGGGGAGGAGCCGGAGCTCCACCCTACCCTGTTCCGTCAGCTACACCCGCTCGTGGCGCCACATGTATTGCACTTCATGCATGTACCATTCCGCACCAGCGTGTAGTTGCCGCATTCGCCGCAGGCCTCGCCCTCGTAGCCCTGCATCCTCGCCTTTGTCCGGGCGTCCATGCTGACGGTGCCCGAGGCGATCGCCGTGGTCTCGGTGTGCTCGGCCACGATGGTCTGGAGCGTCGCGGCCGGATCGCCCGGGAGCGAGACCGTGTCCATCCCGCCCTTCACCACGATCAGTTCCTGCGGCAGCCGGCCCCGGGTGTAGCCCGCCGAGGCGACCTTCTTGATGACGTCGAAGGCCGAGGTGCCGCGTGTCTCGGGCACCTCCGCGAAGTTGCGCTTGCCCTCTTCCTCGCCGCGGCCGAGATCGTCGAACGTCGGGCCTTCCGGCTTGACGTGGGCGAGATCGGTCCGGTCGAGATAGCTGACCGCCAGTTCGCGGAAGATGTAGTCGAGGATCGAGGTCGCGTTCTTGATCGCCTCGTTGCCCTGCACCATGCCCGCCGGCTCGAAGCGGGTGAAGGTGAAGGCGTCGACGAACTCCTCGAGCGGCACGCCGTACTGGAGACCCACCGACACCGCGATGGCGAAGTTGTTCATCATCGCCCGGAAGCCCGCGCCTTCCTTGTGCATGTCGATGAAGATCTCGCCGAGCTTGCCGTCCTGGTATTCGCCGGTGCGCAGGTAGACCTTGTGGCCGCCCACGATGGCCTTCTGGGTGTAGCCGCGGCGGCGCTCGGGCAGCTTTACGCGGCCGCGCGCGATCTCCTTGACGATCACCTTCTCGATGACCTTCTCCGCCAGCACCCGCGCCTTCTCCTGCGAGGAGCCGCTGGCGAGGATCTCTTCGGCGTCCTCGTCGTCCTCGACGAGCGAGGAGGCGAGCGGCTGGCTGAGCTTCGAGCCGTCGCGGTAGAGCGCGTTGGCCTTGACGCCGAGCGACCACGACAACTCGTAGGCCTTCTGGCAGTCCTCGACCCTGGCGTCGTGGGCCATGTTGATCGTCTTGGAGATCGCGCCCGAGATGAAGGACTGCGCCGCGGCCATCATCGTGATGTGGCTCGCGACCGACAGGAACCGCTTGCCGGTCTTGCCGCAGGGGTTGGCACAGTCGAAGACGTGGTAGTGCTCTTCCTTGAGGAAGGGCGCGCCCTCGAGCGTCATCGTCCCGCAGACGTGGGCGTTGGCGGCCTCGATATCGCGCTTCGTGAAGCCCAGGTGACGCAGCATGTCGAAGCCGGGGTCGTTCAGCTTCTCGGCCGGGATGCCCAGCGTGCCGGTGCAGAAATCCTCGCCCAGCGTCCACTGGTTGAAGACGAAGCGGATGTCGAAGGCCGAGGGCAGCGCCGCCTCGATCTTGTCGAGCTGCGCCGGCCCGAAGCCGTGGCCGACGAGCGCGGCCTGCGTGATCCCCGGCGCGTTGCCGAGCGTGCCGTGACCCACGGCGTGGGCCACGATCTCCTCGATCTGGGACGAGGAATAGCCGAGCGTCTCGAGCGCGGCGGGGACCGAGTGGTTGATGATCTTGAAGTAGCCGCCGCCGGCGAGCTTCTTGAACTTCACCAGCGCGAAGTCGGGCTCGATCCCGGTGGTGTCG
>Ga0102938_10000871_pt1 | contig 22693 bp, 19 predicted proteins | sample SalPonR2_B_D2_MG_FD_84516 | JGI IMG/M metagenome (GOLD analysis project Ga0102938, IMG submission 84516) | Salt pond soil microbial communities from South San Francisco under conditions of wetland restoration - Salt Pond MetaG R2_B_D2_MG | ecosystem: Environmental > Aquatic > Marine >... | reverse complement strand
GGCAGATCATGACCAAACCCTTTGACGGCGCGATCACCCGGTTCTTCGAGCAAGAGGCCCCCGCAACCGTGCGCGCGGCGATCCGCGCGGCCAGGAAGGACCGGCTCCTTGACACCGTCTTTCCCTATGACCGCCGCATGGACAAGGACGCCTACGAGGACGACCTGCAGGCGCTGCAGATCGAACTGGTGAAATGCCACGCCTGGGTGCGCGACACGGGCCAGCGGATCGCCGTGGTGTTCGAAGGCCGCGACGCCGCCGGCAAGGGCGGTTCAATCAAGCGGGTGCGCGAGAATCTCAACCCGCGTGTGGCCGGTGTCGTGGCGCTGTCGAAACCGACCGATCGCGAGGCCGGACAATGGTATTTCCAACGCTACATCCACCATCTGCCGGCGGCGGGCGAAATCAAGCTGTTCGACCGCAGCTGGTACAATCGCGGCGTGGTCGAGCATGTGTTCGGCTTTTGCACCCCCGAACAACGGCAGGCCTTTTTCCTGCAGCTGCCCGATTTCGAACGGATGCTGGTCGAGGACGGGGTCAAGCTGACCAAGATCTGGCTGAATGTGGGCCGGGCCGAACAGTTGCGCCGCTTTCTGGACCGCGAGGGCGATCTTTTGAAGCAGTGGAAACTGAGCTGGATCGATGTGGAGGGGCTGAAGAAATGGGATGCCTATTCGCAGGCCATTTCCGAGACCCTGGCGCTGGGTCATACCGCGCACGCGCCCTGGACGGTGATCCGGTCCGATGACAAGCGCCGCGCCCGGCTGGCGGTGATCCGCGCGATCCTGGCGCATCTGGACTATGACGGGAAAGACGCCGATGTCGTGTCGACCCCCGATCCCGCGATCTGCGGCGGCCCCGAGATCTGGGCCGATCACGGCCATGGCGGGGAAAGCTGAGCCCGATGCCCAAACGCGGCTACCATCATGGCAATCTCAAACAGGCGCTGGTCGATGCGGCGCTGCGCCTGATCGAGGAAAAGGGCCCGACCGGGTTCACCTTGTCGGAGGCGGCCAAGAATGCAGGTGTGACGCCGGCGGCCGTATACAGGCATTTCGAGGGCCGCGAAGAGCTGATCGAGGAATGCGCGCGGCAAGGCCAGGAGATCTTTGCCGACCTGATGGCGCTTGCCTATGATGACGGGAGGCCCTCGGCGCTGGCGGCCTTCGAGGCGACGGGGCGGGCCTACCTGGCGTTCGCGCGCAAGTATCCCGGTCACTACATGGCGATGTTCGAATCCGGCACCTCGATGAATGCGACCCCGGAGCTGGCGGCGGCCGCCAACAGATCCCGGGCGGTTCTGGAACAGGCGGCCCTGGCTTTGTCGGAGCATATTCCGCCCGAAAAACGCCCGCCGCCCTCGATGTTCTCGGCCCATATCTGGGCGATGAGCCACGGGGTGGTGGAGCTGTTCGCGCGCGGACGACCCGGCGCGAACACGCCATTTTCGCCCGAGGACCTGCTGGAGGCGGGGATCGGGATCTACCTGCGCGGACTGGGCCTGATCACGCCGGACAGCTGAAACAGGCATGGGATCGCAGGCTTTGCCTGCGACCCGCCGGGGGCGTTGCCCCCGGACCCCCAGGATATTTGGGAAACAGAGAAAGGGACGAACGGGCGCCCTATTCCGCGGCCCTGGCATGGGGGGCATCGCCCGCGTCGAGGCGGGACAGGATTTCGGCGCGCCGCAGGGCGGCTTTTTTGGCGTTGGTCTCTTTCACCGGTCCGAAGCCACGGATCGACAGGGGCAATTCCGCCAGCGCGATCAACGCGTCGCGCGGCGCGGTGTCCGCCCTTGGCAGCCAGGTCGCCATGTCGGATTCGAATTGCCGGATCAGGGCGCGTTCCATCTTGCGCTCGGCGGTATGGCCGAAGGGGTTCAACGGTGTGCCGCGCAGCACCTTCATTCGTGCCAACGGGCGATAGAGCCGGCCCATCCATGCGCCGAATTCCCGTTTCCTGGGGCGACCCGATCCATCCTTGCCGGGCAGCAGCGGCGGGGCAAGGTGGTAGGTCAGTTTCAGATCGCCATCGAAGGTGTCGCGCGCCCTGGCTTCGGTGTCGAGATGCAGGCGGGCGACCTCGAATTCGTCCTTGTAGGCCAGCAGCTTGTGATAGCCCTTGGCCACGGCCTCTTTCAGGGCGGGATCCGCTATGGCGTCGACCAGTTTGCGGTAGCGCCTGGCCAGCCGCGCGTTCTGATAGCGGGTCAGGTGGTCGGCGCGGAAGGCGATCTTTTCATCGAGGGATCTGGGTTTGTCCACGACCTCGGCGGAGATCAGGCGATCGGCCGCCTCGGCATTCACGATGGCCCACCGGCCCATCTCGAAGGCCTGCTTGTTGCGCTCGACCGCGGCACCGTTGAGCGTGATGGCGGTGGTGATCGCCTCATGGCTGAGCGGGATCAGGCCCATCTGCCAGGCCGCGCCGAAGGTCATCATGTTGGAATAGATGGAATCGCCCAGAAGGATGCGCGCCAGTTCGGTTGCATCGAACAGCGCCAGGCGGTCGCGCAGGCGCGCCTGAAGGGCGATCTCCAGGTCCTTGCCGGGAATGCGAAACTCGGTATCGCGGGTGAAATCGCCGGTGATGATCTCGTGGCTGTTGACCGCGGCCCCGGTTTGCCCGGTCTGCATCAGGCCAAGGGTCTTGGCCCCGCCGGTGACCACCAGATCGCCGCCGATCACGGCATGAGCCTCGCCCAGGCCCACGCGGATTGCGGAGATATCTTCGGGCCGGTTGGCCAGGCGCATGTGGATCCAGACCGCACCGCCCTTTTGCGCCAGGCCCGCCATCTCGATCATGCCCACGCCCATGCCGTCGATCTGCGCGGCCTGCGCCATGATGGCCCCGATGGTCACAACCCCCGTGCCGCCGACACCTGTGACAAGCACGTTGTGCGTGCCCGTGATCGCGGGCAGCACGGGTGCGGGCAGGTCTGATACGTCAACCTCGGCCGTGGCCTGTTTGCGGATGCGGGCGCCTTCGATGGTCACGAAGGACGGACAGAACCCTTTGACGCAGGAGAAATCCTTGTTGCAGCTGGACTGGTCGATGGCCCGCTTGCGGCCCAGTTCGGTGTCCACGGGCACGATCGACACGCAGTTGGATTGCACCCCGCAATCGCCGCAGCCTTCACAGACATCGGTGTTGATGAACACGCGCTTGTCGATGTCGGGAAAGGTGCCGCGCTTGCGGCGGCGGCGTTTCTCGGCGGCACAGGTTTGCACGTAGATGATGGCCGACACGCCCTCGAGCGTCTGGAACCTTTCCTGAACCGCCATCAGCTGGTCGCGTTCATGGCGTTCCAGGCCGGGCGGAAACGCCGAAAAATCAATGGCTTCCTTGGGGTCATGGATCAGCGCGATGTTCTGGACGCCCATGGCCTTGATCTCGTGGGCGATGCGCGCGGGGTCAAGATCCCCCTCGTTGTGCTGGCCACCGGTCATGGCCACCGCATCATTGAACAAGATCTTGTAGGTGATATTCGTCTTCGCCGCGACGGCGGCGCGAATGGCCAGGATGCCGGAGTGGTTATAGGTCCCCTCTCCCAGGTTCTGGAACACGTGGGCGCGGGTGGAAAACGGCGCCTCGCCGATCCAGTTGGCCCCTTCCCCGCCCATGTGCGTATAGGCTTCGGTGTTGCGATCCATCCACTTGGCCATGAAGTGACAGCCGATGCCTGCACCCGCGCGCGCGTCATCGGGCACCTTGGTCGAAGTGTTGTGCGGGCACCCCGAACAGAACCACGGCGTGCGCACGGCCAGATCGGGGGCGTTGTTGGCGCGGCGGGCGTCTTCGACGCGGGCGATGCCCGCCTGGATGCGGTCGGTGCCGCGGCCTTCCTCGATCAGGATCTGACCCAGCTTCACCGCGATATCGGAAGGATCCAGCGCGAAATGGGTCGGGAACAGGATCGGCCCGTTGCCCCCTTTTCTGTAGCCGTAGACGCGCCGGCCTCGGCGGTCGTCAAAGATGGCCTCCTTGACCTGCACCTCGATCAGCTTGCGCTTTTCCTCGACCACGACGATCAGGTCGAGCCCTTCGGCCCAGTCATGAAACCCCTTCATGTCCAGCGGCCATGTCTGGCCCACCTTGTAGGTCGTCACGCCAAGGCGCTCGGCCTCGGCCTCGTCGATGCCAAGGGCAGACAGGGCCGACAGCAGGTCGAGCCAGTTCTTGCCGGCCGCAACAAAGCCGATCTTGGCCCCCGGTTTGCCATGCATGCGTCTGTCCATGCCATTGGCGTGGGAAAACGCCTCGGCCGCAAAGCGTTTATAACCCAAGAGCCGTTCTTCTTGCGGGATCCAGTGATCGCCTAGCCGGATGTTCAGCCCCCCCTCGGGCATCTCGAACTCGGGCAGCACGAACTGCATCCGGTCGGGCCGGCCATCAACCACGGCCGTGGCTTCGACCGTGTCCTTCATGGTCTTGAGGCCCACCCACAGGCCGGCAAACCGGCTCATCGCGTAGCCGTAAAGGCCGTAATCCAGGATTTCCTGCACCCCCGCAGGGCTGAGCACCGGCATATGCGCATCGACCATGGCCCAGTCGGACTGGTGGCAGGTGGTGGAGGATTCGCCGGTGTGGTCATCGCCCATCGCCATCACCACGCCGCCGTTCTTCGAGGTTCCGGCCATGTTGACATGACGCATCACGTCGCCCGACCGGTCCACGCCCGGCCCCTTGCCGTACCACAGGCCGAACACGCCATCGAACCGCCCCTCGCCGCGCAGTTCGGCCGTCTGACTGCCCCAGATCGCGGTGGCGGCCAGGTCTTCGTTCAGGCCGGGCTGAAACACGATGTCGGAGGCGTCCAGATGTTTCCTGGCGCGCGCCATCTGCATGTCGACGGCGCCCAGGGGCGATCCGCGATAGCCCGTGACCAGGCCGGCGGTATTCAGACCCGCCGCCCTGTCACGCGCCCTTTGCATCAGCATCAGGCGCACCAGCGCCTGGGTGCCATTAAGCAGAACCGGGGATTTGCCGAGATCGAAACGATCTTCAAGCGAGACCTGTTGCACTCCCATAAGGGCCTCCCGTGCTACGCGGTGTCGTTCACAATATGCGCATTATAGGTCACAAATACTGACCTGTCTATCTGTTTCATCTCCCTGACCGCGAGACACAGCAACATGGGCCCCGCAAGCGCAAGACAAGGGCAACTCCTTCGGCTTGGGTCGCAAGCCGGCATCGGGGCGACACAGCAGCACCAGATGCCACCGCATGGGCGGGTCTCAATCAACGGCCATAATGACGGCCCGGATGCACGCACAAACAATTCCGCCGCCCGTGGCGGGGCGGCGGACCATGTCACCAGAACCGATTATTGGTCAGAATATGAAGTCGTCTACAACGCCGGTCGTGCCTGCGTCGGAAATCAGGGGGAGATCCGAGGTCTCATTGCCAGTATCTTCATGCCATTCGTTGAACGAAGTCGTGCCGGCAGAGGTGTCGGTGCCCGGATCGCCAACCGGCAGCAAATCTCCAATATCAATGATGATACTGTTTTCTGGATTATTGTTGTCCACCACCAATATAAGATCGTCATCCCCATCATTATCGAAGTCAAATCTGAACTCCACTTCCTCAAATGGATCAACGACCACCAGCCCATCTGCCGACACGGTAGTATTGGAAATACTACCCGATCCGTAGTAGACCACTTCGATCGGAGTTACTCCGCCATCTGAAGTGTTTTCAGTGTAGTCATTTTCAGATGCGTCAGGCGGCGGTGCGTCACGCGTAAACACCCAGATGCCCGAATTGTTATTGCCACCGGCCGCATCGGCGGCAACGGCGCTGGAGATAAGGATATCGTCATGGATAACTACACCGCCACCATTGGCCGCATCTGATGCAGGTGCCAGCACAATCGTGGTCAGATCCGGGTCATCCCCGACGCCGTCCGCAGCGTCTGCGCTCGCGCCGCTACCAATAATTGTGACCGAATAGTCATGTGGGCCAGATGAGGTTGTGCCGTCAGCGACGGTAAATGACGCCGAGTTATTCGAGGTGTCCGTAGACTTGTTTGCAGACTCTGTATCCTTGCCGATGAAAGTAGGTTGGAAAAGAACTTCGGGCATTTTCTATCCTCCGACTGTTTTACAGTTATGCCCCCATGCCTAAGCAACCCCCAGGGCCTATGCATAAAAACATAGGTAAATCAATTTCCCGAATCATTTTTAACGAATTCATTTCGCCAATTCGAAATCGCGTATTTTTCAGGCACCAGGGATAAAGGCGCAAAGATGGTGTGAATTCGACGTCAGAAGGTTTCAAAATGGTTGGCCACGCCCCCCCTTTTGTTGCCGCGCCCCGGGGCGAACCATGGCATCCCGCGACCCAACCGGATGCCGCCAGACGCGACAGCCACGATCGGAACGATGCGCAAACAAGCCTTGTCACCGGATCCCGAAAGCGTTGCGTGCGGCGCCGCTTCAGAAGGTCCGGGGCCGGAACAGGGCCAAAAGCGGACCTTGCACATGTTTTTGCAGCGCCTGCCGAAAAACCGGACGGCCCGGTTCAGAAAAACCTTTGCAAGCGCTTTGAGTATCCGTAAACGCGACCCTAAGCCGGAGGTTGACTATGGACTGGGACAAGTTGCGGATCTTTCATGCGGTCGCGGATGCGGGCAGCCTGACACATGCCGGGGATACCCTGCACCTGTCGCAATCGGCCGTCAGCCGTCAGATCCGAGCCCTGGAAGAAGGTCTGAACACGACCCTGTTTCACCGCCACGCGCGCGGCCTGATCCTGACCGAACAAGGCGAATTGCTGTTCGACGCCACGAAACACATGTCCAAGCGCCTGGATGCCGCCGCCGCGCGCATCCGCGACAGCGAGGAAGAGGTGTTCGGAGAGCTGCGCGTCACCACGACCATCGGGTTCGGGTCGCTGTGGCTGGCCCCCCGCCTGCCCAAGCTCTACGAAAAATACCCCGACCTGAAAATCGACCTCATGCTCGAGGAACGGCTTCTGGACCTGCCGATGCGCGAAGCAGATGTCGCGATCCGGATGAAGGAACCGTCGCAGGCCGATCTGATCCGGCGGCGGTTGATGACCATCAACATGCGCCTTTACGCGTCACCGGGATATCTGGAGGCCAACGGCACGCCCGAGACGCTGGAAGATCTGGGCGATCATCGCCTGATCAGCCAGAACACCAACTCCGCGCAGGTCAGCGCCGGGGCGCTTCTGGTGCGCGAACTTATGAGCTATGACATCGGGTCCACGCTGACGGTGAACAACTACTTCGGGGTCTTGCAGGCCGTTATCGCGGATCTTGGCGTCGGCGTGCTGCCCGACTACCTCACGCAGGATTTTCCCAACCTCATCCGCGTCTTGCCCGATGTGCAATCGGCCGAAGTGCCCGTGTTTCTCGCCTACCCCGAGGAACTGCGGCAGTCCAAACGCATCGAGGTCTTTCGCGATTTCGTGTCGGAAGAGGTCATCGCGTATCGAAAGATCCGGCGCGAGGCGGAAACGGAAACCGCACAATAATTCAGCACAGCCCCCTGCCCCGCCTGCAAATGGTTGTGTGTTATGCGCCACAGGCATACCGGGTTTGCGGCATCGCGGCACGTTAGTTCTTGATCGATTCCAAGTTGCTGATTAATTGATCATCAATGGAGCGTTGGCGAGCAATCGTCGCTCCATTACCTCCCTGTTGGACTTTGGCCGAGATTCGTCTCGGCCTTTTTTTTGGCCACATGCAGCGGGGCGGCGGACCATGACTGTTTCAAAAGTAGAAACAAACCCACCGGATTTCGGGGATTATACCGCTCTTCACGGGCTTCTGCGCGACGCTTTCGCCTATATGGAGGCGCGGATCGATCCTCCCTCGTCGCTGCACGCCATGTCCCCCGACGATCTTGCCGCCCAATCCGCCGAGATGGACCTGCTTCTTGTCCGTGCTGCCGGTCAGCCTGTCGCCTGCCTGTTCGGGCATTCACGACCCGACTGCTACTACATCGGCAAGCTTGCCGTTGCTGCACCGCAGCGTAGCAAGGGCCTTGCCCGCGAATTAATCAACACCGCCGCGACCCGCGCGCGCGCGCTCGGCCATGACGTGCTGGAGCTGAACACGCGGGTAGAACTGGTCGAAAACCACGCCGCATTCGCACGTCTTGGATTTCATCAATCCGGCGTCTTCACCCATCCCGGCTACGACCGCCCCACATCCTTGACCTTTCGCCGACCGCTCTGACAGGACGCACACCCTTTCCCCTGCGCGCGGCCTGCCGTAAACAGCGGGCAAGCGGGCGCGCGCGCCCAAGGGGGACAGAGCCACAGACATGACCGAACCAGCCATTACGCCCGAATTGATCGCATCCCACGGCCTGACGCCGGACGAGTATGACCGGATCCTCGAGATCATCGGCCGCGCGCCGAGCTTTACCGAACTGGGCATCTTTTCCGCCATGTGGAACGAGCATTGTTCCTACAAATCGTCCAAGAAGTGGCTGCGCACCCTGCCCACCACCGGCCCACAGGTCATCTGCGGCCCCGGCGAGAACGCGGGCGTGGTCGATATCGGCGACGGTCAGGCCGTGGTCTTCAAGATGGAAAGCCACAACCACCCCTCCTACATCGAACCCTATCAGGGGGCTGCCACCGGCGTCGGCGGCATCCTGCGCGATGTCTTCACCATGGGCGCGCGCCCCATCGCGGCGATGAACGCGCTGAGCTTCGGCGAAAAAGACCACCCCAAGACACGACAGCTGGTGCACGGCGTCGTCGAAGGCGTGGGCGGCTACGGCAATTGCTTTGGCGTGCCCACCATCGGCGGCGAGGTCCGCTTTCACGCCGCCTATAACGGCAATTGTCTTGTGAACGCCTTTGCGGCCGGTCTGGCCGATGCCGACAAGATCTTCTATTCGGCGGCCTCCGGCGTGGGAATGCCGGTGGTCTACCTCGGCGCCAAGACCGGGCGTGACGGGGTTGGCGGGGCGACGATGGCATCCGCCGAATTCGACGACACCATCGAGGAAAAGCGCCCCACCGTGCAGGTGGGCGACCCCTTTACCGAAAAACGCCTGCTCGAGGCCTGTCTCGAGTTGATGGCATCGGGCGCCGTGATCTCGATCCAGGACATGGGGGCCGCCGGGCTGACCTGTTCCGCGGTCGAAATGGGCGACAAGGGCGGGCTTGGCATCAAGCTGACGCTCGACCACGTGCCGCAGCGCGAAACGGCGATGACCGCCTACGAGATGATGCTGTCGGAATCCCAAGAACGCATGCTGATGGTCCTCAACCCCGATCTCGAGGCCGAAGCGCGGGCGATTTTCGACAAATGGGACCTGGATTTCGCCATCGTTGGCGAAACAATCCCCGAAGACCGCTTTCTGATTATCCACGGAAACGAAACAATGGCGGATTTGCCGCTGTCGAAACTGGCCTCCACCGCGCCGGAATACGACCGGCCGTGGGTGCCGACCGAACCGGCCGCCGACATGGACCCCGTGCCGGAGATCGACGCGCTGGACGCCCTGCGCGCGCTGATCACCTCGCCCAACTACTGCTCGCGGGCCTGGGTCTACGAACAATACGACCACATGGTCATGGCTGACACGGTGGTGGCCCCCGGCCTTGGCGCGGGCGTGGTGCGCGTGCACGGCACGCCCAAGGCGCTGGCCTTCACCTCCGACGTGACGCCCCGCTACGTGAAAGCCAACCCGGTCGAAGGCGGCAAGCAGGCCGTGGCCGAAGCCTTCCGCAATCTTTGTGCCGTGGGCGCCCGGCCCTTGGCCACAACCGACAACCTCAATTTCGGCAACCCCGAAAAGCCCGAGATCATGGGCCAGTTCGTGGGCGCGATCCAGGGCATCGGCGCGGCCTGCGCGGCGCTGGACATGCCGATCGTGTCGGGCAATGTCTCATTGTATAACGAAACCGACGGCCAGGGCATTCTGCCCACGCCGACGATCGGGGCCGTGGGCCTGCTGGACACGCTCGACGACCTGATCGGTGACACGATCCGCGATGGCCATGTCTTGCTGATGGTGGGCGAGACGCGGGGGCATCTTGGGCAGTCCGCGTTGCTGTACGAGGTGTTCAAGCGCGAAGACGGCGACGCCCCCGCCGTGGATCTGCAGGCGGAACGCCGCAACGGAGAATTCATCCGCGCAAACCGGCACTGGATCAACGCCTGCACCGACCTGAGCGATGGCGGCCTTGCGCTGGCGGCCTTCGAAATGGCGGTGGCGGGCGGTGTCGGCCTGACGCTGGAGGCCGCGGATACCGCCACCCTGTTCGGCGAGGACCAGGGCCGCTACCTGATCGCGACCAATTTCGACAAGGCCGAAGCGCTGATGGTGGCCGCGGGCCATGCCGGCGTCTCGCTGGTGAGCGTGGGCAAGGTTGGTGGCGACATGGTTCGCATCGGTGCGGCGCAGGCGCCGCTCGAGGATCTGGCGGCCATGTGGAAAGGCGCTTTCGCCGAGATCTTCGGCTGACGCCCCCGGCCTGTGCGCGCCGCCTGCGGATCCTGTCCAGCCCGATCGCCCGTCTTGCGGCTTGCGCGCGCTGCGCCTACATTCTTGTGAGAAACAGTCGAGGATTTCGCCCCCATGCCCATCACTGCCCGTGAGATCGAAGACATGATCCGCGAAAGCTTTCCCGATGCACAGATCACCGTGGAGGGCGACGATGGTGTGCATTTCGCGGCCCAGGTGGTGGATGCAAGTTTTTCCGGCATGAACCGCGTCCAGCAACAACGTGCGGTCTACGCGGCGCTGAAGGGCAAGATGGACGGATCGGCAGGCGAATTGCACGCGCTGGCGCTGACCACGAAGGCGCCCGGGTGATGCGGGAATGATAGATCAAGAGACACGCGCGGCATGACGCCGGGCCAAGCCAGACAGGACGAAACAACATGAGCGCAGAAGACCAGATCAAGGACACCATCACGGCAAATGACGTGGTTTTGTTCATGAAAGGCACCAAGATGATGCCGCAATGCGGGTTCTCATCGCGGGTGGCCGGTGTGCTGAACTACATGGGCGTGGAATTCGCGGACGTGAACGTGCTGGCCGATGACGGCATTCGGCAGGGTATCAAGGATTTTTCCGATTGGCCGACCATCCCGCAGCTTTACGTGAAGGGCGAATTCGTGGGCGGCTGCGACATCATCACCGAAATGACGCTGTCGGGTGAACTGGACCAGTTGTTCACCGACAACGGCGTGAGTTTCGACAAGGACGCCGCCGACAAGATCCGCGAAGCCAACGCCTGACACGGGGTCGCCGCGCCTTTGGCGCGCCGACCGATGCGAGGGGCCTTGCCCCTCGCGCTCCCCAGGATATTTATGAAACAAAGAAGGGGATGGGCGCGGGCCTATCCCTTTTTCGTTTCGCCCTTCTTGACGTGTTTGGTCAGGCGCGAGGGTGTTGATTTCTTGCGGTCCTTGAAGGGGTTCTGGTCGGCCTGGCTGCGCATGTAGAGGCGGATGGGCGTTCCGGGCATGTCGAAATCTTCGCGCAAGCCGTTGACAAGATAGCGGGAATAGCTTTCCGGCAATTTTTCGGGATGCGAACACATCACGACGAAGCCAGGCGGCCGGGTCTTGGCCTGGGTCATGTAGCGCAGCTTGATCCGGCGGCCCGAGGGGGCCGGCGGCGGATGCGCTTCGGTCATGGCCGACAGCCACTGGTTGAGCCTGGCGGTGGTCACGCGCCGGTTCCAGGTTTCGTGGACCTTGAGGATCGCGGCATGAAGCCGGTCCAGGCCCCGGCCCGTCTTGGCCGAAACGGTGACCAGCGGCGCGCCCCGCAATTGCGGCAAGAGCCGCTCGAAGGCCTCTTTCAGGTCACGCAGCTTGTCCTGCTTTTCGTCCTCCAGGTCCCATTTGTTGACCGCGACCACCACGGCCCGGCCTTCGCGTTCGGCCAGGTCGGCGATGCGCAGATCCTGTTGTTCGAAGGGGATCGCCGCATCGAGGAGCACGACCACGACCTCGGCGAATTTCACCGCGCGCAACCCGTCCGACACCGAAAGCTTTTCAAGTTTTTCCTGCACTTTCGCCTTCTTGCGCATGCCGGCGGTGTCGAAGATGCGCGTTGGCGTGCCCTCCCAGGTGACCGGCACCGCGATGGAATCGCGCGTGATCCCGGCCTCGGGGCCGGTCAGCAGGCGATCCTGGCCCACGATGCGGTTGATCAAGGTGGACTTGCCCGCGTTGGGACGGCCCACGACAGCGATTTGCAAGGGACGTGAAACGGTTATGACGCGATCTTCATCCGATGCATCAATGTCGATATCGGTCTCGGGCTCTTCGGCGTTTTCCTCGGCGGCTTCGATCAGGGGGCGCAGCACGGTGGACAGTTCGGCCATGCCTTCGCCGTGTTCGGCGGACAGGCCGATGGGCTCGCCGAGGCCGAGGGCATAGGCCTCGAGCACACTGGCCTCGCCCGCGCGCCCTTCGGCCTTGTTCACGCCAAGGATGACCGGGCGGCCCGACCGGCGCAGGATTTCGGCGAACAGCTCATCGTCGGGCGTGATCCCCGCGCGGGCATCGATGAGAAACAGGCTGGCGTCGGCCATTTCGACGGCGCGTTCCGTCAGGCGACGCATCCGGCCCTGAAGGCTGTCATCGGTGGCGTCTTCCAGGCCTGCGGTATCCATGATGGTAAAGCGCAAGTCCCCCAGCCGCGCATTGCCTTCGCGCAGGTCGCGGGTGACGCCGGGCTGGTCATCCACCAGCGCCAGACGCTTGCCCACGAGGCGGTTGAACAGGGTCGATTTGCCCACATTGGGGCGGCCGACGATGGCGAGGGTGAAACTCATGGGTCCGATTTCCGAAGGTCCGAAGGCGCGGCTCTATCCTACCATCATCATGCCATCAAGGCCCTAGCGTTCTGAGCGCTGTCTCGAGCGCCTGCAGGAACGCGCTGCGATCGGCCTTTGAAAAGGGTTTCGGCCCGCCAAGCCCCTGCCCCTCGAGCCCGCCCCTGAGATCGGCCAGGAGATCGCGGGTGGCCAGTCGGCTGCCGATATTGGTGGGTGTCAGGCGTTCGCCCTTGGGGGTCAGCACCAGCGCCCCGGATTTGACCGCGCGATCGGCCAGCGGCAGATCGGTGGTGATGACCAGCATGCCCGGCGCCGCGGCGGCGACGATCAGGTCGTCGGCGGCGTCAAAGGCGTCGCCCGCCACCGTCATGGTGATCGCGGGGTGGTCGGGGTGGCGCAGCCAGGTGGCGGCAAACAGATGGACGGGGATCTCGTGGCGCCAGGCGGCCTTGTAGATCTCGTCCTTGACCGGGCAGGCGTCGGCGTCGACCAGGATCGCCGGGGCCTTGAGCGCACCGCTCAATGGAAAAATCCGCTGTCGAACGGGACCGAGACCTGTCCGCCGCCGCGTTCGGTCAGCGTCAACTGGCCGCGCGCGATGGTGATATCGGCGATCTCGGACCATCCGGGCGGGCGCGGCAGCGAGACCATCGCATGCCGGATCAGGTGCCGCGGCCCCAGGCCGAGAGCCGTCGGCACCCCCATCGCCGTCAGCCGGTTTTCCCCCAGCGACGCAGCCAGGCCCGCGCCGCCCATCGCGCACCCGTCCTCGATCCCCAGAACGCCCGTATGCCGACCGTTCCAGGGGCTGAAATCCCGCCCGCCATTGGAAATCCACAGCATCGTGACGGGCATCTTGCGGGCATCCTTGAGCACCACCAGCATGTCATCCTCGGCCGCGCGCATGCACACGGTCCAGCCGATATCGGCGCCCCGCGCCTCGACCAGGATGGCGAAATCCTCGATCCTGTGGCCGGCGGGATAGTGGCGCAGGTCCCACAGCGCGCCATCCTCGCAATCCAGGTACATGTCGGGCCGGGTCTGGTTGAGCGCCCACAGGGTGTGGCCCGCATACTGGGGGGCGGCATCTGTCATCACGGCGCGTTTGGGCGAATGGCTCAGCCGTCCGCCTTCGGCCATCCGGGTCATCGGATGATGGGCAAAGGTCACCTCGCCCACGCCGCCGTCGATGGTGTGGCTCTGATAGAGGACCGGGCCCACGATCTGCACGTGCTTGGTCACATGGGCGCCGCGCACCTGGTCGTTCAGGCGCAGGCGCACCTCGGCCACGTCCTGATCGACCACATGCCACGGCGTGTTGGCCGTGGCCCCGTGGATCGGCCCGTGATCCACGTCGTCCAGGCCGAAGGGCATGCAAAAGAAATCCCCCGCCAGGCGCTTGTTGACCATCGGCAGGTCGGGATCGTCCTGGACCTCGGGTTCGTCCAGCCAGGGCGCGCTGTGCAGCGGGTGCCTCCCGCCCACACGCCATTCGGGGATGTTGCCCAGGCTTTCATCCAGCAAAAGGACGGTATCGCCGTGGGCCAGCCGGATCACGTGCCGCTCCGGGCAAGCGCGCCGAGCGTCGCGGTCGCCATCGCCGCGTCCGAGCCAAGGCTCAGGAACGTCACGCCCGCCTCGACCATCGCGGCATTCATCTGCGGCGCGGCGAAAATGCCGGCCGCCTTGCCGGCATCGCGGATGACACCGACGCCGCGCCGGATCTCGTCCCAGAACGCCGGCGCAAGCGGATCGTCCCGGTACCCCATGTCGGCGGCAAGGTCGGCGGGGCCAAAAAACACGCAATCCACACCGTCCACCGCCGCGATGGCCGCAAGATCGCCAAGCGCCGCGCGGGTTTCGGCCTGCACGATCACGCAGATCTCGTCATTGGCGGTCGAGGCGTAGCGTTCGATCGCGCCGAAACCGCCCGATCGCATGGTCCAGCCGCCATCGCCCCGGATACCCTCAGGCGGGTAGCGGCAGGCGCGCACCGCGGCCTCTGCTTCGGCGGCGGAATTCACCATCGGGACCATCACGGTCTGCACCCCCAGGTCCAGCACCTGTTTCAGCACCCAGTCCTCGTTGGTTGGCACGCGCACGACGGCGGGCGTGCCAGTCAGCCCCAGCGTGACGATCTGGCGGCGGATCATGGCGGGATCGAAAGGGGCATGTTCCCCATCGACCAGGCACCAGTCGAAACCGGCCTGTCCCGCGATTTCCGTCAGCGGTTCGGACCCCAGCGCCAGGAACAGCCCGCGCAGCATCCTTCCTTCGGCCATCGCGGCTTTCAATTCGTTTCTTGGTGCTGGCATGTCTTCCCCCCTGCCCGGCGCTAAAGCGCGCCGCCCGTCACATCGCGGTACCACGCCCGGATCGCCGCACGTTCCTCCTCCTCGATGAAGGACAGGTTGCCGGGCGGCATGGCGTGGCTTGCGCCTGCCTGAAGGTAAATGGCCCGTGCCTGGGCGGCAATGCGGTTGTCGCTGTCCAGCATCACACCGCGCGGGGCCACGGCGATGCCGGGCCAGAAGACCTCGGTCGCGTGGCACATGGAACAGCGCGCATAGACGATATCGGCCACGTCGACGAAGCTTTCATGCGCGGCAAAGCGTTCCTGAAGCGGTGTCAGCCGCGCATCTTCCATCACCGCGTCATCGCGCATCAGCGGAAGCATGGACAGCCAGATGATGACGCCAAAGATCAGCGCCGTCGCCCCCCATGTCCACCAGACATACCCGCCGCGCGCATGCATCGTGTTGAAGAAATGCCGAATCGTGACCCCCATCAGGAACACCAGCGACGCGATCAGCCAGTTGTGATCGCTGGCAAAGGCCAGCGGGTAGTGATTGGACAGCATCAAGAAGATGACCGGCAGCGTCAGGTAATTGTTGTGGGTGGACCGAAGCTTGGCGATCTTTCCGTATTTCGGGTCCGGCGTGCGGCCCGCTTTCAGGTCGGCCACCACGATTTTCTGGTTGGGAATGATGATCATCGCCACGTTGGCGGTCATGATCGTGGCCGTCAGCGCCCCAAGGTGCAACAGCGCCGCGCGCCCGGAAAAGACCTGCGTATAGCCCCAGGCCAACACCACGATCAGCGCAAACAGCAGCACCATCAGCGCCGTTGGGTTGTCGCCCAGGGGCGACTTGCACAGCCGGTCGTAGACGATCCAGCCGATGGTCAGCGACAGGGCCGAGATCGCGATGGCCTGCCACTGCGTCAACTCCATCACCGTCCAGTCGATCAGGTAAAGCTCTGCGCCCACGTAATAAAGCAGCGCCAGAAGGGCGACACCGCTCAGCCAGGTGGCATAGCTTTCCCATTTGAACCAGGTCAGATGTTCGGGCATCGCCTCGGGGGCGACCATGTATTTCTGGATGTGGTAGAATCCCCCGCCATGAACCTGCCATTCCTCGCCATCGGCCGGGCCGGGAATGTCGCGGTTCAGACCAAGATCCAGCGCGATGAAGTAGAAACTGGATCCGATCCACGCGATCGCCGTGATCACATGGAGCCAGCGGGCGGCAAATTCCGCCCAATGCAGCAAGATCGTGGTGTCCATATCCGTTTCCCCGGCCAGTCGGGCACCCGGCCCGGTTTTTCATCACATGCCTGCATTTCCGACAAAACCCGGCCAAAGCGCAAGCCATCAGGTGCCGCACCTCTTGTGTTCGACTGCGAAAGCCGACTATTCCAGCATCATCTGCTGAATCCGAAGGCAACCCGTGCGGCGGACCTCCGCACCCTGCCCTTCCCGCGCCAGGACAGGACATATGGCAAGCATCGACAGCTTGAATCCCGACATTCCGCTTTTCGCCCGCACCGGCATCAACCTTGCGTCAGCCGGGCTTGGCGCCAAGGCGATCTGGTCGACGAACGAGTTCTTCGCGCCGCTCGAACGCATGCTGCACGATCAGCCGCCGGTGTTCATCGACGGCAAATTCGACGATAACGGCAAATGGATGGACGGTTGGGAAAGCCAGCGCCGCCGCGATGGCGGGCATGACATGGCGATCATCAAGCTGGCCGCGGCCGGCCGCATCATCGGGTTCGATCTGGACACGGCCCATTTCACCGGCAACTACGCCCCCGCCGCGAAAGTCGAGGCCTGCGCCTTCGAGGGCGATCTGCCCCCCGAGGACCAGCGCTGGGTCACCATCTTGCCGCACAAGGCGCTTGGCCCGTCGTCGCATCATTATTTCGGCTGCGACAGCTTCGAGAAATGGACCCATCTTCGCTTGCACATCTATCCCGATGGCGGCGTTGCCCGGATGCGGGCCTACGGGGTGCCGGAACTGGACGAGGCAAACAAGCAGGGCGAGATCGATCTGGTGTCGGCGCTGAACGGCGGGCGCATCCTGGGGTTTTCCGATGCCCATTACGGCGATTACATGCGACTGCTCGCGCCCGGGCGCGGGGTGAACATGGGCGACGGCTGGGAAACGCGCCGGCGGCGCGAACCGGGCTATGACTGGATGATCATCGCGCTCGGCGCGCGCGGGGTGATCGAAAAAGCCGTCATCGACACCGCCTTTTTCAAGGGGAACTACCCCGACACGGCCTCGATCCAGGCGGCGGACATGCGCAATTTCGGCGATGGCCTGACCGACGCGCTGATCACCGATTCCATGTTCTGGAAGGAACTCCTTCCGGCCCGGAAACTGGGACCGGATGCCGAACACGCCTTCCGCGAGGACCTGGTCGATATCGGCCCGGTGACCCATGTGCGGTTCAACATCTTTCCCGATGGTGGCGTGTCGCGCCTGAGGCTGTTCGGCACGCCCGCCGCATGAGACGGCGGCGCGCCGCGCGACCCGGCGGCGCGCGCTATCCCTGACTGGGTCGGTTCTATGCGCATGGGGCGCTTCATCGGCCTGCCCGGACGGTGCCGTGATGCCTGATCGCCAAGCGGCCGGCCTCACGATCCCTTCTGCCACGCGACCAAATCATGATCGGGCTGGCGACAACCGCCACGGACGCGGTCCTTTCGCTGTCGCGTCATGACGGGTGCGGTGCCGGGCGCCGAAAGGTTGAAAACGGTTCAGGAGGTGTTCACGGGCGCAGCCCCCACCCCCGCTGCCGACAAGGTGTCCGCAGCGGCCCCGGTCGCGTTCCCCGGTCACTTGTCGTAGCTTGCGCCACTGGCGAGACAGAATGCCGCCGACCCGACCTCCGGGACATCTTCCCGATTCTCACAATCTGGCAGATCAATAGACTTCATTTTCATATTTTTTAAGGAAACACAGTCTATCCGGTCGATAGTTGCGGATTGCTCTTTCCAACATTCGATTGTCCAACTATTTTCGGCCGCCATAAGACAAACAGTCCAACAGGGAGAGACTGATGAAGAAAGTTCTTCTGGCTTCCGCGGCCACTTTTGCGTTCACCGGTGCCGCACTTGCCGATGCCCATCAGGGCGATGTCACGCTTGGCGTGATCCTCGGCTTCACCGGACCGATTGAATCGATCACGCCGGCAATGGCCGACGGGGCAGAACTGGCCATGGCCGAAGTCACCGCCTCCGGTGCGCTGTTCGGTGGCGCGGCCGTCACGTCTGTCCGTGCGGACAGCACCTGTATCGACAGCTCCGCCGCGCAGGCCGCAGCCGAGCGTCTGATCACCTCGGACGGCGTCAACGGCATCGTCGGCGCGGATTGCTCGGGCGTCACCGGCTCCATCCTCGCAAACGTCGCCGTGCCCAACGGCATGGTCATGATCTCGCCGTCGGCCACGTCGCCCGGCCTGTCGACCGCAGAGGACAACGGCCTGTTCTTCCGCACCGCACCGTCTGACGCACGTCAGGGTGTCGTGATGGCCGAAATCATCATGGAACGCGGCATCGACACCGTCGCCGTGACCTACACCAACAACGACTACGGCCAGGGCCTGGCGGATGCCTTCACCAGCGCCTTCACCGAAATGGGCGGCACCGTCACGCTGACCGCAGCCCACGAAGACGGCCGCGCCGACTACTCGGCCGAAGTGGGCGCACTGGCATCGGCCGGCGGCGACGCGCTTGTCGTGGCAGGCTATGTCGACCAGGGTGGCTCGGGCGTGATCCGCGCAGCACTGGACACCGGCGCATTCGATACCTTCGTCTTCCCCGACGGCATGGTGTCCCAGGCGCTGGTCGATAACTTCGGTTCCGAGATCAACGGCTCGTTCGGCCAGAACCCCGGCACCGACAGCGAAGGCGCTGCAACCTTCCAGGCCATGGCGACCGAAGCGGGCTTTGACGGCACGTCGCCGTTCTCGGCCGAAGCCTACGACGCGGCAGCCCTGATCATGCTGGCCATGGCGGCCTCCGGCTCGCGCAATGCCGCCGACTACATGGGCTCGATCATGGACGTGGCAAACGCTCCCGGTGAACAGATCCTTCCCGGCGACCTTGGCCGCGCACTGGAACTGATCGCGGCCGGCACCGACATCGACTATGTCGGCGCATCGGCGGTGGAGCTGATCGGACCCGGCGAATCCGCCGGCAACTACCGCGAGATCGAAATCGTGGATGGTGAATTGTCGGTTGCCGGCTTCCGCTGATCCAATCTGATCCAGACACCAGGAACAGCCCGGCCCAAAACCGGGCTGTTTCCATAATCGGGGACAGGGCCACATGATCGTCGTTGAGGACGTGCACAAACATTTCGGCGGCTTTCATGCCGTTGACGGCGCCAGCCTGACAATCGAAACCGGTTCCATCACCGGGCTGATCGGACCGAACGGCGCGGGCAAGACGACGCTGTTCAACGTGATCGCGGGCGTTTTGCCCCCGACCTCGGGCCGGGTCGTGATGGACGGCGAGGACATCACCGGCCTTGCGCCGCACAACCTGTTTTCAAAGGGGCTGCTGCGCACCTTCCAGATCGCGCATGAATTCTCCTCGATGAGCTGCCGGGAAAACCTGATGATGGTGCCGGGCACGCAGTCGGGCGAAAGCCTGTGGAACACGTGGTTCGGCCGCAAGCGCATCGCCGACGAGGAACGCGCGCTCAAGGCCAAGGCCGACGAGGTGCTGGAGTTCCTGACCATCGAACACCTGGCGGATCACCCGGCGGGAATGGTGTCGGGCGGCCAGAAAAAGCTTCTGGAACTGGGCCGCACCATGATGGTCGACGCCAAGATCGTGTTTCTGGACGAGGTCGGCGCGGGCGTGAACCGGACGCTTCTGAACACCATCGCCGACGCGATCGTCCGCCTGAACCAGGAACGCGGCTACACGTTTTGCGTGATCGAACACGACATGGATTTCATCGGGCGCCTGTGCGAGCCCGTCATCGTCATGGCAGAAGGCAAGGTGCTGGCCGAGGGATCGCTCGATCAGATCAAGGCCAACGAACAGGTGATCGAGGCTTATCTGGGCACCGGTCTCAAGAACAAGGATCAGCTGGAGGCGACGCAGTGAGCCTGCCCGCCCGCCTGTTTGCCCTTGGCCTTTGCCTGGCCATGCCCGCGCTTGCGCAGGGGCAGCCGGTCAAACCCGCAGGCGGGCTGACAGATTGCCCCGTCGCGGTGGCGCCGGTGCGGTTTTGCGAAGCGGATACCGGGTTTCACCGCATGCCCCAGGCCATCAATCCCGATGTCAACGCGTTCTACGAACACTCCACCGGCGCAGCCGGCATGCTGATCGTGGAAACCGTCGGCACCGCGGATGGTCTTACCCTGCAGATGGTCCGCCAGAACCTGATCCAGAACCTTGCCGATGGCGGCGGCGTCACCACCGACGCGGTCCTTGTCTGGCCCGAGCAGACGGCCTCGGTCGCGGGCACCACCCTTCCGACGATGGTCTATTCCGGGCCGATCAACGGAACCCGCGCAACCTATGCCAACACCGTGCTCTTGGCGCCCGAGCGGTTGATCCAGTTGATCACCGTGAACGAGGCCGACAGCTACACTCCGCTGCACCTTCATGCGCATAGCGAATTCCTCGCGCATATCCGCATCGACCCTTGAGGAGCCCCGTGTGAGCGACAATCCATACCAGAACGACCGCGGCAACAAGGACCGCTCGATCGGGAACCCCGACGGCGCGGGCACCATGACGCCCTCTCCCGGGACCGGACAGGCCATGAATACCGGCCAGGCCTTCTTGATCGGTGACACCATGACGGGCGGCTACGGCAACGGTCCCGACATCCTGCACGATTGCACCATCGCCGTGAATCCCGGCGAGATCGCGGTGATCGTGGGCCCCAACGGGGCCGGTAAATCCACGGCGATGAAGGCCGTGTTCGGGATGCTGAACGTGCGCCAGGGATCCGTGCGCCTGGATGGCGAGGACATCACAGGCCTCAGCCCGCAGGCACGGGTGGCCAAGGGCATGGGCTTCGTGCCCCAGACCAGCAACATCTTTGGCTCCATGACGGTCGAGGAAAACCTCGAGATGGGGGCCTTTATCCGTCGCGACGACATCCGCGCGACGATGGAACAGGTCTACGAGCTGTTCCCGATCCTCAAGGATAAACGCTATCAGGCCGCCGGCGAATTGTCGGGCGGGCAGCGTCAGCAGGTGGCCGTGGGCCGGGCGCTGATGACCCAACCCAAGGTGCTGATGCTGGACGAACCCACCGCCGGCGTGTCGCCCATCGTGATGGATGAATTGTTCGACCGCATCATCGAGGTCAGCCGCACCGGCATTCCGATCCTGATGGTGGAACAAAATGCCCGGCAGGCGCTCGAGATCGCCGACAAGGGGTATGTGCTGGTTCAGGGCCGCAATGCCCATACCGGCACCGGCAAGGAACTGCTGGCCGACCCCGAGGTTCGCCGCAGTTTCCTGGGGGGCTGAGGCAGATGCGCATGGCCACACTCACAACCCTTGCGGCCCTGGTGCCCTCCGCCGCGCCGGCCGAACCTTGGGACTGCGCGTTTTCGGTCGCGTGCACGACCGGCGAAAGCTGCGTCAGCCAGACCCGCAACGGGCAGATCATCGCCGCCGATCACGAAGGACAGCTGTTTTTCACCGGCGCCACCGGCGATCTGCCGGTCCTGCGGCTGTCCCCCCGGGGGGATGCCCCCGCGTCCTATGCCGGGACCGATCAGGACCGGATGGCCGGGGTCTTGACCATACGCGCCGACAACACCGCCACCCTGACCACCCATTCCCTGACCGGCCCGACCACGGCCGCGACCTATTTCGGAACCTGTGAGGTGCTGAACTGATGGATTTCCTCAACGCCATCGTGGCGCTTGCCAATTTCGTCATAATTCCCGCCACCGCCTATGGCGCGCAACTTGCGCTTGGCGCCTTGGGCGTCACGCTGATTTACGGCATCTTGCGGTTCTCGAATTTCGCCCATGGCGACACCATGGCCTTTGGCGCCATGGTCACCATCTTGTGCACCTGGGGCCTGCAGGCCCTCGGCGTGTCGCTCGGCCCGCTGCCGACCGCGCTTTTGGCGTTGCCCGTGGGCATCGTGGTCACGGGGCTGCTGCTGATCGGGACGGACCGCCTGGTCTATCGCTTTTACCGGCAGAAAAAGGCCAAGCCGGTGATTTTCGTGATCGCGTCCCTGGGCGTGATGTTCATCATGAATGGCATCGTGCGCTTCATCATCGGCGTTGATGACCAGAGGTTCGGCGATGGCGAACGCTTCATCATTTCGGCGCGCACCTTCCGCGAGATGACGGGCCTGGAGGAAGGCCTTGCCTTCCGCACAAGCCAGGGCATCACCATCGTCGTGGCCCTGATCGCGGTGGCGCTTCTGTTCTGGTTCCTGGGTCGCACGCGCACCGGCAAATCCATGCGCGCCTTCTCCGACAACGAGGATCTGGCGCTCCTGTCGGGCATCACCCCCGAGCGCGTGGTGATGATCACATGGCTGATCGTGGCGGCCCTGGCGACCACGGCGTGCGTGCTCTACGGCGTCGACAAGAGCTTCAAGCCCTTCACCTATGTCCAGCT
>Ga0102938_10000868_pt1 | contig 22712 bp, 22 predicted proteins | sample SalPonR2_B_D2_MG_FD_84516 | JGI IMG/M metagenome (GOLD analysis project Ga0102938, IMG submission 84516) | Salt pond soil microbial communities from South San Francisco under conditions of wetland restoration - Salt Pond MetaG R2_B_D2_MG | ecosystem: Environmental > Aquatic > Marine >... | reverse complement strand
GTTGCTGCGCGGTTTGGTCAACCGAAGTAAACACGGGTGGCGCATCGTCCAAGTACCCGTCACCGGCGGCGAGTCGCGCCCGCAATTCGGCCCATCGAGTCGAGCGCTCATCAGAGGCGGGCGGTGTAATAGCAGTGCTCTCCACCGGTGCACTCGACGTGAAAAACAGCTCCTGCACCTCGGCAACCGCCCGCCCGGAGAAACCCGTGTAGCTGGCACCAATCACGACAAAGCTTAGAACAAGAATATATAACAAAAAATCCCGCGTCCGTATCATACCCACATCATAGCATTGACGCTTGCGAGCAGTATACGACTACCGCACAGTTACCCCTTCGGGTACCTTTTCTGGGTCGACCAAAAAACCTTTTAAGTCGCGACGACCAATAATGATAGGGAACCGGAGGTGACTTCGTTCCGTGTAGCTTGCAATCGTTTTAATGGTCTTACCTTTCATTTTGAACGCAAACTTTGCGGTCTTACGCTTTTGTCGACCACTCCCAGAGCGAACGTGGACGAGCTTGTCGTGTTCGTCTAAGCCAAGCTCGTGCACCAAATCGACGTCGATTGATGAGCGAAACGCTCCGGTGTCGATTTTCGCACGGACACTTTTCTTTTTATTTGGTCCCATAATAGTAATACGTTCGATGACACCAAGCGTGCGGTCAGCGACATCAACCGCTTCAAGTGAACTATCAGCAAACAATTGTTGGGCCAACTGAATAGCTCGCTCCGTGGTCGGCACCTCAAGATTCGACACACGCTCTAAGCGCGTCCGTAACGATGAGCGATTCGCAACCTGAATGGAAAGCCCAGGCCGAGCGTTAACCTCGAGCACTAGCGGTCCTCGCTCCTCATCGAGAATAATATCAATGCCGACAAACCCGAGACGCGAGGCTCGTTGCGCCTCGATTGAAACCCGTAAGATTTCTTCCCACTGCGGTAATTTAATACCGTGCAACTTAAGTTTTGTGCCCGGAACGTACCGGACAGTATCGTTATGAGCTGCCGCGTAGGTAGTGATACCAGTCCGCATATCGATACCAACGCCGAGGGCACCAAGGTGCAGATTGGCTTTACCATCAGACTGTTTTGTCGGTAAGCGAAGCATCGCCATCACGGGAATACCATTACAGACAATCACCCGTACATCGGGCACACCACCGTGCGTGTACTTCTTAAACATAGAGTGCACCCGCACCCGCTCTTCCACAAAAGCGTTATCAGGTAAGTTGTCGAGTGAGTGTGCCCCATCGAGAATACCGAAGATTTCTGACTCAAGGTCGGCTACTCCAAAATCTCGCTTAGCTGAACGCCCACTGGTACCATCCCACTTGCCGACTATCGTAATTCCACGGCCACCATAACCATGCGCTGGCTTTAACACAAACGCGCGTGGGAGTGTCTCCCAGTTGTAGTGACGCGCGGTGTCGAATGAGGTAAATGCGGCAATCAGCCCGGTGGTCGGCACACCTGCATCTAATAAGACTTGCTTGGTGGCTAATTTATCATCGGCACGCAGCTTATACGTACGCCGATTAAATTTGCGAATGTAGAGGTAGTTACGGGCATTGAGACCCAACACTGTCTGACTGAGTGCCATAGTACAATACTAATCTGTTACAAACTCCCGAAACCGAAAGACCTCAGTTAAGCGCAGGCCAAAGTATCGACCAATCATAATATTCAGTGGTATGACGAGTAACACTAACTCGGGATAGACAATCAGGTAATTGCGCACCACTTCGCTCGTTGCTAAGAAGTACCCGAGTAAACCGAGCATCAGTGTCGTTGAAGTAATCGTCAGTGTTTCCGTTAAACTCTTGTGCAGTTGTACCGATACGATAGAGTCACCGAGCAAAATCAGAATTAGAATCGGGAAAATTGACAAACTTAAGACTTGCTCGTACTCAAAGAAGAGGGCTGCCGTTAGAGCGGCAAAGACAAAAATGGAGAGGATCAAGAGCGACAGCGAGCGTTTCGGGTAGAACATCATCCGGACATTAGAGACCAGCATTTTGGCTACGTACGACGCGAGTACGACCGCTCCCAAGATAAACAGACCTACCCCCACACCAACCGACACGAAGGCAAATGCTAAAGCAATCGGGACGAGCATGTCGACCGTTGGAAGGCCAATCACCACCCGGGTAAAACTAATACAGAGCGCCAGTATCGGCGTAAGCAGAATCAAGAATATTGTATTTGCAGGAATACCCACAAAAATTGCCTCCTGGACCCAGTACGCGAAGAAATTAAAAAACGTGAGTTCCGGCAGCGGTCGTTTCTCAAGCTCAGCAAAAATCGCCTGCTGTGCCTCTTCTCGTTCGGGCTGCGTAGGGTCGTTAGCTTGTGTGGTTACCGCTTCACGTTGCGAGGTAAGCTCGGCGGCAGTGTTAGATGCTGCGAGTACCGGCGAAGCGCTTGTTGCCGTACTGGTGGCTACCGATGAGGTCGCGGTCGTTGTTTGCGCGTATAGCGTTACCGCGCTCAAAAGAAAAAGGGCTACAGCCCCTCCGAATACATATTTCATAATTACCACTGTGGCAGAATTTCTAGAGTTTGTAAAGACGTTACATGTCGGTTATTCAACGGGTCGAATTTACCTACGAACAGATGTGGGTACCGCTCGGGATGGTTAATCAGATACTCCCACATCTCCACGTTGCCTTCAAAGTACACCATACTCTTGGTGAGCACACAGCCCGTTGACTGCCCAGTAGTACCCCGAAAAATACGTCGACACACCTCCCAGGTCCGACGAATAATTGATTCCTCATCGGCATGTGGGTCGTGACTGTGGATTTGGTAGTAGGCTCGCATGAGTACAAATACCGAACGGAAATCACGTTCCTCACCATCAAGCCCGAGCGCGAGTCCGAGGGCAAGATAGCGGTCTTGTCCGTAGAATAAATCGGCTCCTTCAACTTGCTGCTGAGTATAACTCGCCAGCCCTTCTTCACCCTTAAGGTACCCGTCGAGCCCTATCGCTAATAACCGTAACGACTGCTGCGTACCGCGGTGTACCCGAGTAGCATGGACACCAATTTCGTGAGCCGCAATAGCCTCTGTTGCTACGTGCGTCAGGGGTCGGTGTCGATTCGCCAGATGTTCATCGTTAGGCACATACACCTGTCGTTTTGAGGGATTAACCGAAAAAATCACGCGTCGACCGGTAGTATCAACCACCACTTGCCAGCCCTCGAGAGCGTGTTCAGCAATAATCTCTTCAAATACCTTTGCTACCTGCGTGCTGGTGAGAGCTGGTTCATTACTCGCTCGTAGGGGTGGCAGCACCTCTGTTGGCAATGGCTCTGTTGGGCGTGCTACGTGCCCAAGTGTGTCGGAGAGTTTATCTAACGCCTGTTCGGCAGTACTATTGTTGGGGGTCTGTGCTAATGCGTGGTGTACAATTTGGGCAAAGTAGGTGGTATTAGGGCTCCCGTAAATCAGTTTTGACGTGGCGCAAAACCGCTCGTCGTCCAATTGAGCAGCTGCGTCAAGCAATTCAAAACGCAACTGCTGGTTCTTCAGTTTAGCCCGGTACAATTGCACCACCACCTCGGGGGCAGAACTCGATTCGACCACATCCACGCACTCAGCCAGCGCGGCCGTCGCCGCCGACATGTCAAAAACCGCGGGTTCGAGTAAAAATTTTGGGTTTTCTACCTCATCAGTAATGAAGCGGACAAATTCCCGCCGGTCAACACTAATCATCGCCTGCAACACTTCCTCATCATTCACACTATCAAGTGCCGTGCGTAGTGACGCAAAAAGATCAGCATCGAGTACCGGATGTGCGCTCATACCTACAACCTAGATACCAAACTGAACACCAACATCGGCGGCCGTCGTTGGCGTACCGGTTGCTGTTGAGGTACTGGTCGGCGTCACGGGCGAACCATTAGCTGCAGCAATCGCAGCGATAATTTGGCTGGCAAAGTCATCATATGATTCAAAGGCCATTCGTTCTCCGTTAAGGGTAAACGTAGGAGTGCCCGTAAAGCCTGCGTCGCGCGCTTCGGCAAACTGGGCACGTACATGCTCTTCAATCACAGATGCCCCCAGATGGCGGCGGAAGGTCGGTACATCGAGTCCAAGTTCTTCGGCGTACCCAATAAAAAAGGCGGTGGCGTTCGGGGCACTCGACCACGCTTGTTGGTTTGCAAACAGGAGGTCGTGCATGCCCCAGAAGGCATCCTGTTGAGCAGCTGCTTCAGTAGCCCGGGCAGCCGGAATAGCCATCGGGTGAATGGTTACCAATGGGAAGTGACGATACTCAACCCGAATATCATCGCCGTACTCCGCTACTAACGTGTCAACCACGGTTGCTGCGGCAGCACAGGCAGGGCACTGAAAGTCACTGTACTTGATGAGTTCGACGGCTGCGTCAGGATTACCCTTCACGTTGGGTTCGATAACGACACCCTCGTTTGCCTCCTCAGCCGCTTGATTCGATAACCAAAAGGCTCCAGCAAACACCGCTATAATCGCTAGCACAATGAGCACCCCTTTGTTCTTCTTTAGCATACCTCCATTCTTACGTTAGGTGTAACATCGGGTATTGTAGCAGAGGGTACGTCAGCTATTTGGTTGCGCCTCTGGAAAGCGTGTGCTCTAATGCTAAAACTGATATATGGCCAAGCGCCCCTTCAAACGAAAAATCAAACGTAAGCGTCACGGCGCCAGCTTTTGGGACCATGAGTACACCGAGGGTGGGCACCTCAAGTTGTCTGACGAAGCCGCCGAAGACCTCAAGAAATTCTGCCGCTGGCTCCTCCGGCAACACGGTAATGCGTACCTTAATCCCACCACACAGGTAGCTGACTTCGGCTGTGGCAATGGCCGCAACCTTGTCTACCTGGCCGAAACCTTTGGTGTCCACGGTGTGGGGTACGACGTCTCAGCCGCGGCTATAAAGATTGCTCAATCCGCGTCAACTGCATATACCCTCAGCTACGAAGCGCGGAGTATTGCTGGCACCTTCCCCGCTATACCCGATGAATCACAAAGTATCGTGCTCGATATGATGACATCACATTTTCTCTCTGCAGCACAGCGAAAAACCCTCAAATCAGAGCTGCTGCGGGTCCTTAAACCGGGTGGCTACCTGTTTATGAAAACACACCTCGGTGATGGTGACTTGCACACCAAACGGCTCCTGGCAGAAGCTCCAGCGAAAGAGCCGCAGACCTACATCCACCCAGTTATGGGAGTGCCCGAACACGTCTATTTCGAAGCTGACCTACGCGACTTCCTCGAACCTGACTTCACGATTGAAAAAGTGTATCGCTCACACAAGCACATTAGCCGCGGTCGAGCTCGTAAACGTCGGACCATCACCGTCTACGCCCGTAAACCAGAGTTTTAGGCTAGTGGAATGGTGACCGTAAACGTTGTCCCTGCATCTTGGCGCGACTGGACCGTAATCTGTCCACCAAGCATCTCGACTGACTGTTTAACGATATATAACCCGAGACCGGTCCCCTGCGCTCGCTCTTTGCGGGCATTACTTGCCCGATAAAATTTACTGAACAGGTTTTCAAGTTCATTACTTGGAATACCAATACCCGAGTCAGCAACCCAAAACGTTAGTGTTCGGCCGTTTATATTGTACCCAACGTGCAGACGCCCGTTAGCTGGGGTGTACTTAGCTGCATTGGAGACTAAGTTGCTCGTAACAATATGCAGCAGTCGGCGATCAGTTTGCCACACCAATGGTTGCGGTGGTGTCTCGAGGGCAACCTGAAGCTGTTTTTGTGCAATTGTACCCTCAAATTCATCAATAATTTCTTGCAGGTACTGACTGAGATCAATTTCCTGCATATCAGCCTGGAACGTCCCTGTCTCCAGCTGAGAGACGCTCAAGAAATCATCAATGAGCGCCTTCATTCGCTGCGCATTTGCCGTAATCTTATCTGCGTACCGAAGTTGTTTCTCGGTAAAGCCGCTCGTATCACCGTGCGTCATCAACTCGGCATTCCAAGTAATAGCGGCAATTGGCGTGCGTAGTTGGTGCGACGCCAAGGCGACGAATTCGGACTTGGCCTGGTCGATTTTCTTTTGTTGCGTGATATCAACCAAGGTTACTAATGCCTCTTCATCACTGACGCCACTGACAAAGACCGATAGTCGAACCCACCGCTGGTGTCCGTCAACCGTCACTAAGATACTCTCTTGGTCCTGTATAGAGACGCCTTGGAGTACCTTTGAGCGCACCATTTGCCACTCGTCAGTGCCCGCAGCATCAAATAGCTGGTAGAGATTGAGGGTAGTGACCCGGTCGGTCTGAGTCGCCAATAGACGAATCGCTGCTAGGTTAGCTTTAGTGATGCTGCCATCGCTCGTCACTTTAACGTACGGTACGGGGCTGTGTTCAAACAAGTGCGCAAATTCGGCTTGTGACGCCTGGAGTGCATCGGCTGCGTGCAGCTTAGCTGCGTAACGCTTGGGAAGAGCCTGTAGTCGAAACCACAGGTACCCCATCATACCCGTGAGACAAAGGGCGAGCGTGAGCGCCGGCGGAAATACTGTTAACTCAATACTCAATAGCCACCATACCCCAAACAGAAGTGCTGGGAGTAGCACAAAAAGCCACGCAACGCGGAGCCAGTACAGGAGATACGGGGGTAGGAACAGCTGCACATCTCTATCATAGCAGCTCCCCTTCTCCCCGCGACTCGACTACGCACAATAGCCGATGGCGGATAGCCTGTGGTACTATACACGTACTATGAAAAAGACTGTGCTTATTATTGAAGACGAGGCTGATATTCGCGAGGCGATGGTTGATTACCTCAGCGAGAGTGACTATAAAGTGCTCGCAGCTAGTGATGGTATTACCGGGCTCCAGACTGCCTTGGGTGAACACCCGGACCTCATACTACTCGATTTAATGCTCCCCGCGATGAATGGCCAGGAAGTGCTGCGCAAACTCCGCGAAGACCGCTGGGGTAAAAATGCGGTCGTGATTATCATGAGTGCACAAGACGATCTTTCCAATATTGGGATGGCCTACGAAAGCGGTGTGACCGAATACATCATGAAATCTAATGCCTCACTCGAGGAACTCTCTAAAAAAATCCGCGAAACGCTCTTGGCTAACAGCTAAACTACTCTGGCATCGTCGTGAGTGTGACTGGTATCACTAACGATTCACCATTACGCCACACCGTCAGACTGGTGGTATCACCAGGCCTATAGGCACGCATGACCGTAGCAAGCTGTCGACCGTCGCGTAACGCCTCGTCATCAATCGCTGTAATAATGTCGTTCTCGCGCAAACCAGCCTGCGCCGCGGGCGAGCCGGGAATAACCGCAAGGTCTGTCATACGCTCACCGCGCACCACCAACACGCCGTAATCGATGGGTAGATTATTGCGTTCGACTATGGCATCGGTAATCGGGACATACCGAACACCGAGGTACGGCCGGGCAATAGCTCCGGTCGCTAAGACACTGTCGAGCACTTCTGCTACCACCTGACCTGGGAGGGCAAACCCAATATTTTCACTGTTACCAGCCACTGCCACATTTACTCCAACCACTTCTCCCGAACTATTTAAAAGTGGGCCACCAGAATTACCCTGGTTAATTGCCGCATCGGTTTGAATCAGACCGTCAAGTGTCTCGAAGCGCAACCCTGCTTGCGCCGTAATATTACGGGCAAGACCAGACACCACCCCTACCGAAACACTGTTAGGAAACTCCGCCAGCGCATTGCCAATCGCAATCACCGGTTCACCCAACACTGGTTCCTTACGAGCAAACGCTAAGTGCGTGAACGTAGTTGCTGGCGCGGTAACTTGTAACACAGCGATATCGAGCACTGGGTCACGCGCGATAACCTCGACCGGGTACGTGGTACCGTCGTTGGTAACGACGGTGTACTCCACCCCGGTCTGGTCTACCACGTGGCGGTTGGTAATGAGGTGACCCGATTCACTCACAAAAAAACCCGTCCCGCCGCCAATCTCACGTTCTTCGGTACCAACCTGTCGCTGCCGGGGCACGTTAAAAGCGCCCCAAAACGAACCAAATGGACTCACCTGTTCGAGGTAGCGCTCGTAGAGGGGCACCTCAGCAGTAATCACAATCGAGGCTACGGCCGGTAGTGCCTCAGCAACGACACTCGGTATATCATTCTCCGGCGCAGCGGGCGCGGTCAACCGGTCGATATTAGACGAGACCGCCGCCGCTTGCTGATTTTCAAATTGCGGTACGTACGCCATTTGAAACCACCACAAACCTGCCACCAGTACGATAGCGGAAACAGCAATAGTAATACCTATATTAAGCAATAAAAATCTTATGCCGGTCATACATAATACCTATACGAAAAGATGATCCGCTCTCTTTCAGTTAGCCCACCACAAGCAGTCCCGGAGCGGCGACGAGCAGGAGGCCGAGCAGCAACATTAGCAAACCACCGATCAGGAGTGACAGCTGCGCGTATTTTTGGCCGTGGGCGTGCAGTTTACCAAAGCCCCAAATAGCTAACCCGTAAACGACCACATCGTCAAACATATAGCCCAAGGTAAAGAGCATAATATACCACTGTCGCTCGATAAAAGTCAGGGCGTTTAATTCGAGAATTTTGGTGTACGCCTGTGGAATACCCACTGAACACGCAAACTCAATAATGTTCACCGAGAAGGCAATCGCCAAAATTGCAAACACCGAGGCAATGGTAATAGGCTGACTAGCTACAGCCTTAAAGCGATTCACCGTCTTGGCCTGGGTTTCAATATCGCTAATATCACAGACGAGTGCAGCATCGCGGTTCTTCCACCAACGATACAAGAAAAAGGCGCCACCCCCAAGAGCAATTAAGCCAACCAGCGGAGTCACAATCTCATCTAAGGCAATAAAATCCCACGTCTGATACCAGACATTTAGGATCAGGTTATACATGATTCCCTGCGCCAAGATAAACAAGCCAGCCAAAAAGACCATTTTGCGGCGACTTCCTGCCTGCGAAAGAAAGACGAGGAAGGTAACTAGCACCCACATGGCACACGGGTTAAAGCCATCAATTACTCCCAACACCACAGATAACGTGGTAAGCGAAAACGTTTGTAAATCGACGAGTCCCAGAAACGGTAGGTTAAAAACGTACTGCTGCCCTTCTCCAGCATCACACGCAGTACCTGAGCAACCACCACCCAGAATGACATCTTGTTCTGGTGCCCGTGCGAGGTGGTCGTCGATGGTACGTATAGTGCCACTAGCTGCCTGCGTTATAGCTGTCTTAATACTCGCACCAGTCGTTTCCGGACCGTTAAAACCAGCGATTACGTACTCACCGACTACCGTAACAGGGGTGACTTTAGGGACGGTATGCTTTGCTGTCACCGCATCGTACAGCTCACGCGCGCCGTCGTTAGTCACGATATTAAGATACTCGTAGGTAATGCCTTCGGCTTCCATCCAAGCGAATTGTTGCGTACAGAAGCCACAGTCATCCCGCCCAAACATATATACCACCGGCTGCTGGACAGCCGTATCTACAGCATCAGTCATTTGGGCGGCTACGCTACCGTCGCCAAATTGCCAACCAAACGTCAATACACCGATACATACCCACAAGCTCCAAGCAAACATCCTAAACATAGAAAAACGTGATTTCGGTACTATACCGTATATGTCGCTACCAGACTATGTAGCCGCAGCCGTAATATCGAGCAGACGCTGGTACTTAGCCAGTCGCTCTTTAGCAGTTGGTGCACCGGCCTTAAGTCCAAACGCTTTTGTACCATACGCTAAATCGGCAATAAAATCATCCATCGTCTCGCCACTGCGGTGTGAGACAATACAGCGGACGTTGTGTTGGTAGGCTAGTCGCATCGTTGCTAGCGTATCGGAGACAGTGCCAATTTGATTCGGTTTGATAATAATACCCGATACTGCCTGCACATCGATTGCCGCCTGCAGAGAGTCATGGTTGGTAGTCGTGAGATCGTCACCAATCACGGTTGCGTCTGGGTTGGCTGCCAAAAAACTACTAAAACCTGACATATCAGACTCACCAGCTGGATCTTCGAGGTACGTCAAACGCGGAAACTCAGCCCGCAGTGCCGTCAACAGCGATACCAATTCTTCGCTACTGAGCGATTGCTCAGTAAGGGTATAGCCCCGAGCGTCACCAAATGAGCTGGCTGCTACATCGGTGCCAATTGCTACCGCACAACTTGGCTCAGCAGCTACTATAGCCTCGTTAATATAGGCAAAGGGTGCAGCAGTAGTGTCGGTAGGTACCATAAAGCCACCCTCGTCTCCAATCCCTATCTCGGCTTCAGAGAAGTCGTTGGTCAAAATATCCCCTAGTTCTCGCTGCACTGCACTCGCCACCCGGAAGGCTTCGTGCACATTGTCGGTCTCAGGAATAATCTGATGCTCTTGAATCTGACTGCCCCGGTCGGCGTGCGCGCCGCCGTTGATGAGGTTTACAAACAACCGTGGAGCTTTGGCTTGGGCTGGCTCAGTGAATAATTGCGCGATGTATTGCCATACTTCCACACCACGTACCGCAGCGGCTGCTTTGAGAGCTGCGACACTCACTCCCAGCGCAGTGTTTCCGCCAATCGTAGCAAAATTTTCACTCGTATCGAGGTCATGTAACGCGGCATCGATCCCTGCCTGATCAGTCACATCCCGGCCCACCAATGTGGGCGCGACAACAGTCTCAAGCTGCGCGACGGCTGCGTCTGCTGGTAACGCACGCACCTCGCGCTCGCCGGTACTGGCGCCACTCGGTACGCTAAAGGTGCCGGTATGTTCGCCAACCATGACGGTCACCGAAATGGTGGGTTTTCCGCGTGAATCAGTAACAATATCAGCCGTGATGTGTTCAATATTCATACTTAGACGGTAACAACGTGCTGAGGTGATCCTGCACCAAAAGCACGAAGGTTATCAATAGTAATTTCGGTAATCTCTCTTTTAGCTTCTTTTGTATTAAAGGCAATGTGTGGGGTCACAATCACATTCGGCATATCAATCAACGAATGGTCGGCGACAAGCGTTGCCCACAATTCCGGGTCGACCGTACCGTGCGTCAGTAGATCGACTTCCTCGCGGAGCGCATGCTCCCCTTCTAAAACATCGAGTCCGGCACCAGCAAGGTGACCAGACTCTAACGCCGCCACGAGCGCGCGAGTGTCCACGACTTCACCTCGGGCGGTGTTAATCAGGTACGCGCCGGGCTTCATTTCGGCTAGGCGCTCAGCGTTGATAAGGTGATGAGTTGCCGGCATCGACGGTACGTGTAACGTCACAATATCGCTCGCTGCCAACAGACTCTCAATCGAGTCATAGGTTATTCCGGTAGCGCTCGCAAAGGCCTGGTCAGCTGCTACATCATAGGCGATTACATGCATGCCTATACCACGAGCGATTTGACAAACACTGCGACCGATCGCTCCGGTTCCAATTACACCTAAGGTTTTTCCTGCCAGGTCAAAGCCCTCGTACTGCTCGAGATTAGCGAGCGTCGTGCGTTGCAGCATATCGGTGTAGGCGCGAAACGCGTTGCGCGAGAGCGCAAACATGAGCGCGATAGCAAACTCCGCCACCGTTCGGGTACCATAGTGCGGTACGCGAGAGATGGTAATACCCCGCTCAGCTGCTGCCGCCACATCAATGTGGTCGTAGCCAGCTGAACGTGTAGCAATACACTGGAGATTCGGCAACCAACGCAGGGTTTCAGCTCGTAATTCGTAATCGACGAATACTGAAATAACATCGAATTGGGCTCGATCTGATTCTGGTATAGCTTCGATGCCATCAGCAAAGGTTACGGTGCAATCGGCTGATAGCAGCTCACGGACGATGACGTCTTCGCCGGTGTACGGGCGGATATAAAGTAACTTCATACCGGTATGGTAGCACCTATACGTGTGTCGTGCCGAGTAGCTACCAACACCTTAGCGCGCCATTAGTGTATCCGTTCCGTAGTAGGTTAACCACGACTCAACTCCAGCACGATTACGCTCCCATTCAACCGCGTTAAAGTTCTCGAGCTCGACGGTCACCGCTGGAATACCAATTGAAGCCAGCCACCCTTCGACGTCGCCCGTAATTGGGTACGCGTCAAAGAGTTCGACAAACCCGTAGTCACCGGCCGTTGCATAAGCGGCACCCAGGGTTGTTGTGAGCGGTAAGACACCACTATTACACGCCGAGCCATAGACGTTGTTGGCTTGACTGTGCCAGAACGCAGCGGCTTCTGGTTGTGTTTGCGTCACGTAGTCACGCAAAGCGGCCGCTTCTGGTTCTGAGAACGGCGCGGTACCCGCACTAACCACCTGCCCCCGCCACGTACTCTCAGACTCCCAATTACAATCAAAGTTACGATTAAGGTCGACCCCATTAGCGTTGAATCGCCCGGCAGCAACGCGTGTGCCCGGGTTGGGTACGTCACTGAGAGTAAAGCGACTACTCGTACCAACCACCAGCGCGAGTCCGTCTGGGTTTAGCGTCGGAATAATATGCAGCGTTACCGTATCGGGTACTCTTTCTGGAGTGGCGGTGTAGTAATCAATCATTTCCCAGGCTAGTACGCTACTGTTCCATTCGTAGCCACCGTGGATGCCGCCAACCAATAATATGTCTCTCGGACCAGTACCAATTTCGTACACTTCGATTGCTCGCCCTTCGACCGATTGACCAATCACCGCTTGCCGCACAACGGATAGTTCTGGCTCAGGTTCTGGCTCCAGGGTTGGTCTGGGAGCCGATTCTGGCGGGGCGCTTAGAAAATTCTGAACCAGTAACCATACCACCACGCCAATTGCGACAAGGAGTGCGCCAGCAACCCCAATAAGTATTTTAGAGCGTGTAAACATTGCGGGTTATTGGGTGAAGACGTCCATGATAGCAGTCAACCCAGCCCGGTTTTGTTCCCACTCGATATCCTCGTAGCCGGAGAGTAAAACACTAATGGCAGGGATATTTTCGCTCGCCATCCAGTTTACCGCATCTCCGGTAATAAGGTAGAAGTCGAACTCCTCATTAGCGGTGTAATCCGACGCATCGGCGTAGGTATTGGTTAGCTCAAGTGTAGCCGCATTTACACCATTACGACAGTTAGAGGCGTACACACCACCATCGGCTGCGTAGTAGACAATTGCTGCGTCAGGCTCGACTTCGTTTACGTAGTCGCGCAGAGCAGCGGCTTCCGGCTCGGAGAATGGTGCGCTACCCCCAGAGACTGCTTCGCTCCGCCACATACCTTCTGCCTGCCACTCACAATCAAAGTTGCGGTTAAGATCGACATCGTTGGCATTGAAGCGTCCAGCCGGGCTTTGGCCCGTTGCTAAGCCATCGGGGTTAAGGTTAGGTACCACGTGCAAGGTTACCCCTTGGGGTACAAAGTTGGGGTTCTGCCGCGCCTCCAGGACGATTCGGTCGGCTAACGCATTGGTGTTTGGCGAGTACGCGCCATGAATACCACCGACAACCAGGATATCGGCTTCACCGGTACCAAAGCGGTAGGCCTCGATTGATGAACCATTTACCGATTGACCAATGGTTACTACCGGTACGGGACCAGCCCCATCTCCAATCCCACCATCAGGCTCAACCGGAATCTGTGTTTCGTCGTCTGGCGTAGGTACGTCGGTAGTTGGTTCGGTGGTATCAGTTGGCTGCGTCACTTCAGTAGTGCTTGGCCGCATAAAGAAGTACCAACTGGCTCCCAGGATAATTGCTAAAACAACAACAATGATCAAATTTTTCATAGTTTCAAGATATAACCTAGTTCATTACCTCGGGTAATTACTTTCTATTGTACGCTATTGCGCCCCAGGAGGCTAATAGCGGTATCGGCAGTCTGACATCACTTTGGGTGCCATTGCTCGTCCTCTCCTTTTTTGTATTGCTGTTTTACCGCCGACCATGCGACTGCGTGGGCAGTCTCTTCGCGACTACTGTCGTCTTGGCGGTCTGCTGGGTTAGCGTACTGTTCCCACGCGCTGTTGTAAGCCTCACGGTAAATATCTTGTGCGTGTGGCACATTACGTAGGACATTTTGTACGTCGTCGGGTAGTTGGTCTCGAGTAGAATATGGCATAAGCTACTGCAATGTAACGGTTATTTCTAACGCAGCGTCGTTCTCAGGCAACCCCGATGGATTGGCTTTCTGGAGGATAACTGCGCCACGGTCACTCACCCCATCGGTGGGTGCGGTAAAACTGACCTCACCTGAGAATGGCACGAACGACTCAGTCATCCAATTATCTTCAGCTTCGACGAAGCCTTCGCCAATAATTCGACCGTCCCAATCGGTAATAACTACTGGGGCACTAGCCTCAAAAAACCAGGTACCTCGAGCCTCGCCAGTAATCTGAACCGGTGATGCGATCGCTGCTCCTTCAGTGGGAGTACTAACTCTAATGACATCAGGAATCGTTGCTCCTGCACTGTCAGCGTTCTCAGTTTCGAGTGCTGTCTGCACACTCAAGGTGTCTATGATTTGAGCTATCGTCTGACGGTATCGCTCAGAGGAAGCGCCCGCTACGGTCACGCCCACGTCGAGCAGCTGCTCATCGCCCAAGTCGATAAGGTAATGCGTAACGCTCGTACCTAACTCGCTCTCGCGCGTGAATTGCGTAGCTGAGAAACCAGCAATACGTGTCGCCGTAGTTGTGGAAATTGATTGCTCAGCCAGGTAGCTTGGCAGTGTGCCCGTAGCAAACTGCCAGCTAAGGAAGTAGCCGTCAGTGATTTCTGTGGCCGGCTCACTGTTTGGACCAACGTAGGTTACTTCAAATATATTGGGTTGCACTTGCGCGACCCGAGCGCTCGGTGGGTGGGCGATAGTAAATTGTACTCCAGTACGAGCCTCATCCTGGTACTGCACCCACGAATCAGGCACGGAATCAATATTTGCTGGTACGGTACTAGTATCGTCTGTAGTGGTAGTCGCTGCATTTCTATTGGTTGGGACGTTTTGGTTGGTGGTATCGCTGCTGATAAACCACCACCCGATACCAATCACTACTACCACAATAATAAGCGAAAGATACTTCATATTCTATGTATCGTATTTGGTTGTTAAGCGACAGCAGAATACCATCACGACCTTCATACCTACCCTACCAGACTCACACCGTTTGTAAACCCATCAGACGGAAGCAATGACTTTGTGGTTCCCGAACAAAGATGTCCAGCTCGTTTCAATCTGCCACCCGGTTTCATTAAGCAGAGCACAAAATTCATCGTAGGTGTATACACAAAGCGGCGCAGCGAGTGAAAATTGCTCCCGCACTGGAGGCGGGAGGCGGGCAAACCGCTCAAAGAGCGGTGCTTGTAATCGTGGGTGGTGCTGCCCGATATCACTTTCAGCACCCGTAACTGAAATAAATAGCCGCTGTGTACATTGCCGCAGACTACGGAGCAGTTCGATAGCCTCGAGGTACGACAAGTAGTGCAGCATGCGCTGACACCCCACACTTCCATATAGGGAAGTATTTTGTTGGCAAAACGTCAACACATCTGCCAGTCTAAAATCAATTGGAACTGCAGTAGCAGGCATAGATGCATTGCGGGCTGCAATATCGGCATGATAATCAGTCGTATCAACCGCCGTTACACGGGCGCCTGCCGTGGCTAACTGCTCCGCCAACGCCCCGCTCCCGCAGCCAAGGTCAAGTACGGTGGGTTGCTGGCCGCGGGCTACGTCTGCGGTCACCGCTGCGAGGAGCTGCGTATCCAAATCATCCAACCGCTTCGCGGCCACATCAACCCCATAACGATCGCGAGCAGTGGAATCATTCATACTGTTACTCACCCAAGGCGGCCTGAAAAGCTGGTTCGGCTTTCTGGAACCACACCGCGTACCCAGCCTTCGTCGGATGTAACCCATCCCAGGCCATGTACACCTCTGGCTCTGCCACAAAAGGGTCATCGGCAGGGTCATCATAGAGCGAGACGAACCATACGTCCGCTTCCCCACTCGCGTACGCTCGCATACGCACGTCGTACGCCTCGGAAACGGTTCGATACTGCGCAGCCTGTTCACCCGTAAAGCGGGGCGGGCCACCAACGTTACCGGCGGTCATAATGACCACCCGTGTGGCGTGCGATTTTACGGCTGTCACAAGCTGCTGCATATCGCTAGCTACCGCATCAGCACTGCGTCCACCAATAATATCGTTGGCGCCCATTTGCAACACAATGAGGTCGTACTGCCCACTCAACTCCTCAACCGCCGCCTGCGCACCAGCGATACGACGACCGTTTACGCTGTTATTCTCAATGCGGTACGCGGGGTACGCGTGCCCGAGTCGACCCGCAACAGACTCGGTACTCGCGCGCGTTCCGGTACCATAGCCAGTACTGTCACCAAGTACTAGAATCGTACCGGCGCCACTACCCGCTTGCTCATACGGACTGGTGAGGAGTATGAGCCACCCCGTCTTAGCGTACGCACCAGCAGGGGTAAATAGGAGTATTCCTAGTATACCTGCCACCACCACTGTAATACCAAACCAAATGTACATACTCCTCATTAGGCCAATCGGTCACCGAGCGCCACATTAGTCTTACTAGCGGTAGCTACGATATGCCCGCCGCCAGCAGTGTTTCTAAACCCCAAGGTGAGTACCTCCGACATAAACGGCCCCACCTGCCTTGGAGGGAAATTAACGACACAGAGCACCAACATCCCCTCAAGCTCCTCCTTGGTGTGCGCCCTCACCAATTGCGCACTCGACCTTTTAATACCAATCTCTGGCCCGAGGTCGATAGTGAGTTTATACGCCGGTTTCCACGCTTCGGGAAAATCCTCCGCCGTTACGACCTTCCCCAGGCGGATATCAACCTTCTCAAAATCTTCTATCGTAATCATTCATGGAGTATAGCAAACCAACGTAAAAGTCATGAGAGAAGCAGTTTTATTTCAATCCTGATACTACTTCTGCAAGTGGCGCTTGCGCTCGGCTTCTTTGAGCTTTTGCTTGCGAAGGCGAATGCTCTCCGGGCAGACCTCAAGGTACTCATCGGCCTGCATAATTTCGAGTCCGAGCTCAATTGAGAGCGGGCGGTGTGGGGTAAGCGCAATGGCGTCGTCTGAACCGCTGGCGCGGACGTTGGTGAGCTGCTTGCCCTTAGTAGGGTTAACCACCATCTCCTCCCCTTTACTAGTGTTACCAATCACCATTCCCTCGTATACTTCGGTACCGGGGCCAATGTAGAGCTCACCACGATCTTGCAAGCCATAGAGCGCGAACCCGAGCGCTTTGCCCGTGGCCATACTGGTCATGCTGCCGGCGTGCCGCTTCTTAATCTCACCGGCGTACGGTCGAAACTCCAAAAAACGCGAGGCGAGAATTCCCTCCCCTTTCGTATCGATAATAAATTGGTTCTTGTAGCCTAAGAGGCCGCGGGTCGGGCCTTCAAACAAGAGGCGTACCTGGTTTTCGTGCGGGACCATATTCTGCATAATAAAGCCACGGTTGCTGAGGCGCTCGATAACCGCCCCTTGAAATTCTGAAGGAATATCAATCGTCACCTCCTCAAACGGTTCGTGTTTCTGGCCGTCGATTTCTTTGATAATAACCTGCGGCTGCGAGACCGATAGCTCGTACCCTTCCCGGCGCATATTTTCGAGCAAAATAGCAATGTGCATCTCGCCCCGGCCTTTAACCGCAAAGGTATCGCCCTCGCTCTCAACTTGCAGGCCGACGTTAATCTCCAGCTCTTTATCGAGTCGGTCGCCAATTTGGCGACTGGTAACGTACTTGCCCTCTCGTCCCGCAAACGGCGAGCTGTTGACTAAGAACGTCATAGCCACTGTTGGCTCATCAACATTAATAGCCGGTAGCGGCTCGGCGTCTTCGCTGTCGGTTACCGTGTCGCCGATATTGATTTTCTCGAGTCCGGCCACCAGTACGATATCTCCCGCATAGGCGGTTTCGGTCTCTACCTGCTGTACTCCCGTAAACGTCGAAAGTTTAACCACCTTGCCTTGGTACGTATCCGCACCACTATGCTTAATCAGTACTGTCTGTCCTTTACTCAGCTTACCGTCGTAAATACGCGCTACTGCTAGACGCCCGAGAAAGTTGTCGTACCCCAGGTTAAATACCTGGGCGCGCAAAGCGTCGCCCTCGGCGTAGCCTTTCGCGGCCGGCACGTGCTCGAGTACAGTATCTAAAATCGGCGCTAAGTCAGTCAACTCGTCGTCTTGATTGCGCTTGGCCACGCCATCGCGCCCAATGGCATACACCACCGGAAAATCGCACTGCTCGTCGTCGGCCCCAAGCTCCCAAAAGAGCTCCAGCACTTGGTCGGTGACTCGATCGGGGTCGGCGGCTGGTTTGTCGATTTTATTAATTACGACAATTGGCCGATGACCCAACTCCAGTGATTTCTTAAGGACAAAGCGGGTCTGGGGCATGGGCCCCTCTTGCGCATCGACGACCAAGAGCACACAGTCGATACTGCGTAGCACCCGCTCTACCTCCGAGCCAAAATCGGCGTGACCAGGGGTATCAACGATGTTAATCTTCGTGTCCTTGTACTCGACCGAGGTATTCTTGGCGTAGATGGTAATCCCTCGCTCTTGCTCGAGCTGATTACTATCCATCGAGTTTTGTCCCTCGCGGGCACCGGTAAAGTCCATCAACCCGTCAGTTAAAGTGGTCTTGCCGTGGTCTACGTGCGCAATAATAGCGATGTTTCGAATGGGTTGGCTCATGAGGTTTCTTACTTAGGTCCGCAGCATACTGGGTTTTTACGCGTCTGTCTATGCCAAATGTGTACTGAGTACACGCGCTGCGTTTTTCCAAGCCAACAAGTCAATCATTTCGTCTGTGTATCCTAACTCGTACAAGTCGTCAAACAGAGCTGGCATATCACGCACGTGCGACAATCCCTTTACACAACCAGATACAATCCCACCAAAGTCACTCCCAATAGCAATGTGTTCAATACCAATTAAGTGACGAATGTACTCTATCTGGTTAATCACTGCGCTACGAGTGGTGTCACCGCCTTTGGGGACAGTAAATGTCTTAGGGAAAAATACCCCAATCAATCCTCCTGATTCTGCGATAGCGTACAGTTGCGCATCAGTGTAGTTTCGGAGGTGCGGGCAAACTGCGTCTGCGTTACCGTGACTCACGTAGAGTGGTCGAGTAGACTGCTTGGCCGCATCCCACCACGTGGCTCGCCCCATGTGAGCCATATCAAATATAATATTGTTTGTTTCAAGGTAGGAAATTACCTCTACCCCGAGCGGTGTAAGCGGTAGCTCAGGCTGCAACGTACCACCACCCAATGCGTTCGCAATATTCCAATGCGTACCCACTGAACGTACTCCCTCGATAACCCAATTATGTAGCGTTTGCCAAGAAGCAGTCGTGTCGGCAAACACATTTAAGCCCTCAATGTGGAGTAGAAGTTTTTTCTTTGGTGCTCGTAAATCCTCTACTTCACGCACAATGAGCCAATCGGTGCTTTCTGATACATATTCTCGATACAACGTTAATTCTTCTTCAATGAGCTCGAGTGCGCTAGAATCACGCTGGTCTTCACTGGCCGGCAACGGAAAGGCAGTGGCGACAACGAGCGCCACCGGACTTTCTTCAAGCGCATTAAAGTCAGTCTGCGGCGCCTGCCCCATAGCGTCACGAAAACGCATATGTGTCATAAGGTCTTGATGAAGGTCAAAAATTTTCATACATCATATATACGTTGAGTATAATTTAGTAATACCTCTAGGATAGAAATCCAGCGCAGTTCGCACCGCGCTGGAGGAGTGAGGAGATTATTCCGGCGCTTTTGTTCTGGTTACCCGCTCGAGGCGATTATATACGTCAATCACCTCGGACAACGGTGCGGTCAGCATCCAGTGGTCAATCGCTAAATCGTCAGCGCTCAGTAAATCATACTGAGAAAGACACTGGGCTGACTCAATCGGAAGCGTCAATTCCGGTAACTCAGCACTCAGTTCACCATACCAAGCCTCGTGTACCTTGACCGTTTGCAACGTTGATACCATCTCACAAATACTCCGTAACCGTGAGGCATTGCTCCGAAGCGTCACAAACCGCGCTGCTGCCACAGGAACAATTCGTACCCGTAACGTGAGTGGTAAATCTGGAATTCGCTGCCGAACTGCATCGTACAGCGTATTCAAGGCAGCCGTATGATCCACTATGTACTCGACCATCTGCGGCCCAGAGAGGTGATAAATGGTGTCGCGACCAGAACTAAGGGCCTGATAGATAAAATCAAACACCATATGGACGCGATTGGGCACAACCCAACCAGAGTGCTGGCTGCTAAACTGGAACACCTCAGTCTCAAGCTCAAGCTGACGCAATCGCTTTACCGACTGGTGTTGCACTTCACCAGTAGTAGACACCCAACGGTACCAAAGACCCGATACCGCTTGGTTGGTCGCTGCCAGCACGGCAGCTCCCAGGGCCGGGTGCAGGTTCATACGCTGCATATCAGTGCACACTTCTGTCAAGGGAAACACCCGATGAACTGACTGCTGATGAAACTCCGTAGCAGAACGTCCGTTGTGAAGTGTGGCAAAGGGCGTATATAGGTGTGGATCGAACAGCTGCGTACTTTTCCCACCACTAATACGTACGTGCGGGTGGAAGTTGGTATCTCGCACCCCTTGAGTAAAACTCACCATCTCGAGTGGAATACCCAACGCGGCACACACCAAATTACTTGGGTGCTGATTACCAACGTGGGGCGATTTCAACACCGAGTACCCGGCGTCTCGTCGCCGCAGTAGCTCACAGAGCGATAGGTTAGTAACGTTATTTTCGATCGTGAGTGGCATCGCTGCTCTCCTCGTTGTGAAAGATCAATGGCGCCCCGCTGGCGCCAGGCTGGTGGATTCTAGACGCCACCAGCCTACCGACAACGAGTACCAGAGCCAAAAATGCCCTTCTCGTACGAGAAGGGCATTTTTGGCTCTGGTAGTTCAATTATCTATTATGACACTACACCAACAAAACACACCTTCTCAATCGAAGTACGACGAAACATGTGCTTTGTCCAACAATACGTGTAATTCATATAGTTATTCATTGAATATACCTGATTCGTTTTTTACGTCAACTATTCTACCCACACGTTCACCTTATGCTGGGACAAACGTCAGAGCTTGGCCTTTCTCTACGCCGCGGCCCGTCCGGCCGATACGGTGCACGTAATCGGCGAAGGTGTGTGGTAACTCGTAGTTAATTACGTGCGATACATTGTCGACGTGAATACCACGGGCGGCGACATCAGTCGCTACCAGGGCGCGCACTTGCCCGCTCTTAAAGCGGTTCAGTGCTCGTTGCCGTTGGCCGTGGTTTTTGTTGCCGTGAATCGATTCGGCCGGAATTCCCGCCTCAGAGAGAGCTTTACCGAGCTTCTCGACACTGTGCTTCATTTCACCAAAGATGATGACGCGCTTGTACGTTTCAGTATCTTGTAGCATTTCTACCAACGTCTCAAACTTATGGGTATGCCCATACCGCACTACGTCTTGGGCAATACTATTCGTGACATCTTTCTTCTTCACATTAATTACGACCGGGTCTTGCATAAACTCGCTAGTCAGGGCTGAACACTTGTCATCCATCGTTGCCGAGAAAAAGAGCGTCTGACGCACCGCTGGGGTGGTCGCTAAGATGTAGCGCATATCGTGGATGAAGCCCATATCGAGCATTCGGTCGGCCTCATCGAGCACCACCGCGTCGACTAGGTTAGTCTTCAAAATACCTCGATCGATAAGGTCTTTAATACGGCCTGGTGTCCCAATTACAAACTGGTTTTGGCGCTTAAGTTGGCGAATCTGCGGGCCAATACTAGTGCCCCCCACACAGATAGTAGAGTAGAACCGGAAGTTCTTAGCGAGCTTCTTGAGCTCAGCATCAACTTGCATAGCTAACTCACGGGTAGGAGTTAGGATGAGCGTCATCGCGCGCGTATTTTGCTTTTTACGATCAATCAACGGTAGGAGAAACGCAGCAGTTTTACCACTACCGGTTTCCGCTAGACCTATAACATCCTGCCCCTCGAGCGCTGGTGGGATAGCTTGATCTTGAATGGGCGATGGGGTCGTGAGATTGTGGGCGGCAAGCGTTTTTACCAACCGGCCATCGAGACCAAAGTCGGCAAAGGTATGCTTCGGCACATACACCTCTTCTGCAACTTCGACCGGGTTCTTATTGATAAATTGCGTCGGGTCAAAGCTTGGCATCTTGCGGGGTGCACGACGTCCACCACCGGACCGAGGTCGATTGCCACTATTACGACGATCACCGCCACTACTAAAGTTACGTCGCGGACGGGCCGAACGGCCACCACTACGACTATCACTACTGAAGCGCCGACGGCTTCCGCCACGGCGAGTTTGGGTTGTACTCATTTAGAATTATTTTTATGAGCAAGCAGAGTGCTCACTCGGGGCGTGCAGGTGTCAATATCTGGAAAGTAGAGCAATCGGTATCTGCCGGTTTTCCGTCACCTCAGAGGCCCACACAGCAATCAAAGGTAGCTACAAAGTAACACGTACCAGGATTTTGTCAATAAATCTATACACACCGCTAGACGACCACCGACTCGCGAGCCGAGCGACGAAGGTGGAGATAGAGCACAATCAAGAAAATAAACAGTACGCTGGAGAGAAACGGAAAGGTCACAAAGCCAAACACCTCCATCACCGTCTTGCTGCAATCGGCTGAACCATCGGC
>Ga0102938_10000867_pt1 | contig 22716 bp, 17 predicted proteins | sample SalPonR2_B_D2_MG_FD_84516 | JGI IMG/M metagenome (GOLD analysis project Ga0102938, IMG submission 84516) | Salt pond soil microbial communities from South San Francisco under conditions of wetland restoration - Salt Pond MetaG R2_B_D2_MG | ecosystem: Environmental > Aquatic > Marine >... | reverse complement strand
TGATGGCCATCGCCGGGGCCATCAGCCTGATCTGGAAAATGAAAATGGCCGATGTCGCCATGAAGGCCTGCGCCCCGGTGGGCGCGGCGCTGACTTTCATCGCTCTGGTCACCGGTGCCATCTGGGGTAAGCCCACCTGGGGCACCTGGTGGGTTTGGGATGCACGCATTACCTCCATGCTGATACTGCTGTTCCTGTATCTGGGCGTGGTGGCGCTGTATGAAGCCTATGACAACAAAGAGGCCGCCGGCCGGGCCTGCGCGGTACTGAGCCTTGTGGGCACGGTGAACATCCCGATCATCTACAAGTCCGTGGACTGGTGGTACAGCCTGCACCAGCCGGCCTCGATCAAGTTCACCGGAGAATCGACCATAGACAGCAGTATGCTTTACCCACTGATGCTGATGATCGGCGCGTTCTATGCCCTGTTCACCTGTGCCCTGCTGTTGAACATGCGCGCAGAACTGCTCAGGCGCGGTGCGCGTACCCAGTGGGTGAAACAAGTGGTGAAAAGCGAGGTCAAACGCTGATGTATTTCGAGAGTGTGCACGCGGTGCTGACGATGGACGGCCACGGCGGTTTCGTGTGGAGCGCGTACGCCGTGACGTGCGGGGTCGTCGGGTGGTTGCTGGTAGCGCCGATGCTGCGTAGAACACGCATCCTGCGTGACTTGCGCGGCGCCCACAAGCGTAGCGAAGGTGCGGCGGCGACTGTTGGCCAGGGAGAAGTTTAATGCATCCGATACGCAGGCAAAGGTTGCTGCTGGTGCTGTTTATTGTGCTGTTCTCGAGCGCAGCGGTGGGCCTGATCACCTATGCGCTGCGTGGCAACATCAACCTGTTCTTCCCGCCCGCGCAGGTCGCCGAGGGCAAGGCCCCTGTCGGCAAGCCGATCCGGGTGGGCGGCATGGTGGTGGAGGGTTCCGTGCAACGCAGTAGCGACAGCCTGGAGATTGCATTCCAGCTGACGGATTACAAGGCGCAGGTGGATGTTGTATTTGAAGGCATACTGCCTGACCTGTTCGGTGAAGGGCAGGGCGCGGTCGCCTCCGGCCTGCTGGGTGCTGATGGTGTGCTCAAAGCCTCTGAGGTACTGGCAAAACACGATGAAAACTACATGCCCCCCGAGGTCGCCGAGGCACTTAAACAGTCGGGCTTCGACCACAAAGGTAAACCGCAATGATTCCTGAACTGGGCCATTTCGCGCTGATTATTGCCCTCGGCCTGACTATCCTGTTGTCGATCATTCCCATGTGGGGAGCCTGGCGACGAAACGTCACCGCGATGGCTCTGGCGCCGGGGCTCGCGTTGGGTATTCTCTGCTTCGTCAGTATTGCCTATGTCTGTCTTACCTGGGCTTTTGTGAACGACGATTTTTCGGTCAAGGTCGTTGCCGCCAACAGCAACAGCCTGCTGCCTTTAATGTACAAGTTCTCCGCCTTGTGGGGTAACCACGAGGGGTCCCTGCTGTTGTGGGCACTGATACTCGCCCTGTGGACGGCGGCGGTGGCAACGTTCAGTCGCGGATTACCACTGCTGATGTTGGCCCGGGTGCTCTCGGTGATGGGCGCGGTAGGTGTGGGTTTTCTGTCTTTTTCATTGCTCACGTCCAACCCGTTTGCCCGGCTGCTGCCGGGAACGCCGGCGGATGGCTCTGATCTCAACCCCTTACTGCAGGATCCGGGCCTGATCATTCACCCCCCGCTGCTGTATATGGGCTACGTCGGATTTTCGGTGGCCTTCGCGTTCGCGATCGCAGCCCTGCTGGGAGGTCGCCTCGACGCAGCCTGGGCGCGCTGGTCGCGGCCCTGGACCAATATTGCCTGGGCGTTCCTGACCCTTGGTATTATGCTCGGGAGCTGGTGGGCCTATTACGAATTGGGCTGGGGCGGCTGGTGGTTCTGGGACCCGGTGGAAAATGCCTCATTCATGCCCTGGCTGGCCGGCACCGCCCTGGTGCATTCACTGGCGGCCACCGAGAAGCGGGGCCTGTTCAAGAGCTGGACGGTCCTGCTGGCAATTTTTGCCTTTTCGCTCAGCCTGCTGGGTACCTTCCTGGTACGTTCCGGTGTGCTCACCTCGGTGCATGCCTTCGCCACGGATCCGGCGCGGGGCCTGTATATTCTGGTGTTCCTGGCGCTGGTGGTCGGCGGTTCACTCACCCTGTATGCGCTGAGAGCGCCCGCCGTCAGCAGCCGGGTGCACTTTGAGTGGGTGTCGCGGGAGAGCCTGCTGCTGTTCAACAACGTGGTCTTCCTGGTTGCCACGCTGACGGTACTGTTCGGCACGCTGTTTCCGCTGATTATGGATGCACTGGGCCAGGGCAAAGTGTCAGTCGGGCCACCCTATTTCAACGCGGTGTTTGTGCCCTTGATGGCCTTGCTGGCGCCGGTTATGGGCTTTGGCCCGGTATCGCGATGGAAGCGTGACAAGACCGCTCGCTGGTTTGCAGAGCTCGCGCTGCCTGCGGCGGCGGCTTTGCTCTGTGCTATCACGTTGCCGTTGCTGAACGCGCCTTATAATGTGTGGGTAGCGCTGGCAGTCATGCTCGCTGCCTGGCTGGTGTTCGGCCTTGCGCGGGATGTCTGGCAGCGCGTGCGCAGTGGCAGCCACTTGGCGGCGGGTCTGCGGCGTCTCACGCCAAGCTATCTGGGCATGTTGCTTGCCCACCTCGGTTTTGCCGCCTGCATTGTCGGTGTGGTGGCCACCAGCCAGTACGCGCTGGAACACGACCTGAAAATGCAACCGGGTGATGCCAAGGTTGTGGCGGGCTACGAGTTCCGCTTTGTCGAACTGGTGCCGGTACGGGGCCCGAATTTTGTTGCCGACGAAGCGCGCTTTGAGGTGTATCGCGACGGTGCACTGATCTCCCGGCTGGCACCCCAGAAGCGACGCTACCTGGCTTCCGGGCAGGTGATGACGGAAGCGGCAATAGATGCGGGCCTGTTCCGGGATTTGTTCGTGGCGATGGGTGAGCCGGTAGGCGAGCAGGGCGCCTGGGCAATGCGCCTGCATTACAAACCGATGATACGCTGGATGTGGCTCGGCGCGATTTTAATGGCGGTGGGCGCATTCACCACAGTATTGGACCGGCGCTATCGTCGTCAGCGCCAGACAGCGACGGCGGAGCAACCGGGATTGGCCCATGGGGTCTAGACTGAAACTTTTTTTACCGCTCTTTCTGTTTGCGGTTCTGGCCCTGTTGCTCTTTCGAGGCCTTTCCCTCGACCCCATGGAGATGCCGTCGGCGCTCATTGACCGGCCGCTGCCCGCGTTCAGCCTGCCGGAGCTTGCCTCCGGGGAATTGTTGGACGCGGCTGCGGTTGCAGGCGAAGTGAGCCTGCTGAATGTCTGGGCTACCTGGTGCGTGTCCTGTCGCGTGGAACACCCTTACCTGGTGTCCCTCGCGGACAGCGGCGTGCGCATCCTGGGGCTGAATTACAAGGACGAGGACGCCGCCGCCCTGCGCTGGTTGCAAGACCTGGGAAACCCGTACCAGTTCAATATTGCCGACCGTCAAGGCACGCTCGCACTCGACCTCGGCGTTTACGGCGCCCCGGAGACCTATCTGCTGGACGCCGAGGGTGTTGTTCGTTATCGCCACGTGGGTGTGGTCGACGAACGCGTATGGCAGACCGTGCTGGAGCCGCTTTACAGCGAGCTGCGCGCGGCAGTTGCGGCGGAGTCGCCATGAGAATCTCGCTGGGCGGAGTACTCGCACTGCTCATCACGCTGTGGTCGTTGCAGGCGCTGGCGGTTATCGAGACCTACGAGTTCAGCGACCCTGCACTGGAGGAGCGCTATCACTCGCTGAGTGAAGAGTTGCGATGTCCCAAATGCCAGAACCAGAATATCGCGGACTCCAATGCGCCCATCTCCAGGGACCTGCGTCGGCTACTCTACGAGCAGTTGGAGTCGGGTGCCTCGGACGGAGAGATTCTCGAGCACATGGTGGCGCGCTACGGTGAGTTTGTGCGCTACCGGCCGCGCTTCGCCGGTGCCACGGTAATCCTCTGGCTGACGCCTTTTATCCTGCTGCTTGCAGGTGCGGCCATTGTTGCGCTGACCTTGCGTTCAAAGGGTTCGCGCGGTGGCGAGCATCCTCTCAGTGATGCAGAGCGCGCGCGGGTGGACAACCTGCTGGCTAACAGGGAGGGGTCGGATTGACCACCTTTTATATCTTGTGCGCAGGTCTTGTTCTGCTGAGCAGTGTGTTCTTTCTTTTTCCCCGCGTTCACAGGGGCGTTGGAGAGGACGAACTCGAGCAGGAGAACCTGCAGTGGTACAAGCTGCGCCAGCGCGAATTGTCGGAGGAGGGCGCCGATGCGTTGGCGGATGATGCGCGTCTGCGTCTGCTGGAGGATGCAGCCCAGGGCCGGTCGGGCGCGGCGCTATCTGAAGCGCGGTCCTTTCCCACGTGGGCGCTGTTTCCCGTGTTGGCCCTGTTCGCCGCCGGCCTGTACTTCCTGCTCGGCGGTGCTCGCGACGTTGTGATTGCGCAGCAACTGGATGCGTTGGGCGAGCAGACTGGCGACGCCGAAATGGCGCAATTGATCAGTTCGCTCGAGTCGCGAGCAGCCCAGCGCCCGGACAACCTGCACTATCGCGCCCTGTTGGGCCGCTACTATATGGGTCAGGGCGACTACTCCAGAGCGTTGGACGCCTACAACCAGTTGCTGGCTGCGGAACCCGAGGATGCGCAGGCCCTGGCCTATGCGGCGCAGGCTGAATACCTCGCCTCTGGCCGGCAGCTTACCGACAGTGCCCGGCTGCGTGCCGAACAGGCGCTGGCGGCAGACCCGCAACAACGCAGCGCGCTGGGCTTGCTGGGCATGGCGTCTTTTGAGCAGCGCCAGTACCGCGCGGCGATCAGCTACTGGGAGCGCCTGCTCGCAATGGAACCGCCCGGTTCGGAGGCTGCGCTGATGATAGCCGGCGTGCTGGACCGCGCCCGTGGCGCCCTGGGCGAGCCGGATGCGACCTCGGCTGCGCCAGGCGCGGGGAAGGATGTCGTGGATGCCGGCGTCACCGTGCGCGTGCGCCTGCCCGAGGGGGCGGTGGTGACCGGGGGGGAAACCGTATTTGTACTGGCGCGCGATGCGCGCTCCAACAGCCGTATGCCAATCGCGGTGCAACGGCTGCAGGTTGGTCAATTGCCGCTGACGCTGCGGCTGGACGACAGCAATTCGATGGCTGGTCAGACCCTGTCGTCGGTGGCGGAAGTGGAAGTGGTGGCGCAGGTTTCCCCGGACGGCCGGCCCGGAGAGGCCAACGCCACCTGGGTGGCGCAGGCGGGCCCGCTGGTCCCGGGCCAGGGTGGCCCCGCTGTTGATCTCCTGCTGACCCCGAAAACACCCTGAGCACTCCGCAGGCGGGCGAAATCGAAAAATTTGCTTATTTCCCGTGTAGGCATAGTGTTACCACAGGAAAGCCGATACACTACATGTTGTGTTCCGGCGCGCGGTTTTTAAGCATAAAAAACGGAATAAACATAAGTATATCAACATATTGCGAATTAAACCTAAGGTAATATGCGACTCAAGACGATCAAGCTGGCCGGTTTCAAGTCCTTTGTAGACCCCACGAGCGTCAACTTTCCGAGCAACATGTGCGCGATCGTCGGCCCCAACGGGTGTGGCAAATCCAACGTGATCGACGCCGTGCGTTGGGTGATGGGTGAGAGTTCAGCGAAGAACCTGCGCGGCGAATCGATGGCCGACGTGATCTTCAACGGGTCGGTCAACCGGCAACCGGTGGGGCAGGCTTCCATTGAGCTGGTATTCGATAACAGCGAGGGCAAGCTCGGGGGCGAGTACGCCAGCTACGCTGAAATAGCAACACGCCGGCAGGTATCCCGCGAAGGGCAGTCTGAATATTTCCTGAACGGTACCCGGTGTCGCCGGCGCGATATCACCGATATTTTCCTCGGCACCGGCCTCGGTCCGCGCAGTTACGCGATCATTGAGCAGGGCATGATCAGTCGGCTCATCGAGTCGAAGCCCGAGGAGCTGCGGGTGTTCATCGAGGAAGCGGCGGGCATCTCCAGGTACAGGGAGCGGCGCAAGGAGACCGAGAGCCGCATGCGCCGCACGCTTGAAAACCTTGAGCGTCTCACCGATCTGCGCGATGAACTGGAACGGCAGCTGCAGCACCTTCAACGGCAGGCACAGTCGGCGGAAAAGTACGCAGAGTTCAAGGCGGAAGAGCGGCAGCTCAAGGCCGAGCTCCTGGCTATCCAATGGCAGGCATTCGATGCCCAGGTCACCCGGACAAGCCGCGCGATCGCCGAGCTTGAGGTGAAGCTGGAGGCCGTGCACAGCGAACATCAGCAGGTCGATACGGCGCTCGAACGTCACCGTGTGGAGCACGCCGATCGCAGCGATGCGTTTAACCAGGTGCAGGCCACTTATTATTCCCTGGGCGCCGAAGTGACGCGTATCGAGCAGAGCATCGCCCACCAGCAGGAGCGCGCACGTCAGTTTGAGCTCGACCTGACGCAAACGCAGGAAAACCTCAGCGAAGCCGAAAGCCACCTCGCTGAGGATCGTGAAAAGCTGTCCGCCTGGGAGCAGGAAGTGGCTGTGCTCGCTCCCGAGCAGGAGCGTCTGCGGGAGGTCGAGGCGGCGTCTTCACAGGCGCTGCTTGCGGCGGAGGCGGCGATGCACGACTGGCAGCAGGCCTGGGACAATTTTAACCAGGAAGCAGCCGGGCCTCGTCAACAGGCGGAAGTTCAGCAGTCGCGTATTCAGCACCTGGAACAGGTGTTGCAGCGTCTTGGTGAGCGCACCCAGCGGCTGGAGGATGAGCAGCGCAGCCTGGTTACGGGCGATGTCGACGCCCAGGTGGATACGCTGTCCGCTGAACTCGCCGGGGTTGAACAGGGCATGGCGGAGCAGGAACGGCAGGTAGAAACGCTGGTGGAGGCGATCAGCAATACCCGTGAACAAAACAACCGTGCGTCGTCGGAATTGAGCGACGCGCGTTCCGCCGTGCAGCAGGCGCAGGGTCGTATCGCGTCTCTGGAAGCGCTCGAACAGGCCGCTGCTGAAGATGTCGGCAAGGGTGTGAGTAGCTGGCTGGCGAATCACCAGCTGGATAGCAATCGGCGCCTGCTTGATCTGCTACGCGTGGATGACGGCTGGCAGTGCGCGGTAGAAACGGTGCTTGGGGATTATTTGCAGGCAGTCTGTGTCGATGCTATCGAGCCGTTGGCGGATGCACTGCAAAGTTTCGACAGCGGGCGCCTGATGCTCGTTGAAGCCGCACAGGAAGGCGCCCGCTCTGCCGGCTCACTCGCCGCTAAAGTGCATGGCAGTGCCGCGGCCCAGGCTCTGCTGGCGGACGTGCGAGCGGTGGATGATTTGCCCCAGGCTCTCGTATTGCGGGCATCGCTCGGCGCGCACGAGTCGGTAATCACGCGTGACGGTATCTGGATGGGTGCCCACTGGCTGCGGGTTGCCCGGGTTGTCGGTGAAGAGGGCGGCCTGATCAACCGCCGCGAGGAGCTGGATGCGCTGTCTGTCACACTGCTCCAGGCGCAGCAGCGGGAGGCCAGGCTGGGTGCAGAACTGCGCGACTCCGAGCAGCGGCTGAGCGAGTTCGAGGCGCAGCGTCAGGCGTGTCAGCGCGAACTCCAGGCCCGGACCCGTGAGCACGCCGATATCAGCGCCAAACTGTCGGGCAATCGAGCAAAACTGGAACAGATAGCTGAACGCGGCAGACGAATCGTTGACGAGGTGCAGCAGACGCGGGAGCAGTTTGCGCATGAGCAGGCGGCACTTGCCGAGGCGCGCCGGATTCTTGCCGAGTCCATCGAACTGATGGAAGGCGATTCCCGGCGGCGCGAAGAGCTGTCGGCGGAGCGCGATGAAATCCGCGGAGCACTGGATGCTGCCCGGCAGCAGGCGAGACTCGACAAGGACGCCGCCCACTCCACAGCCATCCGCTACCAGGGGTTGAGCTCGCAGCTGGAATCCATGCGCGAGTCTATCGGGCGGACTGATCGGCAAGTGTTGCAGCTGCGCGAACGTGGCGAGAGTCTTGCCCGCGCCCGCGAAGAAAACGACGAACCGCTCGCCGACTTGCGTTCAGAGCTGGAACGCCAGCTCGGGGAGCGCCTGCGAGCGGAAGCCACACTCGCTGAGGCGCGCCAGAGCGTTGCCGAAGTGGAGCACGCCCTGCGCGAGGCCGAGCGCGAGCGGGCACAGATAGAGCAGCGCGCACAGAGCGTGCGCAGCGAACTGGAGCAGCAGCGGATCGCCAACCAGGCGCAACAGGTACAGCGCGATGCGGCGCATCGGCAGTTGCACCAGGATCAGCAGGATGTGGAAGCCGTGCTGGCCGCTCTTCCGGAAAATGCCGGAGAACCCGAGTGGCAGCGAGCGCTCGAGAAGATCGCGTCGCGTATCGACCGGCTCGGTCCAATCAACCTCGCCGCGATTGACGAGTACACCCTGCAGTCCGAGCGCAAGACCTACCTGGACGCGCAGAACGAGGACCTGACCACGGCACTCGACACCCTGGAAGCAGCGATCCGCAAGATAGACAAGGAAACGCGCAATCGATTCCGCGACACGTTCGAGCGTGTGAATGCGGGCCTGGGTGAGCTGTTCCCGCGCGTATTCGGAGGTGGAAGCGCCTACCTGGAGATGACGGGTGACGATCTGCTCAACACCGGCATCTCGATCATGGCGCGTCCACCGGGCAAGAAGAACAGCACTATCCACTTGCTGTCCGGTGGTGAGAAGGCGCTGACGGCCATCGCCCTGGTGTTTTCCATTTTTCAACTCAACCCGGCGCCATTCTGTATCCTCGATGAGGTGGATGCCCCGCTCGATGATGCCAATACCGGCCGTTATGTGCGCCTGGTAAAAGAGATGTCGGAAAAAGTGCAGTTCATTTTCATCACGCACAACAAGATATCCATGGAAATGGCCGACCAGCTCATGGGTGTCACCATGCATGAGCCCGGGGTATCCAGGCTTGTGTCGGTGGATGTTGACGCGGCCGCGGAACTGGCGGCGAGTTAGGGCCGGCTCTGGTAGAGTGAGCAGGCTTTAGCATGGCAGAATCAGGGGATACAGGCGGGGCGACAGGCTAAACAACGGCTGTGCAATGACAGATCTGACAATACGAGACTGGATGGTCATTATCGGGGTACTCCTGATAGTGGCGGTGGCGCTGGATGCATGGCGCAGGATTCGCAGGGACAGGCGGGCTCCTGTCAAGATGAAGCTCGCGCCCTCCGAGGCAAGCGGCTCGCCGAAGGACGTGGACCTCGCGTGGCTCAAGGAATTGCCCAACGGCGGTGCGCGCACGGTAGATCGAGGCTCGGTGGGGCGCTCTTCCACGCCCGCGGCAGAGACCGCCGCAAACCGCGGTTCCGCGCCGGAGGATGATGTCGAACTGTTTCAGGGAATGACTTCCACCGACGACGATGACTCCGCGTGGCTGGAGGCTGCCGATAATCACGCTGACACCGCCGCTGCGCCATCGCCGGCCGGCAAGTTACCTCGCGCACCGGATCCCGCTGTCTTTATGCTGAATGTTGTGGCGCGCAACCCGCAGGGTTTTTCCGGCGAGGATATACTGCACATCCTGCTCGCCTGTGACCTGCGTTTCGGGGACATGGATTTTTTCCATCGCCACGAGTTTGAAGCCGGGCGGGGCGCGATCCAGTTCAGCGTGGCCAACATGATGCAGCCCGGCGTTTTCGATATCGATAACATGTCGGAAATGAACACGCCCGGACTGGTGTTTTTCCTGACACTGCCGGGCCCCGAGGACATGATGAAAGCCTTTGACTACATGCTCGAAACCGCACAGGCCGTGTCCCGTAATCTGGGCGGTGACGTGCTGGATGAGTCGCGCAGTGTGCTCACTCGCCAGGCAACCGAGCACAGCCGCCAGCAGATTCGCGAGTTGGAGCAACGCATGCTCGCCCAGGCGCGCTGAGTCAGCGTCCGGCGACATGACCAGCGCGACGCCTGCGCAGGAAATCCACTCGCTTCGCGAGCGGCTCAACACCTGGAATTACCAATACTACGTGCTTGACGATCCGCAGGTGCCGGACGCCGAGTACGATCGCTGTCTGCGCAGGCTGGAAGAAATCGAGGGGGCTCACCCGGACCTTGTCACGCCCGACTCACCCACGCAGCGCGTGGGTGCGGAGCCATTGCCGGCCTTTCTGCCGGTGCGCCATGCATTACCCATGCTGTCACTGGAGAACGCGTTTGACGCCTCTGAACTGGAGGCCTTCGATGCGCGCGTGCGCGAACGCCTGGCCGCGGGGGATGAAGACATTCAATACGCCTGCGAACCGAAGCTGGACGGGGTAGCCGTCAGCCTGCTGTACCGGGCGGGTCACTTTGAGCGCGCAGCGACCCGCGGTGACGGCACGACGGGTGAAGATATTACCAGCAATGTGCGCACTATTCGCAGTGTTCCCCTTACGCTCCGCGGCGCCGGGTACCCGGCGGTACTGGAGGTGAGGGGGGAGATATACATGCCGCGCGAGGGCTTCGAGTCGCTGAATGCGCGGGCGCGCGAGCAGGGCGAGAAGCTGTTTGTGAACCCCCGCAATGCCGCAGCGGGCAGCCTGCGACAGCTGGATTCGCGTGTTACGGCGTCGCGACCATTGCAAATGTGCTGCTACGGCGTGGGGCTGGTTGAAGATGGCGACCTGCCGGCGGCGCACGCGGACGTATTGTCATGTCTGCAAGACTGGGGTCTCAGAATCAATGCAGAATCTGCGGTGGTTACCGGTGTCGATGGCTGTCACGCCTATTTTGATAATATGGCCGCCCGGCGCAACCGGCTGCCCTACGATATCGATGGTATTGTTTTCAAGGTAAACGAGCTGGCACTGCAGCAGCGCCTGGGCTTCGTATCGCGTGCACCACGCTGGGCGATCGCGCGGAAGTTTCCGGCGCAGGAGGAGATGACGCGTCTGCTGGCGGTTGAGTTCCAGGTGGGTCGAACCGGCGCAATCACGCCCGTGGCCCGACTGGAGCCGGTCTTTGTCGGTGGTGTCACGGTGAGCAATGCAACACTGCACAACGCCGACGAGGTCGCGCGACTCGACGTACGGATAGGCGATACCGTCATCGTGCGCCGGGCGGGGGACGTCATTCCCCAGGTGGTCTCGGTGATCGCTGAACAACGGCCCTCGGAGGCGAAACCTGTGGTGTTTCCGCAAGCCTGTCCGGTATGCGGCTCGGCAGTGGAGCGAGCGGAGGGCGAGGCAGTGCTGCGATGCATGGGGGGTATTGTCTGTGCCGCCCAGCGCAAGGCCGCGATTCGTCATTTTGCCTCGCGCCGCGCAATGGACATAGACGGTTTGGGAGACAAGCTCGTGGAGCAACTGGTGGACGCGGGCCTGGTGACAGGTGTCGCGGAAATCTACAGCCTCACACGCGAGCAGCTGATAGCCCTGGAGCGCATGGGTGAAAAGTCCGCGGACAACCTGTTGGCGGCGTTGGAGGCCAGCAAGTCGACGACGTTACCGCGCTTCATTTACGCCCTGGGTATTCGCGAGGTGGGTGAATCAACGGCTCGCAACCTTGCGCGGCATTTTGGTAGCTGGGAGGCGTTGAGTGCGGCGAGTGAGTCGCAGCTATTGAGCGTGGAGGACGTTGGCCCGGTGGTTGCAGATCACTTGCGGCAGTTTTTTGATTCACCTTCCAGTCTGGCAGCGGTAGAGTCTTTGCGGGCCGTGGGCGTTGACTGGGAGGATGAGCAGGTACGTGTCTCTGCGCAGCCGCTCGCGGGGCAGACCTGGGTTGTTACCGGCAAACTGGAATCGCTCACCCGGGAGGAGGCCAAAGCGCGGCTGCAATCGCTGGGCGCCCGCGTCGCCGGGAGCGTGTCGGCAAACACGAATTGCCTGGTAGCGGGCCCGGGAGCCGGGACGAAACTCACTCGCGCGCAGGAATTGGACGTCCCGATAATGGATGAGCAAGAGCTGCTGCAATTGCTGGACGAACACGCGGTGTCTGCATGATGCGATGGATAGTGGTGGTGATGTCCCTTCTCGCGGTCACTGGCTGCGCGTCCGGGCCGCCGGCTAACACAGAGAATCTCTGCGCAATTTTTCGAGAGAAAGACGACTGGTACGGGGATGCCGCGGATGCCAGTGAAGAGTGGGGCAGCCCCATCCCGATCATGATGGCGATCATGCACCAGGAATCCCGTTTTGAGGCAAAGGCAAAACCGCCGCGCAGGAAAATTCTGTGGGTTATACCCGGCCCGCGTCTTTCGAGCGCCTACGGCTACAGCCAGGCGAAGAAAACAACCTGGGCAGAATACAAACGCAGCGCAGGACGCTTTGGTGCCGATCGAGATGATTTTGGCGATGCGATCGATTTTATAGGCTGGTATAACGCGCAGTCTCTGCGTCGCAGCGGTATTGCGCCCGGAGATGCGTACGCGCTGTATCTGGCCTACCACGAGGGTCACGGCGGTTACAATCGCGCTACCTATCGCCAGAAGCCCTGGCTTATGCAGGTTGCCACCAGGGTGCAAGGGCGTGCCGGTCGGTATCAGTCGCAACTCGCGGCTTGCGAGGAAGACCTTAAGGACGATGGCTGGTTCTTCGGCTGGTTCTGAGGGCACTTCCGGGTCGTGTCGCGCTCCCCGCACTGCCGCCCGCAGTTCAAAATTGGACACCACTCCCGGGATAGTTTTCTAAGCATTGGAAAAATAACGAGATTTGTACAGTGCCTCTAATGAAAAGGCAGTTGACATGTGACACACTTTCAGCTTGCGCCGTAAGTGCATGTTAAATACTACATTGCGTAGGCTATTGTGAGCGATCGATTTGAAAGCGACGAATATTAAAGACCCGGAATACTTCCACAAGGTGGTGGACTGCCAGTACGCCTGCCCGGCGCATACGCCCGTGCCGGAGTACATTCGACTGATTGCTGCGCAGCGTTACACCGATGCCTATATGGTGAACTGGCATTCCAACGTGTTTCCCGGGATTCTGGGGCGCACCTGTGATCGCCCCTGCGAACCCGCCTGTCGCCGTGTGCGCGTGGAGGAAGAGCCGGTCGCCATCTGTCGCCTGAAGCGAGTGGCGGCAGACAACAAAGACGATATTGTCGAGCGTCTGCCAAAGATACCGAAGAAGAAAAACGGCAAACGGATTGCGCTGATCGGGGCAGGCCCGGCATCGCTCACGGTCGCCCGGGACCTGGCGCCGTTGGGATACAGTATTGATATTTTTGATAATCAGATCGCCGGCGGCGGCATGATGCGCAGCCAGATCCCGGCGTTCCGGCTGCCGATAGAAGTCCTCGATGAAGAGGTTAACTACATTCTCGATCGCGGCGTGAATGCCGTCTTCAATATTGAGGTCGAGAGCCTGAAAAGCGTGCTCGACAAGGACTACGACGCGGTTTTTGTCGGTACCGGCGCGCCGCGCGGAAAGGGCCTCAATCTGCCCGGTCTCGAAGACGCCATGGGCAATGTGCACCTTGGGATTGATTGGCTCTCCAGCGTGGCCTTTGAGCACACGGATAACATCGGCAAGCGCGTCCTGGTCCTCGGCGGCGGTAATACCGCGATGGATTGCTGTCGAACGTCCCGGCGGCTCGGCGGTGAAGATGTGCGCGTTGTCGTGCGCAGCCCCTTCGAGGATATGAAAGCCTCGCCGTGGGAGAAGGAAGATGCCATGCACGAGGGCATACCCATATACAACAACCACGTGCCGAAAGAATTCGTGGTAGAGAATGGCCGTTTGCTGGGGATGAAATTTGAGAAGGTCGAAGCGCAGTACGATGATGAAGGGAACCGCAGCCTGGTACCGACCGGCGAAGACCTGGTCTTCATGGAAGCCGATGACGTGCTCATGGCGATCGGGCAGGAGAACGCATTTCCCTGGATAGAGCGCGATCTCGGCATCGAGTTTGACAAGTGGGATATGCCGGTCATCGACAAGCAGACATTCCAGTCTACTAACGCAAAAGTGTTTTTTGGTGGCGATGCTGCATTCGGTCCCGAAAACATCATTACCGCCGTGGCGCATGGCCACCAGGCGGCGGTGAGCATCGACCAGTACTGTCGCGACGAAGATGTGCAGGTACGACCGCCGCCGCATGTCAATCTTTCCAGCCAGAAAATGGGTGTGCATGAATGGAGCTACGACAACGCAGTCGAGACCGACGAGCGTTATGTCGTGCCGTTGGCCCCGCTGGATGAGGCGCTCAAGAACCGCAAGATGGAGGTGGAACTGGGCTTCGATCGTGAGACCGGTTTCAAGGAAGCGGAACGTTGTCTCAACTGCGATGTGCAGACGGTCTTCTACGAGGGGCGCTGTATCGAGTGCGACGCCTGCGTCGATATCTGTCCCACAGATTGCATCACCTTCACCGAGAATGGCAAGGAAAAGGCCCTGCGTACGCGCCTGTCTGCACCGGCGGATAACCTTACGCAGGATCTGTACGTATCGGAAACACTGCCAACGAAACGGGTGATGGTAAAGGACGAAGATGTCTGCCTGCACTGCGGTCTCTGCGCCGAGCGCTGCCCCACCACCGCCTGGGATATGCAGAAGTTTCTCTACAACGTAACGCAGGCGGGGGAAGTCGCGTGAAAACCCTGGAAGCGGTGAATGACTTCGTCATCAAGTTTGCCAACGTCAACGGAACCGGTTCTGCCAGTGCCAACAACCTGTTCGCGAAAGCCTTGTTTCGTATGGGTATCCCGGTCTCTCCCAAGAATATCTTTCCCTCCAATATCCAGGGTCTTCCCACCTGGTACGAGGTGCGGGTCAACGACCAGGGTTACCTGGGGCGCCGCGGAGGCGTTGATATAGCCGTATCGGTCAACCCGCAGAGCATGGCCCAGGATATACAGGAACTCGAGCCCGGCGGATACTTCATCTACGACAACACCAAGCCACTCGACCTGCGTCTGCTGCGCGACGACGTATGCATCCTTGGCATACCGCTGACCAGTATCTGCAACGAACAGTACGATGATCCGCGCCAGCGGCAGCTGTTCAAGAACGTGATCTACGTGGGCGCTCTCGCGGCCCTTCTGGATATGGATTTCAAGGTCCTGACGGGGCTGGTGGAGGATCAGTTCAAAGGCAAGGAGAAACTGGTATTGCCGAACATCCATGCGCTGGAGCTGGGCCATCAATGGGCCAAAGCCAATCTGAATTGCCCCATCGGCATTCGGGTTGAGAAAAGCGACAGGGTGGGCGACAAAATACTGCTGGACGGCAACACGGCATTGGGCCTGGGTGCCATTTACGGCGGCGCAACGGTGGCCGCCTGGTATCCTATTACCCCGTCAACCTCGGTAGTGGATGCCTTCGAAACCTACGCCAAGAGGATGCGTATTGATGCCGGCACCGGCCGTCGGAATTACGCCATTGTGCAGGCCGAGGATGAACTCGCGGCAATCGGCGTTGCCATTGGAGCCGCCTGGAATGGCGCGCGCTCTTTTACCGCCACTTCCGGCCCGGGTGTTTCGCTGATGAGCGAGTTCCTCGGCCTGGCGTATTTTGCAGAGATTCCGACCGTCCTGTTCAATGTGCAACGCGCGGGGCCATCCACGGGCATGCCGACACGCACCCAGCAGGCCGATGTGCTCGCCTGCGCCTACGCCTCGCATGGCGATACCAAGCAGGTGTTGCTGTTCCCCTCGACGCCGGGTGAGTGCTTCGATTTTGCCGCGCTGGCTTTTGATCTGGCGGAACGACTGCAGACACCGATTATCGTCATGTCGGACCTGGATCTCGGGATGAACGACAATATGTCGCCGCCGCTGCAGTGGGATGACGAGCGCAAGTACGATCGCGGAAAAGTCATGACCGCAGAGCAGTTGGAGGAGGGCGTTGAGTTCGGGCGCTATCTCGATGTGGATGGCGATGCCATCTGTTATCGAACCTACCCGGGCACGCACCCCACGCGCGGCGCCTTTTTCACTCGCGGCACGTCGCGCGATGAGTACGCGGTTTACACCGAGCGCGGGGAGGCCTACGAGCGAAACATGCTGCGTCTGCTGCGCAAGTGGGAGACCATCAACGAACACGTTCCGGCGCCGCAGGTCTACGACTGTGGCCGCGACACCGACAGCGCTGTTATCTATTACGGGACGAGCGAAGAATCCTCCAAGGAGGCCCTCGACTATCTCGTTGCAGATGACATCGCCATGAACGCGATGCGCATCCGCGCCTTCCCTTTCAACGATGAGGTGAAGGCATTCATTGAGCGGCACGAGCGGGTTTTTGTCATTGAGCAGAATCGCGATGCACAATTGCGTACCCTGCTGATGGCGGAATTTGAACTGGGCCCCGACAAGCTGAAATCGGTGCTCTGTTTTGACGGCACGCCTATCAGTGCGCGCAATATCCGCAAGCAAATAAAGAAACACTTGAACGGCAGCAATGTGACGCCCCTGCACCGCCGCACGGCGTTGGGTGGCTCGGGAGAATCGGCATGAGTTATCAGGTCCCCAAATTTCGGCATCCCTCGCTCAAGGCCAACGACCTGGGCTACACCAAGGCGGATTACGAAGGTTCGATTTCGACCTTGTGCGCCGGGTGCGGCCACGATTCCATCAGCGGGGCAATTGTTCGCGCCTGCCATGAGCTGTCGATCGAACCACACAAGGTAGCCAAGCTCTCGGGGATCGGTTGTTCGTCGAAGACGCCGACCTATTTTCTCGGACAGTCGCACGGATTCAACTCCGTGCACGGGCGCATGCCTTCGGTGGCCACAGGGGCCGCACTCGCCAATCGGGAGCTGCTCTACCTGGGTGTCTCCGGGGATGGCGACACGGCCTCTATTGGTATGGGGCAGTTTGTGCATGCCGCCCGGCGCAACCTGAACATGGTTTACATAGTGATGAACAACGGCTGCTATGGCTTGACCAAGGGCCAGGACTCCGCCACCGCTGACGAAGGCTCGGCCAGCAAGAAGGGCGACCCGAATCCCTGGGATGCAATCGACCTGTGCAGCACCGCGTTGCATATGGGCGCGAGTTTCGTGGGGCGCAGCTTTTCCGGTGACAAGGAGCAGCTGGTCCCATTGATCAAGGCGGCCATGGTGCACCGTGGGTTTGCCTTTATTGATGTCATCTCGCCCTGTGTAACGTTCAACAACAATGCCAAGTCCACTAAGAGCTACGAGTTCGTGCGCGATCATGCACAGGCCACGGGTACGGTTGACTTCGTGCCATTGCATAAAGAGATTACGACCGACTACGGGCCCGGGCACCGTCATGAGGTGACCCTGCACGATGGCTCGGCAATTCATCTGTATAAAATGGACGAGTCACTCAACCCATTTGACCGGCGCTCCGCCAGCAATGTGCTGGAAGACCATCGGGACAAAGGTAATATTCTCACCGGCCTGATCTACCTGGATGAGGATTCGCGCGACCTGCACGATGTCATGCAAACGTCACAAAGGCCTTTGAATGCCCTGGAAGAGCCCGACCTGTGCCCCGGAAACAAGGTGCTGATGAGCATAAACGCCAGTCTGCGTTGAGGGTTCCCCTGGCCTGCCGGGTGTGGGCTCCACACGCCTATCGCCGGGAAGATTGATTGATTTCTCCCTCCGTGTCATGTAATTGTCACATTTTCCCCATCTAATAGCCCTCAAATGTGTGGGAAAGGGGGTTCAGCGATATGAGTGCGCGAACTGTATTGATCGTTGACGATGAATTTGCCATTCGCGACATGTTGCGCATGGCGCTGGAGATGTCGGAATTTCGCTGTCTGGAAGCCGAGGACATCCAGAAAGCCTACACACTGATCGTGGACGAAAGGCCCGATATTGTCCTGCTGGACTGGATGCTGCCGGGTGGCAGTGGCCTGGAACTCTTGCGGCGCCTGAAACGGGATGAGCGCACCAGTGAGCTGCCGGTGATCATGCTCACCGCCAAGACGGCTGAAGACAATGTTATCCAGGGCCTGGATGTCGGTGCCGACGACTACCTGACAAAGCCCTTCGCCCCGCGCGAATTGATCGCGCGCATCAAGGCACTGCTGCGCAGGAGTGCGGGTACCGCGGAAGGGGAGAGGATAAAGGTAGCGGACCTGGTACTGGATGGAGAAAGCCGTCGTATCTATATCGCCGACCAGCCGCTGGACATGGGGCCGACCGAGTTTAATCTGCTGCAGTTTTTTATGTCTCACCCCGAGCGCGCCTACACCCGGAGCCAGCTGCTGGACCGGGTGTGGGGCGCGAACGTGTATGTGGAGGAGCGCACCGTGGATGTGCACATCCGTCGCCTGCGCAAAGCGCTACAGTCGGTGGCTGGAGACTACAGCGACCTGATCCAGACGGTACGCGGCACCGGCTATCGCTTTTCTGCGCGCGGCCTTGTCTAGCGGTGCCAACCGGGGAATGAGTTGGGTCGCGGCGGCCGGCAGAGTTTTCCTGATAGCGGCGATAGCCTCCCTGATCGGCTGGCTGTACGGCTACCCACTGACAACCCTGGTCGTGGTTCTGGTCGGTTTTATCCTGTTCTGGCTGTATCAGTTACATCGTGTGCATCTCTGGCTGCAGGACCCTCAGCGGCCCCCGCCGGACGCCTACGGGATCTGGGGAGAACTGCTGGCCCGTATCTATTTGCATCAACGCGTCAATAAAGAGATACAGGACAAGTTGCAAGCCAACGTGAAATACCTGCAGGATTCCTTTGCCGCTATGCGCGATGGCGTCGTCATGGTTAGCGATAGCGGTGCGATCAAGTGGATGAATGCGGCGGTGGAGCCGCTGCTCGGTCTGCGACATCCCCAGGATACAGGCCGGACCCTGACCAACCTTGTGCGCGAGCCAGAGTTCAACCGCTACTTCCTGGCCGCGGACTATAGCGTTCCCCTGCAATACAGTGTGGGCGGCGCCAAACCAAAGTACCTGCGCGTGGAAATCACCCGTTTCGGCCAGGGTGAGCGCCTCTTGTTTGTGCGCGATGTCAGCGACGCTGTGCGCATGGAGCAGATACGGCGCGATTTCATCGCCAACGTCTCGCATGAATTGAGAACGCCCCTGACCGTTATCAGCGGGTACCTGGGCACGTTTATGAGCGGCGCGGACGATCTGCCCGAGCGTTATACGAAACCGCTACAGCAGATGAGTCAGCAGGCCGAGCGAATGGAAAACCTGCTCAAGGACCTCCTCTGGCTTTCGCGCATTGAAAGCGAGAAGCCTGGCGAGCGCCTGGAGCGTGTGGACGTGGCGGGGCTGTTGCAGGAATTGCGCGAAGAATTGTCACACAGCTATCCGCAGGGCAGCGTCAGCATCGAAATCTCCACCGATAGAAAAATTGTGGGCGACTATCGCGAGTTGTATAGCGCTGTCTCGAACCTTGCGAATAATGCGTTAAAGTACAGCCCTGCGGGGACGCCAGTGACGATCCGCTGGTATTCGCGCGGTGACGAATGCATAGTGGAAGTAGAGGATGAGGGGGTCGGTATTGATGAATTACACATTCCCCGGCTGACCGAAAGATTCTACCGGGTAGATGACAGTCGCTCGTCCAGCACAGGCGGCACCGGGCTGGGCCTGGCGATCGTCAAACATGTGCTCGCCAAGCACGGTGGAGAGCTAAAAATTGTCAGCGAAGTGGGCGTAGGCAGCACCTTCTCACTGATTTTCCCTGACCGGGAGGTAAACGCGTGTTGAAACAGGACGACTACAAGCAACATACATCTGGCCAGTTCAACGTGGAACTGGAACACCTGCGCAACCACATGCTGGAGATGGGCGGTACCGTTGAGCAGCAGCTCAACACGGCGCTGGACGCGCTTATGAAAATGGACACCGGCGAAGCACAGCAGATCGTCGAACGGGATGGCGAGGTCAACCGGATGGAGATGGCAATCGATGACGAGTGCGCCACGATTATCGCCCGACGCCAGCCCACCGCCAGTGATCTTCGCCTGGTGATCGCGATCATCAAGGTCAACACCGACCTGGAGCGCATCGGGGACGAGGCCGCGAAGGTCGCCAAGCAGGCACTGCGCATGGCCGATGCCGGCTTCTCCCACAGCAACTTGATTGAAATCAGGCGAATAGGAAACCATGTTTCTCGAATGTTGCGTAATGCGCTGGATGCCTTTGCGCGGCTCGATGTCGAGCAGTCGCTGGAAGTGCTGCGTCACGATGAAGAAGTCGACAAGGAATACGAGAGCGCCATGCGCAGCCTGGTGACGTTTATGATGGAAGACCCCCGCGACATCGGCCCCATTCTGAATGAAATGTGGGCCCTGCGCAGCCTGGAGCGCGTAGGCGACCACGCCTGTAATATCGCCGAGCATGTGGTGTACCTGGCGCACGGCCGGGATGTGCGCCACGGCCACCTGGGCGATCTTGACGACCTCGCGGAAGAGTAGGTTCCCTGCGATCTCAAATCGCCATTGCTGTCGGGCGTTGCGAAAGGCAGACTGCCCGCATGTCATATAATCGTAACAATGCGGTCATACAATGCGGGCTCGATCGCCGACCCCCAGAATCCCCGGGAAATCCCTGCTACGGAGTATCCATCACGTGAAAAATCTGTCGACAGCTATCATTCTCGCCGCCGCAGCACTGCTGGGTGCTACCGGCCTGGTGCAGGCCGCGGGCCGCGACAACGTGAGTATCGTCGGTTCCTCCACGGTCTATCCCTTCGCCACGGTCGTCGCTGAGCGGTTTGCCCGGTCGACTAATTTCCAGGCTCCCAAGATCGAGGCCACCGGTTCGGGCGGCGGATTGAAGCTGTTCTGCCAGGGTGTCGGCGCGAATACACCGGATATCACCAATTCCTCACGCCGTATCAAGCAGAGCGAGTATGACGACTGCCAGGCGAATGGCGTCAGCGACATTATCGAAGTGCTGGTGGGCTTCGATGGTATCGCCATCGCGAACGCCAAGACCGGGCCACAATTTGAATTGAGCCTGCGCGATGTGTACCTGGCGCTGGCCAAGGAAATCCCCGGTCCCGACGGTAAACTCATTCCCAACCCGCACCGCACCTGGAAAGACGTGAACCCGGGCCTGCCGGCACGGCGGATCGAGGTTCTGGGTCCGCCGCCAACTTCGGGCACCCGCGATGCTTTCGCCGAGTTGGCAATGGGTGGTGGAGCCGCAACTTTTGCCGATCTCCACGCGCTGGAACAGCTGGGTGCCGATGCGGCAGAAGACATCAAAGCCCTGATGCGTAAACTCGGCATGCCGGCAGGTGTTTACGACTCGTTGGCGGAGCAGAAGGGCAAGGCGCCGAAGGGCGAGGATCTGTTTAAAACCGTTGCCTACTCCATGCGGGAAGACGGTGCTTTTATCGAAGCCGGTGAGAACGATAACCTGATCGTGCAGAAAATCGAGGCCAATCCCGACGCGGTCGGCATCTTTGGTTACAGCTTCCTCGATGAAAACAGTGACAAGGTAAAGGGCCTGTCTATCGATGGCGTGGCCCCCGATTTTGACACCATCCTCTCGGGTGAGTACCCGGTGTCGCGCCCGCTGTATTTCTATATCAAGGGCGCTCACATTGGCAAGATACCGGGGATCCAGGAATACGCGCTGGAATTCACTTCCGAGAATGCCATGGGCGAGTATGGTTATCTGACGGAGAGGGGGCTTATCCCCGTGTCGGAGCAGCGACTGGAACAGATTCAGGAAAACGTCAAGAATCGCAACTTCCTGACAATGCCCTAGAGCTGCACTGCTCCACCGGACGAGGTAATTCATTGGGATACATTGTGCCAAGCGCTGCGATCCTTGGCGCAACATCCCGGTTTCAGGCCAGATGAAGCGAGTTTAGCGCCAATGCAGACAACCACGGTCGTTCTTGCGCTCATCGCCCTTTGTGTGGCCAGTTTTTTCGCGGGCAGGCGACGCTCGTTACAGCTGGCGGAAGGCATCGGCGGCTTCGCCTTTCTGCACTCACTCCCGAAACACTACGGTTACATGGCGGCGGCCTGGGCGGCGATACCGGCACTTGCGCTGCTTGCACTCTGGGTCGGCTTTGAAGGGCGTGTCCTGTACGCGATGGTCGTCGCCCAATTACCTCCTGAGGTGCAGGCGCTCCCCGAGAGCCGGCTCGGACTCTACTACAATCAGGTGCAGAGCTACGCGCACGGGGCCATCGACAACGCAGAACTTGACGCTGTGCAGCAGGCGGCCGCTGCACATTACCAGGAACTGTCGGCGTTTTTCGCGTCCCTGAAAGGTGGCCTGGTTTTTCTGGTGGCAGTTATCGGTGCGGGATTGGCTATTGCCAGAATCGCTCCCCAGTTTCGCGCCCGCAACCATGTAGAAGCCATCATTACCTGGGTTCTGTTCAGCTGTTCGCTGCTGGCCGTGGCGACTACGCTGGGCATCGTTTTGTCGGTGCTGTTTGAAGCACTGCGCTTTTTCAAACTGATACCGTTGCAGGATTTCCTGTTCGGGCTGGAGTGGAGCCCGCAGATAGCCATCCGCGCCGACCAGGTAGGCGCTTCCGGTGCGTTCGGGTTCCTGCCTCTCCTTGTGGGCACGTTGCTGATTTCCGCGGTTGCAATGCTGATCGCGGTCCCGGTGGGCCTGATGTCGGCGATTTACCTGTCCGAATACGCCTCCCGGGGCTTCCGTGCCGTGACCAAGCCTGTGCTGGAAATTCTTGCGGGTGTACCCACGGTGGTTTACGGTTTCTTCGCGGCGCTCACGGTGGCGCCGTTTATACGCAATATGGGCGAGTCTTTAGGTTTGACGGTTGCCTCCGAAAGCGCCCTGGC
>Ga0102938_10000866_pt1 | contig 22720 bp, 20 predicted proteins | sample SalPonR2_B_D2_MG_FD_84516 | JGI IMG/M metagenome (GOLD analysis project Ga0102938, IMG submission 84516) | Salt pond soil microbial communities from South San Francisco under conditions of wetland restoration - Salt Pond MetaG R2_B_D2_MG | ecosystem: Environmental > Aquatic > Marine >... | reverse complement strand
GGGTTCTTCAGCGAGAACGCCGACTTCGCCCGTGCGATCGGCGACATGGGCGTCGAGTTCATCGGGCCGCCGCCGTCGGCGATGGACGAGATGTCCGACAAGGTGTCGAGCCGCCTGGCGGCGGTCCGCGGTGGCGCCCCCATCGTGCCCGGCACCACCGAGTTCGCCCAGGGCCCCGACGAGATCCGTGACTTCGGCAACGAGCACGGCTGGCCCGTGTGCATCAAGGCGGCCTTCGGTGGCGGGGGCCGCGGCATGAAGGTGGTGCAGCGCGCCGAGCAGGTCGACGACGCGATGGCCAGCGCGCAGCGCGAGGCCAAGAGCTTCTTCGGTCGTGACGAGGTGTACGTCGAGCGCTATCTCACCTGGCCGCGCCACGTGGAGGTGCAGCTGGTGGGCGACAAGCACGGCAACTGCGTGTGGATCTCCACGCGTGACTGCTCGGCCCAGCGCCGGCACCAGAAGCTCGTCGAGGAAGCGCCCGCACCCGGCCTGCCCGACGGCGTCGAGGAGGCCATGGGCGAGGCCGCCGTGAAGGCGGCGAAGGCGGTCGGCTACTACGGGGCCGGCACCGTCGAGTTCATCTACCAGGACGGCGACTTCTTCTTCCTCGAGATGAACACCCGTCTGCAGGTGGAGCATCCGGTGAGCGAGATGATCACCGACATCGACCTCGTCGAGTGGCAGATCCGCGTCGCCGCCGGCGAGGAGCTGCCGATGACCCAGGACGAGGTGAACGCTGCTCGTCGCGGGCACTCGATCGAGATCCGCATCAACGCCGAGGACGTCGCCGAGGGCAAGTTCCTGCCCTCCCCCGGGCCGATCACCAAGCTGTTGCCGCCCGACGGCTTCGGGGTGCGGTTCGACTCGGGATACCACTCGGGCGACGAGATCAGCCAGTTCTACGACAACCTGGTCGGCAAGCTGGTGGTGTGGGGCCGTGACCGCGACGTGTGCATCGCCCGCACCATCCGGGCACTCGACGAGTTGGTCGTGGAGGGCGTGGCCACCACCATCCCCGCCGACCTGGCGATCTTGAAGCACCCCGACTTCCAGGCGGTCGAGCACTCCACCAAGTGGGTCGAGGAGACCCTCGACCTCACCGGGGTCGGCGGCAGGTCCGAGTCCACCGCACCCGCCACCGACGACGACGACGCCGACCCGCTGGTGAAGCGGTCCACCACCGTGGAGGTCAACGGCAAGCGGTTCGCCGTCGACATGTGGGTGCCCGAGACACCCGCCTACGCCGTCGCGGGCGGCGCCCCGGCGAAGAAGAAGACCAAGCGTGCCGGATCCGGCGGCGGTGGCGGTGCGGCCGGGTCGGGTTCGGTGGAGGCACCGATGCAGGGCACGATCGTGAAGCTGCTGGTGGAGGTCGGCCAGGCGGTCGAGGTCGGCGCCGGGATCGTGGTGCTCGAGGCGATGAAGATGGAGAACCAGATCAACGCCGAGAAGGCCGGCACGGTGACGGCGATCAAGGTCGCCGCCGGCGACACGGTCGGCGGCGGCGACATCCTCGCAGTGATCGAGTAGCCACGAGAAGCGACAGCGGGGTCTGACCCCGCTGTCGCTTCTCGGCTGTTCGGCGACTACTCGGCGGCTTCGGCGAGCGCTTCGCTGAGCGCCGGGTGCACGAGGATGCTCTCCGCGAGGTCGGTCACCGTGAGGCCGGCCGTGACGGCGACGGCGATCACCGAGATCAACTCGGCCGCCTGACGACCCACGATCGATCCGCCGAGCACCTCGCCGGTGGCCGGGTCGGAGATGATCTTCACGAAGCCGGTCGTGTCGTTGTTGATCATCGCCTTGGCGGTCGACGAGAACGGCACCTTGGTGACGCGGATCTTGCGGCCGACGCTGAACGCCTCGGCCTCGGCGAGGCCCACGTCGGCGATCTCCGGTTCGGTGAAGATGGCCGAGGCCGCCTTGTCGTAGTCGAGGTGGCGGTGGCTGCGGGTGTGGCCACCCATCACGTGCTCGGCCACCTTGCGGCCCTGCATGGAGGCCACCGACGACAGGGGCAGCTTGCCGGAGATGTCGCCGGCGGCATAGATGTGACCCACGTTGGTGACGCAGTGGTTGTTGATGTCGACGTAGCCCCAGTCGTTCACGTGCACACCGGCCGCGTCGAGGCCGATGTCCTCGGTGTTGGGGATCGAGCCGATCGCCAGCACGGCGTGGGTCGACTCGACGGCCCGCCCGTCGTCACAGCGCACCACGACGTGGTCGCCGTCGGGCGTGCGTTCGATCGCCTCGGCCCGAGCGCCCATCACCAGCTTCACGCCGCGCCGCATGAACTCGTCTTCGAGTACCGCGGCCACCTCGGGATCCTTGCCCGGCAGCACCTGCTGGCGGCTCACGACGAGGGTCACCTTCGACCCGAACGACGAGAACATGTGCACGAACTCCACGCCGGTGACGCCGGAGCCGACCACGGTGATGCTCTCGGGGAACACCTTCGGCGGGTAGCAGTCACGGGTGGTGAGGATGCGGTCGCCGTCGGGCTCGCACCAGTCGGGGATCCGCGGCCGCGAACCGGTGGACACCAGAGCAGCGTCGAACGGGATCGTCTCGGCGCCGGCCGGCCCGTCGACGACCACGGTGTGGGAGTCCACGAATCGGGCCGTGCCCCGCACCATCCGCACGCCCTGGCTCTGGAGGAGGTTGGAGGTGTTGTCGCGCATCTTGTTCTCGATCGCCTCGATGCGCCCGGTGAGGCTGGTGACGTCGATCTCGGTGTCGACGCTCGCCAGGCCCATGCCGGGGATCGCCCGGGTACGGCTGATGGCGCGGCCCGTGGCGATCATCGACTTCGACGGGATGCAGTCCCAGAGGTGCGCGGCGCCGCCCACGATGTCGCGTTCGATCATCGTCACCTGGGCGCCGAGGCGGGCTGCGGTGGTGGCGGCGACGTTGCCGGCGGGACCGCCGCCGATGATGACGAATCTCGTGCTCACGCCCACCAGGCTACGTTCACCCGCCGCAGCCCCACGGAAAACCGGCGCCGCGACGGATGCTCGGGTCACGAATCGGTCCACGTTCCCCGTTCGCGGCGGGAAGGATCGTCAGTGGTCGCCGGCGTAGAGGCCGTCACCGGCGAAGAGGGCCGCCCGTTCGGTGTCCTCGACGCCGAGCGAGGACGGGAACGGCCCCACGTTGGGGCAGAACCGGGACGGGTAGGGCAACTGGTGCCGGGGCTCGCCCACCCACTCGAAGTGCATGCCGTCGGGTGTGAGGTAGTTGCCGCCCCAGGCGAATCCGTGCTTGCGGAAGATGCGCACCGTGGTGCAGTCGATGTCGGGAGGGGCGCAGCCCTGACACGAGCCGACCGTGTTCGTGTCGAGCGCCATCCCCCACGAATGGCGTGACAGGAAGCCCACCGAACTGTCGGGGGTGAGCCGGTTGAAGCGGGCGTAGTGGCAGCCACCGGCGATGTTGGCGTGGTACACGTTGATGTTGTGGCCGGGGTTGGTGCGCACGACCTCGTCGAGTGCGGCACGGATCGCCGGTTCGATCACGTTGTGGCAGCGGGCCCGGATCGGGATGGCCGGGTTGAGTACCACCCGGCCGCCCGGCAGGCTCGCCGACACCCAGTCGCTCGACTGGGACACCGAGCCGTTGCTGTTCACGCGGTAGGCGAACTCGCCGAGCTTCGACTTCGTCTCCGCCATGCCGATGCCGCTGTCGGGGTCGGCGGGGTCCCAGCTGCGGCGGATGCGGATGCTGGTCGACACCAGCCCCGCGTCGGCCATCGCCCGGTCGATCGCCGCACGCGTTTCGAACCCCCACATCACCACACGGCTCAGACGCGCCACGCCCAGCCGGTCGGCGGCCTCGGGCGAGATCAGGAGTTCCGTTCCGCCGGTGACGGTGTCGTCGATCACGGCTGCGACACGCAAGCGGACCACACGTCCGGACGACGACACCAGGTCGACGGTGTCGCCGGCGCGAGCCCCGCGCAGGCTCGCCGTGAGCGCGCTCATCACGACGGTGTCCGGTCCCAGGTGCTTCGACACGTCGCGGCCCATCGTGTGGCCGACGAGTTCGGGCGGCAGCACGGTGGTGCCCATCGGGTAGGCGAACCCGGCGGGCGGGAGCTGCACCGCGGAACCCTGGCGACGCAGGGCGACCATGCCGATGCTGGCCGCCCGACCGATGGCGGCGCTGGCACCCGCATCACGCGCGGCGGCGACGGCCCGCTGAGCCACGTCGCGTCGCAGCTCGCCCGAGTTGTACACGGTGACGACGTCGGCGGCGAGCGGCGTGACCGGCTCGGCAGCCTCGGTGGCGGTCGCGGGATCGTCGATCGACTCCGGCCCGCCGGCCGCGATGACGGTCACCGTGGACGCCACCGCCATCAGCGCTGCGAGCACGAGAACCGGTCGGAGACGCACGCCATCGAGGTTACGGTTCGGTGACTGCCGCTGCACGTCACCGATCGCGGAACCGACGGAGCAGTTCCGGGGCCGGTTCGCTACCGTCACAGCACCGTGAGCGACTTGACCAGCAACGACGACCTCGCCCCGCGCGGTGACGCGAGCGACGCCGAGCCCGACGCCGCACCACACGGTGACGGGGAGGTCTCCCCGTCGGGGAGCGGTCTGGCCGCCGAGAAGGCACGTCGGCTGGCGGTGCTGGAGGCCATGCGCGCCGACGGCAGGGAGCCGTACCCCTATCGATTCGACCGCACGCACACCGTGGCGGAGGTCCGTGAGGGCTGGGGCCACCTCGAACCCGGCGTCGAGACCGACGACCCGGTGGCCGTGGCCGGTCGGATCCTGCTCAAGCGCGACTCCGGCAAGCTGGTGTTCCTCACGATCCGCGACCGCACGGGCGAGCTGCAACTGTTCGTGTCGAAGGCCGTGGTGGGCGATGATGCGTTCGCTGCGGTCAAGCAGCTCGACCTGGGCGACTGGGTGGGCGCCGACGGCACGGTGATGACCACGCGCAAGGGCGAGCTGTCGGTGAAGCCCGCCACCGTCACGCTGCTCGCCAAGGCGGTGCGTCCGCTGCCCGACAAGTGGCACGGCCTGAGCGACGTCGACACCCGGTTCCGGCAGCGGTACGCCGACCTCATCGTCAACGCCGAGGCGCAGCGGGTGTTCGAGATCCGTCACGAGGTGATCGCCAGTTTCCGCCGCACGCTGCACGACTCCGGCTTCATCGAGGTCGAGACCCCGGTCCTGCACGCCGAGGCCGGCGGCGCCCACGCGCGGCCCTTCGCCACCCATCACCACACGCTCGACCTGCCGCTCTACCTGCGCATCGCGCTGGAACTGCACCTCAAGCGCCTCATCGTGGGCGGCATGGAGCGGGTCTACGAGATCGGGCGGATCTTCCGCAACGAGGGCATCTCCACCCGGCACAATCCCGAGTTCACGATGATGGAGCTGTACCAGGCCTTCGCCGACTGGAACGAGGTGATGGACATCAGCGAGCTGCTCATCACGCAGGCGGCGCGCGACGCCATCGGCACGACGGTGCTCACCATCCGGGGCCAGGAGATCGACCTCGCCGAGCCGTGGCCCCGCCTGCGGATGGTCGACGCCGTGTCGGACAAGGTCGGCCGGACCGTGCATCCCGGTCAGCCCGTCGCCGAGCTGCGCGCTCTGGCCGACGAGCACGGTGTGCGCTGGGAGGAACGCTGGGGTGGCGGCAAGCTCGTGGAGGAGCTCTTCGAGGCCCTGTGCGAGGCCGACATCGTGCGACCGACGTTCGTCACCGGGCATCCCACGGAGATCTCCCCGCTCGCCCGCGCCGACCGGAACGATCCGTGGCTCACCGAGCGGTTCGAGATCTTCGTCGACTCGCGAGAGCTCGGCAACGGCTACTCCGAGCTCAACGACCCCGTCGAGCAGCGCCTGCGTTTCGAGGACGAGCAGCTGGCCAAGGACGCCGGCGACGCCGAGCGCGGGTCCATCGACGAGGACTACCTGCGGGCACTCGAGTACGGCATGCCGCCGACGGGCGGTCTGGGCATCGGCATGGACCGCGTCGCTATGTTGATCGCAGGGGTCGACTCGATCAAGGAAGTGATCCTGTTCCCCACCCTGCGACCCGAAGTGATGTGACGGTGACGTTCCGGCTGATGACCGACCACGTGTCGGGCGGCCGCCACGTCGTGACCAGAAGGATGGTTCAGCGATGACGAAGATGGCCTGGGGCGCCGGCCTCGCGACGGTCGATTCCGACGGTGCGGTGCTCGACACCTGGTACCGGTGGCTCGGCTGGGGCGAGTACGGCAGCGACGACTGCCCCACCGACGAGATCGAGTCGTCGCTCGGGATGCGGGACACGGCCGACGACGCACGTCGGGTGGTCATCCGTCCGGTGCGGTTGACGATCGACGTCGACGAGCCACCGGCCTCGGCGTCCGACGCCTACCTCCGCTTGCATCTGCTCTCGCACCGGTTCACCGCCCCGCGCAGCATCAACATGGACGGCACCTTCGGCGCGCTCCACAACGTCGCGTGGACCAACATCGGCCCGGTGGCCGTGAAGGACGTCGACGACCTCCGGCTCGAGGCGCGCCGGACGGGCGGCACCTTCACCGTGCACGGGCTCGACAAGTTCCCCCGGATGACCGACTACGTGATCCCGAGCGGTGTGCGCATCGCCGACGCCGACCGCGTACGGCTGGGTGCCCATCTCGCCGAGGGCACCACCGTGATGCACGAGGGGTTCTGCAACTTCAACGCCGGCACGCTCGGCGTGTCGATGGTGGAGGGTCGCATCTCCGCCGGCGTGGTGGTGGGTGACGGCAGTGACATCGGTGGCGGCTCGTCGATCATGGGCACGCTGTCGGGTGGGGGCAGCGCGCAGATCACGATCGGCGAACGTTGCCTCCTCGGCGCCAACGCCGGCATCGGCATCAGCCTCGGCGACGACTGCGTGGTGGAGGCCGGCCTCTACGTGACGGCCAGCACTCCCGTCCTCACCCCGCAGGGCGTGGTGAAGGCGCGTGAGCTGTCGGGGCAGAACAACACGATGTTCCTGCGCGACGGACAGTCGGGCAAGGTCGTGGCCCGCGCCCGCTCGGGCAGCTGGGGCGCCCTCAACACCGAACTCCACGTCAACCAGTGAGATCACGATTGGGGTCAGACCCCGATCGTGATGTCCATCCGCGATGTTGCATCCGGTGTCAGACACCGGATGCAACGTTCGACGAGTAGCGTCGCGCGGGTGGGGAAGGCCGACGAGTTCGGGGAGCCGGTCGAACTCGACGCCGGCACGCGGACCGTCACGATCACCAACCCCGGCAAGGTGATGTTCCCGTCCGTCGGGCCCCGCAGGGAGCCGCGGACGAAGCTCGATCTCGCCCGCTACCACCTGGCGGTCGGCGACGCGCTGATGCGCACCGTCCGCGACCGGCCGGTGCTGCTCGAGCGGTATCCCAACGGCGTGCGGCAGCCGTCGTTCTTCCAGAAGCGCATCCCCGACTCGGCGCCCGACTGGCTGGCCACCACCACCGTGGCGACGATCAACGGCACGACGTCGCAAGCGCTGGTGATCGCGGATGCGGCCCACGTGCTGTGGGCCGTGAACATGGGGGTACTCGGTCTCCACGTGTGGCCGTTCCGGGCATCGAACCCGGCCGACCACGACGAGATGCGCATCGACCTCGATCCCTCGCCCGGTGTCACGTTCGACATGGTCCGCCGGTCGGCCGCCCACGTGCGCGATCTGCTCGCCGAACTGGGCATGATCGGGTTCCCGAAGACCACGGGCAGCAAGGGGATCCACGTCTACGCGCGCGTCGAGCCCGGTTGGGACTCGTTCGCCGTGCGCGGCGCCGTGGTGGCGCTCGGTCGCGAGCTCGCCCGCCGTCATCCCGATCTGATCACCGACCGATGGTGGAAGGAGGAGCGCGGTCGCCGCGTGTTCGTCGACTTCAACCAGAACGCTCCCCACAAGAACATGTTCGGCGCATGGGGTGTCCGCCCGCGTGTGGGGGCCCAGGTGTCGACGCCGTTCCGGTGGGACGAACTGGACGCCGTCGACCCCGAGGAGATGACGATCGACACGGTTCCCGACCGGCTCGCCGAGCAGGGCGATCCGTGGGAGCTGATGGACGACGCACCGTGCGACATCACGCCGTTGGTCGAGTCGTTCGCCACCGACCTGGCCGACGGCGTCCCCGACGCACCGTGGCCGCCGCTGTACCCGAAGATGCCGAACGAGGCCATGCGCGTCCAGCCGTCGCGGGCCCGCCAGCCGGACGACGACCGACCGCCGTCCTAGGACCGGGTGTGCCAGGGAGTGTGCGATGCACACGCCACCCGACGGGCGACGACGTCGAATTCGTGCGGCTCCCTGCTCCGGTATCCCGTCAGACCCATGGCACGGCCGGCCGGAGTTCCGACCATGGCCTCGGCGGCGGAGGCGAGGCAGGCATCGATCACGGCGGCTCGGTCCACCGACGCCGCCCCGGTGACGCACACCACTCCCGGGGTGGGGCTCGTGGTCTCGATCACGGCCAGTTCGTGTGCTGCAGGTTCGTGCTCGAGGGCGAGGCGCCACGAGTGCACGTCGATCGCGGCCAGGTCGGCCACCCCGTCGGCGACCGCTCGGATCGATGCCCGATGGCTGCCGGAGAAGCCGCAACGGCCGAACAGAGGCCGTTCGCCGGTGCGGTCACGCACGTGGTGGCCGAGGCTCCAGTACCCCGACTGCGAGTCGGTGCCGTTCGCGACGATCCGTGCCCCGCCGAACGCGGCGACGTCACCGCCGTGCCGACGTGCGTCCGATGTCCGGCAGACGATCACCGAGTAGTAGTCGCCCGGCGGGCAGGTCGGAAGATCGTCCGGAGCCACGTATGCCAGGGTGCCCAGCGGTACGACGGTGCCGGCTCCTTCACGGACGGGGTTGAGCGAGCACACCTGGTCGACCACCGTCGAGTGGTCCGACCACAGGTCATCCACGCCGTCCGGGCGGGTGAGCCGGTCCGGCGCATCGATCCCCGCCGCCCTGAGCTGCCGGTGCACGAGTGACCAGAAGGTGTCCAACGCCGCACCGACCTCCGGCCAGTCGTACATGGGCAGCGCAGCACGTGCCGTCACTGCTGCACCGGTTCGGTCGACACATCCACTCCGAGCTGCACGCGAAGATCCTGTTCGACCTCGCTGCGGCCCACCAACCACAGACCGGCCACCACGACGACGACCCCGAACCAACCCATGGGCGGGATCGACTCGTCGAGCACCACCGTGGCGAGCAGCGCTGCCGTGACCGGCTCGGCCAGCACCAACGTGACCGTGGTCGCCGACGTCAACCGTCGCAACCCGAATCCGAACAGCACGTAGGCCGCACCCGTGGCGACCACCCCGAGGTAGAGGCCCATCGCCAGGCCGCCGTCGTCGCCGAGCCACTCGAACGACTCACGGGACGCGAGCACCACCACACCGACCGCGCCCACGGAGAACGGGGCGGCGAGAGCGAGCGTCGACGGCAGGCCACGTTGCATCGTCGACTTCGACGTGACCGAGTACACCGCATAGCCGAGCCCGGCACACAGCGCCGCGGCGACACCGATCGGCTCGATGCCGGCATCGTCGGGTCGGGCACCGAGCACGAGGAGGGCGGCACCGATCACGGTGATCGTCGTGCCGGCGAACCAGCCTCCACGAGGCGGCGTCCGTCGCACCGTCCATTCGATCGCCCCGGCGAAGAACGGGCCGCTCGAGATCGTGACGATCGTGCCGACGGCGACGCCGGCCCGGTCGACGGCGACGAAGAACAACGGCGTGTACGCCACGACGCCCAGACCGCCCAGCAGGATCCGCGGCCCATGGCGGGAGAGCACGGCCTCGGGGAGCACGGGTTCGCCGTTCCGCCGTGCCAGGACCGTCACCACCGCCCACAGCACCACGGTGCCGATCACGATGCGCACGGCGCCGACCGACAGCGACGTCGCCGTGTCGGGCCCCAGCTCGCGGGCCGTTCCCGCCGTACCGAACAGGACGGCAGCGAACAGCACCGACCCGATCGCCGCGGTCGTGGCGTCGACCGGTGGCTCGGGCTCGTCGCGCACGCCGCCAGTCTGGCCGACGGTCACGGCGCCCGCTCGTCCGGAATATCATTGCGCCCGCAAGCGTTGATCCGGGCATGACCGTCTCTGCACCGACCGTCGACGTCAGGCGGGCGTCCGACCGGCCCACCACCCGCATCGGCTGGCTCGACTCGAAGCACTCCTTCAGCTTCGGACGCCACTACGACCCCCACAACACCCACCACGGCCTGCTGCTCGTGAACAACGACGACGTGGTCCGTGGCGGCTCGGGCTTCGACACCCATCCGCATCGCGACATGGAGATCGTGACGTGGGTGCTGTCGGGCGAGCTCGAGCACAAGGACTCCGAACGCAACCGGGGCGTGCTCTACCCCGGCCTCGCCCAACGCATGTCCGCCGGCACCGGCATCTGGCACTCGGAGATGAACAACTCGGGCACCGAGGACGTCCACTTCGTGCAGATGTGGGTGGTGCCCGACACCGAGTCGGTCGACCCCGGCTACGAGCAGCTCGACATCAACGCCGAACTCGACCGCGGTGGGCTCGTGCCGATCGCCTCCGGCCGGGGTCACGACGCCGCCGTTTCGATCCGCCAGAACGGCGCTGTGTTGTACGGCGGGCGTCTGGCGGCCGGCGAGACCGTCGCCGTGCCCGACGATCGGCACGTGCACGTGTTCGTCCCCCGTGGAGCCGCTGACTTCGACGACGTCACGTCGCTGTCGACCGGCGATGCCGTGCGTCTCACCGGCGCCGGCGAGCGCGCCCTCACCGCCGGCCACGACGGGGCCGAGGTGCTGATCTGGGCCACTGCATGACATCCTGAGTCCATGTCCCCGATCGACCCCACGGCCACGACCACGAACGTGGATCGCGAGACCGACGTGGATCGCGAGGAGTTCGATCACTTCTCCGAGCTGGTGCGCCGTCGGCGGACCTCGATGATCGTCGACCGTGACCGCGATGTCCCACTGGACGTGATCGCCGAACTCTGCGGGCTCGTCACCTGGGCTCCGAACCACAAGAAGACCTGGCCGTGGCGGTTCGCCCTGTTCACCGGCGAGGGCCGGGCCCGGCTGGGCGAGACGATGGCCGCCGACATGCGCGCCGCCGACTTCGGCGACGACGCCAAGCGGGACAAGACCCGGAGCAAGTACCTGCGTACGCCGGCGACGCTGGTGGTCGGCTGTGCGCCGCACGACGACGAGATGCTGCACGCCGAGAATCGCGACGCCGTCGCCGCGGGCATCCAGAACCTGCTGCTGGGGGCCACCACGCTGGGGCTCGCGTCGTTCTGGTCCACGCCGGCACTCGCCGACGCGCCGGGCGTTCTGGAGCTCTGCGGCTTCGAGCGCGACGACCGGATCGTGGGGATCGTCTATCTCGGATGGGCGGCCCAGGAGTGTCCCGCACCCCAGCGCCCCCCGCTGCCGATCACCCACGTGACGCGCTGAGGGCTCGTCTCCCCGGCAACGGCTCGGGCCGGGTCCTTCCGGAGTCGACCCGACCGTTTTCGGATCGGCGGCGACGTCCGGCGACAATGGCGACGTGACCGACCACGAGTGCCAGACGATCGTGACCCTCGATCTGGAGGGCGTGCTCGTCCCCGAGATCTGGGTCGCCGTCGCCGAGCGGACCGGCATCGAGGGCCTACGCCGCACGACGCGCGACGAGCCCGACTACGACGTGCTGATGCGGTACCGGCTCGACCTGCTGCACGAGCACGGCCTCACGATGGCGTTGATCGACGACGTGATCGCCGGGCTGCAGCCGCTCGACGGTGCCCGGGCGTTCCTCGACGAGCTGCGCGGCGAGACCCAGGTGGTGCTGCTGTCGGACACGTTCGAGCAGTTCGCCCGGCCGCTGATGCGCCAGCTCGGCTGGCCGACGGTGTTCTGCCACCGCCTCGTGGTGCAGGACGACCGCATCGTCGACTACCGGCTCCGCCAGCCCGATCAGAAGCAGCGTTCGGTCGAGGCGTTCCGCAGCCTCAACTACCGGGTGGTGGCGGCCGGCGACAGCTACAACGACACGACGATGCTCGGCGCCGCCGACGCCGGCTTCCTGTTCCATGCACCGCCCAACGTGATCGCCGAGTTCCCGGAGTTCCCGGCGCTCGACACCTACGACGATCTGCTCGCCGCCATCCGCACCGCCCTCACCACCTGACGCCCCAGAACCCGAAAAATGCCCGATTCGTAGCGCCTGGCGCTAGGGACGAGGCATTTTTCGGTCGCTCAGGGGGTGTAGGTGCCGAAGACGTCACGGAGGGCGTCACTGATCTCACCCAGGGTGGCGTCGGCGCGCAGCGCGTCCTTCATGCCGTACAGCAGATTGTCGCCGCCCTCGGCCGTGGCCTTCACCGCAGCGAGGGCCGACTCGACGCCGGCGGTGTCGCGGTTGGCCTTGTACGCGGTGAGCCGGGCCACCTGGTTGCGCTCGAGCTCGGGATCGGACGGGAACACCTGGGGTTCGGGTTCGTCGTCCATCGAGAACTTGTTGACCCCCACGATCACCCGCTCGTCGTCGTCGACCGACTTCGTGTACTCGTAGGCCGCCTGCTCGATCTCGTCCATCTGGAAACCCGCCTCGATCGCCGTGACGGCGCCGCCCATCTCGTCGATGCGCTCGATGTACTCCCAGGCGAGACGTTCCACGTCGTCGGTCAGCGACTCGACGAAGTACGAACCGGCCAACGGGTCGGGCGTGTCGGCCACCCCCGACTCGTAGCCGATGATCTGCTGGGTGCGCAGTGCCATGCGGGCCGCTTCCTCGGTGGGCAGGCTGAGTGCCTCGTCGTAGCCGTTGGTGTGCAGGCTCTGGGTGCCGCCGAGCACCGCCGCCATCGCCTGCAGCGTGACGCGCATGATGTTGTTCATCGGCTGCTGCGCGGTGAGCGTGGAGCCGCCGGTCTGGGTGTGGAACCGCAGCATCGCCGACTTCGGATTCTGCGCACCGAAGCGCTCGGTCATGATCCGGTGCCACATCCGCCGGCTGGCCCGGAACTTGGCGACCTCCTCGAAGAAGTTGTTGTGGCCGTTCCAGAAGAAGCTCAGGCGCGGCGCGAAGTCGTCGACGTCGAGGCCCGCATCGACGGCCGCCTGCACATAGGCGATGGCGTTCGACAGCGTGAAGGCGATCTCCTGCACCGCCGTCGAACCGGCTTCGCGGATGTGGTAGCCCGAGATCGAGATGGTGTTCCAGTTCGGGACGTGCGTGCTGCAGTACTCGAAGATGTCGGTGATGATCCGCATCGACGGCCGTGGCGGGTACACGTAGGTACCACGGGCGATGTACTCCTTGAGCAGGTCGTTCTGGATGGTGCCGCCGATCTTGTCCGACGACACCCCGTTCTCCTCGGCGACCAGTTCGTACATCAGCAGCAGGATCGCCGCCGTGGAGTTGATGGTCATCGACGTGGTGACCTTGTCGAGCGGCAGGTCGGCCAGCAGCAGCCGCATGTCCTCCATCGAGTCGATGGCCACACCCACCTTGCCCACTTCGCCCTCGGCACGGCCGGCGTCGCTGTCGTAGCCCATCTGGGTCGGCAGGTCGAACGCGCACGACAGGCCCGTCTGGCCGGCGTCGAGCAGGAACTTGAACCGCTGGTTGGTGGACTCGGCGTTGCCGAATCCCGAGTACTGGCGCATCGTCCAGAGGCGGCCGGTGTACATCGAGGAGTAGACGCCACGGGTGTACGGCGGCTGCCCGGGAGCGCCGAGCATCTCGTCGGGGTCCCATCCGTCGAGGTCGGTTGCGTCGTAGAGCCGCTGGATCGGGATCCCCGAGTCGGTCTGCGGCAGGTCGTTCGCGTCAGCCATGGCCACGATCGTATTGCAGCCCGGGCGGGCCGGCCCGATCCGTCCCGATCCGTCGCTGAGAGGTGCGAGCCACCGGTGCGCAGACCCGCCCGCTCGGCTCACACCTCGGGCACGGTCACGACGACGCGGCGACGATGGCGACCTCCATCTTCCACTCCGGACGGGCCAGGGCGGGCACGGTGACGAGCGTCGACGCCGCGCGGTGGCCCCCCAGCGAACGATCGCGAGCGGCCATCACGGCGCCGAGATCGTCGAGGCGGTCGGCCACCACGTAGGTGGTCACCGACACGACGTCGGTGGAGTTCATCCGTGCGTCACGCAACATCGCGGCGATGTTCGACCACACCACGTCGGCCTGGTCGCCGATGTCGGCGGGAACCGACCCGTCGGGCGCCACCGGCACCACGCCGGAGGTGTGCAGCCAACGCGTCGACGACGTGGTGAGCACGGCGTGTGCGTAGTTCGCGGCCGGCGCAGCGATGTCGCTCGGGGAGATCTCGGGCATCGCCCGATCGTACGGCCCGAACGCAGGTGGGTGCAGACGGGTACGGTTGGGCCCATGGCCATCACCGAAGACGCTGTGCCCACCACCGACTCGCCGCGGATGATCGACGGCGTCGAACTCACACCGAAGGACGTCGGGATGAGCTTCCCCGAGTTCGACTCGTTCGAGGACGAGCGCCACGACCGCAAGACCCACCTCGCGGGTGCGCTGCGCACCTTCGGGCGCTTCGGGTTCTCCGAGGGCGTCGCCGGACACATCACCGTCCGCGACCCCGAGTACCCCGACATGTTCTGGGTGAACCCGTTCGGCATGAGCTTCCGCCACATCAAGCAGAGCGATCTCATCCTCGTCGACCACGACGGCAACGTCGTGTACGGCTCCAAGCCCGTCAACCGTGCCGCCTTCGTGATCCATGCGGCCGTCCACGCCGCCCGGCCCGACGTGGTCGCCGCCGCCCACGCCCACTCCCCCTTCGGCAAGTCGTTCAGCTCGCTCGGCATCCCCCTGGCCCCGCTCACCCAGGACGCCTGCGTCTTCTACGAGGACCACCACGTGATCTCCGAGCAGGGCGGCGCGGTGGTGTTCGACGTCGAGGCCGGCCGGGAACTGGCATCCAAGTTCCCCGACGGCAAAGCCGCCATCCACCAGAACCACGGCCTGTTCACCGTCGGCCAGACCGTCGACGAGGCGGCGTTCTGGTTCATCTCCATGGAGCGTTCGTGCCAGGCGCAGCTGATGGCCATGGCCGCCGGCGACCCGATCGAGATCAACCACGAGTACGCCACCTACACCCGCGAGAACACGGCGTATCCCGCCGCCGGGTGGTTCAGCTTCCAGCCGATGTGGGACGAGATCTCCCAGAGCGAACCCGAGCTGTTCGACTGAGCGGGCAACCTCCTCGGGCGGGTTCGGGCCCGGTCGGGCGCTGGCTCGACACCACCCAGCCGGAGGCGCTGTTCGTCCTCTCGGCGGTGGCGCAGTACATCGGGGCGGCGATCGCCGTCGTCCTGTTCGACCGGGTCGAGCCGCAGACGGTCGCCTGGTTCCGGGTCATCGGCGCCGCGCTGGCGCTGCTGGCGGTGTCGCGCGGGTGGCGGTCGGGATGGACGCGTGAGCAACTCGTCGCTGCCGGCCTGTTCGGCGTGGCGACGGCGTTGATGAACACGTTCTTCTACCTCGCCATCGACCGCATCGACCTCGGCAAGGCGGTGACGATCGAGTTCATCGGCCCCATCGCCGTCGCTGCGGTCGCCACCCGGTCGGCCCGCAACGCCGTGGCGCTGCTCTTCGCCGTGGGTGGCGTGGTGGTGCTGGGCGGCGGCGAGATCGAGGGCAATGCGATCGGCCTGCTGTTCATCTTCCTCGCGTCGGCGATGTGGGCGGCCTACATCGTGATCGGATCGCGTGTGGCCCAGCTCGACCGTGGCGTCGCCGGGCTGGGCATCGGCCTGGCGATCGGCGCCGTCGCCATCACGCCGCTCGGTGCACCGTGGAGTGGGCCGGTGTGGACGTCACCGACGCTGCTGGCGCTGTGCCTGCTGGTCGGCGTGTTCTCGAACGCGATCGGCTACGGCATCGACCAGTTCACGATGCGTCGCATCCCGGTGCGGCGCTTCTCGGTCCTGTTGGCACTGCTGCCCGTAACCGCCGCGTTCATCGGCTGGGTGGCCCTCGATCAGCGACCGTCGCAGCTCGAACTGGTGGGCATCGCCCTGGTGCTGGTCGGCGTCGCCGTGCAGGAACGCGAGAAGCTCGCCCCGCTCGAAGCCGAGGTCCTCACCGAACCCAGTTGAGACAGTGGGGTCAGACCCCGGCGTCTCAACTGGTGAGGCCGGGGGCGCAGAGGCCCTCGAGCTCGCGGATCTCGATGCGGTCGCGGTTCGCGTAGGTCACCTCGTTGGCGGGATCGGCCTTGAGGTTGAACACCCGGAACTCCATCTCGGTGGTGTCGACGGTGAGGATCCGCCCGATCAGCGGGTCGCCGAGATCGAGGATCACCTTGATGGTCTCGAGCGCCTGGATCGATCCGACGATGCCGGGCAGCACGCCCAGCACGCCGGCTTCGGCGCAGCTCGGAGCGAGTTCGGCGGGAGGCGGCTCGGGCACCATGTCGCGGTAGGTGGGTCCCTGGGTGGGATGGAACACGCTGACCATGCCCTCGAAGCGGAAGATCGAGCCGTGCACCACCGGGATGCCGAGCTTGACGCTGGCGTCGTTGAGCAGGTAGCGGCTGGGGAAGTTGTCGGCGCCGTCGACGATCACGTCGTAGCCGGCGATGATGTCGAGGATGTTCGACGCGTCGAGACGCGTGTCGTAGGTGACCACGTCGACGTCGGGGTTCAACATGGTGAGCGTCTTCTTGGCCGAGTCGACCTTGCGGTCGCCGATGCGGTCGATGTTGTGCAGGATCTGACGCTGCAGGTTCGACGAGTCGACCTCGTCCATGTCGACGACGCCGATCGTGCCCACGCCGGCAGCGGCGAGATACAGCGCGGCGGGTGATCCCAGGCCGCCGGCACCGAGCATCAGCACCTTGGCATCGAGCAGCTTCACCTGACCCTCGGTGCCCACCTCGGGCAGGAGCAGGTGGCGCTTGTAGCGGTTGTTCTGCTCGGGCGTGAGCGACGCCGGCTGCTTCCACGGGCGGCCCTCGTCCTTCCAACGACCGAAGCCGCCCTCCATCGACGTGACGTCGCTGAAGCCGAGCTCGGCGAGCGTCTTGGCAGCGAACGCCGACCGCACGCCGCCGGCGCAGTAGATGACCACCGGAGCGGTCTTGTCGGCGATGCGGTTCTCGATCTGGGCCTCGAGGTGACCGCGGGGGATGTGGATCGCGTGCTCGAGCGCACCTTCTTCGTATTCGTCGGGTTCGCGGACGTCGAGGGCGAGTGCGCCGTCGGCGAGGTACTCGGCGGCGGTCTCGGTGTCGATCTCGCGGATCTCCGCCTTGGCGGCGGCGAGCAGGTCACGGAACGTTGCCATGCGAAGGACTCTACCGGCGAATCCCTACCGATCCGATCAGGTATCGGGATCCGTCGGGCCGCTGTGTCACTGTGGAACGCTACGCACCGGTGAGTGACGTGCTGATCGACCTGGTGCCGGTGGCGATCGGCGCCGCCGCGGTCCCGGTGGTGATGATCATCACCCTGCTGCTGCTGAACTCGCCTGCCGGCGTGCCCGCTGCGACGCTGTGGGTGGCGGGCACGATCACCATACGGCTCCTGCAGGGCCTCGTCTTCGGAGCGGTCATCCCCGCGCCGGAGGGCTCGGCCGACGACCCCGCGCCGATCGCGTCGCTGGTGCTGCTCGTGTTGTCGATCGTCCTGCTGACGACGGCGGTGAAGAAGATCATCGGCGCGTCCGACCCCGACGACGCATCCGAGCCTCCCCGCTGGATGACCGCGTTCGATTCGGTGTCGCCCGGCCGGGCGTTCGTCTACGGGGCCGTGTTGCCACTGATCGCGGTGAAGCAGTGGGTGTTCACGTTGGGGGCGATCTCCATCCTCGAGGAAGGTGAACTGGACCGTGGCGTCGGCATCGCCGCGTACGTGGGGTTCGTGCTGGTGGTCACCGCGCCGTCGATCGTCTTCGTGGCGCTCGCCGCACTGTTCCCGGCCCGCTCCGCACGGACGCTCGAGGCGGCCAGGTCGTGGCTCGTCGCCCGCAACGACCAGATCCTCATCGTGCTCGGGCTGGTGTTCGGTGTGTTCTTCGGTGTCCGAGCTCTCGACGGCCTCGGCGTGTTCTGACGTCCGCGGCCGACGGCCTCGATCGCCGACACACCCACCGTCAGGCCACGAGCGCCGGCAGGATGTCGCCGATCCGCCCGGTGAGCAGGACATCGGCGTACTGGTCCATCGCGGTGGCGTCACCGTTCACGATCACCACCCGGGCACCGGCGGCCTTGGCCCGGGGCACGCAGTTGGCGACGGGGAACACGCTCAGCGTGGACCCGACGGCGAGCAGCACGTCGCAGTCCTCACTCACCCGCAACGCCCGGTCGATCACGTCGGGCACCAGCGCCTGGCCGAAGCTGATCGTGTCGCTCTTGAGGATGCCGCCGCACACGAGGCACGGCGGATCGGTCTCGCCGGAACGCACCCGGTCGAGGGCGTCGGCCATGGTCCGGCGGTCGTCACAGTCCCAGCACCGCGTCCACCACACCGTGCCGTGCACCTCGATCACCCGGTCGGGATCGTTGCCGGCCTTCTGGTGGAGCCCGTCGATGTTCTGCGTGACGAGGGCGTGCAGCTTGCCCTGCCGCTCGACCTCCACGATCGCCCGGTGCCCGGCGTTGGGCTCGGCCGTCCACGCCGGTGTGTGGAGCCGGTTCTGCCAGGCCGCTGCACGTACCTGCGGATCGGAGAGGTAGTACTCGATGTTGGACGCCTTCTCGGCGGCAGGGTTCTTCGTCCAGAGCCCGTTGGGACCCCGGAAGTCGGGGATCCCCGAGTCGGTGGAGATCCCCGCACCCGTGAGCACCACGAGACGTTCGGCGGCGTCGACGACGTTGTTCGCCGCCGCGAGCAGGTCGGTGGTGGGACGCTGGCCGGCCATCTCGACATGCTGGCCGGTTGCGGTCCCCGTCGCAACACGACCCCGCCGCGATCCGGCGCCGGCGACCCCGTGCCGGGCGACGAGCGGCGTCGGCGAGGAGGGCCCCACAGCAGCACGGCAGGACCCCGGTAGCGTCGACGTCATGTCCGAGCAGGTGCTCTCCGAAGCGTCGCGCCGTCGCACGTTCGCGATCATCAGCCACCCCGACGCGGGCAAGACCACCCTCACCGAGAAGTTCCTGCTGTACGCCGGTGCGATCACCTCCGGCGGCGCCGTCAAGGCCCACGAGGGCCGCAAGGCCGCCACGTCCGACTGGATGGACATGGAACAGAAGCGCGGCATCTCCATCACCTCCACGGCGCTCAACTTCCCGTACCGCGACCACGAGCTGAACCTGCTCGACACTCCGGGTCACCGCGACTTCTCCGAGGACACCTACCGCGTGCTGTCGGCCGTCGATGCCGTGGTGATGGTGCTCGACTCGGCCAAGGGCATCGAACCCCAGACGCTCAAGCTGTTCGAGGTCTGCCGGTCACGCAACCTCCCCGTGATCACCTTCCTCAACAAGCTCGACCGCCCCGGCATGGAGCCACTCGAGCTGCTCGACCAGATCGAGGACCAGATCGGCCTCCGCCCCACGCCCGCCACCTGGCCGGTCGGGTCGTTCGGCGACCTGCGCGGCGTGATCGACCGGCGGTCCGACGTCTTCACCCGCTTCACCCGCACCGCCCGGGGCTCGAAGATCGCCCCCGAGGAGGACGTGCCCGCCGAGCGCGCCGCCCAGGAGGAGGGTGCCGCCTGGACCAAGAGCCTGGAGGAGACCGAGCTGCTCTCGGCGATGGAGGCCGACGTCGATCTGCCGTCGTTCCTGGCGGGCGAGTCCACCCCGGTGTTCGCCGGGTCGGCACTCACCAACTTCGGCGTACGCCACCTGCTCGACGCGATCGTCGACCTGGCGCCGGCTCCGGCACCGCGGCTCGACGTCGACGACAAGCCCCGCCACCTCGACGAGCCGTGCTCGGCGTTCGTGTTCAAGGTGCAGGCCAACATGGATCGCCACCATCGCGACCGCATCGCCTTCGCCCGGATCTGCTCGGGACGCTTCGACCGCGGCATGGTGATGACGTGCGAGCGCACCGGCAAGCCGTTCGCCACCAAGTACGCGTCCACGGTGTTCGGCGCCGAACGCACCACCGTCGACGAGGCGTTCCCGGGCGACGTCGTCGGGCTCGTCAACGCGACCGGTCTCAACATCGGCGACTCGCTCTACGACGAGACCGGCCCGCCGGTGAAGTTCCCGCCGATCCCGGCGTTCGCCCCGGAGGTGTTCGCCACCGCCCGGCCGGTCGACACCGGCAAGACCAAGCAGTTCCGCAAGGGCCTCGACCAGCTCAACGAGGAAGGCGTGGTGCAGGTGCTGAAGGACCCCGACTGGGGCGACGCGTCACCGGTGCTCGCCGCCGTGGGCCAGCTCCAGTTCGACGTGTTCTCCAACCGGCTCGACATCGAGTTCAACGCACCGATCGAGCTGTCGTCCGCCCCGTACCAGGCCATCCGGCTCACCGACAAGGCGTCGGCCGACGTGCTGCGGGAGAAGCCCGGGGTGCGCATCCTCGCCCGGTTCGACGGACACCTCGTGGCCCTGTTCGAGAACAAGTACGCCCTCGCACGCATCGAGCAGAACGAGCCCGAACTGGTGCTCGACCACATCATCGCCGGCTGACCGGACACGTCGTCGACGGGTCTCCACGGCGCGAGGCGACCCTCACTAGGGTGTCCGCCGTGACCGCCCTCCCCTGGCCCCATCGCACCGCCGTCGCCCTGCTGGCCGCAGCGACCGTTCTCGTCCCGGTCACGGCATCGGCCACCACGCCACCTGCCACGGAGGCCCCGGCGGAGTCCACGACCGCCGAGCCGGCCCCCGCCGAACCGGCACCGACCGAACCTCCTGCCGACCCGCCGGCCACCGAGGCACCTGCGCCGCCGGCCACCGAGACACCCGTCGACGAGGTCGACGACGGCGACGGCATCGACATCCCCTGGGCCACGATCCTGCTCGTCGGGGCACTGGTGCTCGCCCTGCTCGTGATCGTCAGCGCACTCTCCAGCCGGAAGTCCTCGCGGGCACGCCAGGCCGCCACCCCGCGGCGTGCCGACCCGGCTCGCAGCAGCCTGCTCAGCACGTCGCAGTGGGTGCACGACCAGCTCTCGCTGGAACTGATGGCGGCGTCGCCGGCCAGTGCGCGCCAGCGCTGGGTCACCGAACGGTCACGTCTCGACAACGTGGCGATCGGCGCCCAGCAGCAGTGGACCGAGGGCCGGGGTGAGGCGTGGCAGCGCCTCGGCCAGACGACGTCGGCGCTGGCCGGTGCACTCGAGACCAACATCGCCCTGCGTGAGCAGGCCGAACCCAACCCGCAACTGGTGCAGCAGTCGGTCGACGTCGTGAACCGCAACCGGGCGGTGCTGCAGCAGCTGATCTCGGCGCTGTGGCCCAGCGTGCACAGCTGACGCCGATCACGTCGTCCGGCCGGACGTCACCCCGGCGCGAGTTCCCGCTCCGACGCCGATTCGGCATCGGAATCGGTCACCGACTCGGCACACGCATCGGCTACCCAGCTCAACAGATCGACGGCCTGTTCGAGCGAGAGTCCCGAACCCTCCCGGACCGCGTACCCGAGTTCCTGCTCGGTCGACAAACGTCGGAGGCGTTCGCCGGTGGCCTCGCGGAGCGACAACACGCGGCCGAAGCCACCCTGTTCGAGCTCCCCGCTCAACGCCCGCAGCGCCGCCAGCATCGCCGCCGCTTCGCGCGGGTGCGTGCGCGCCATCGGCCGGTGGGCGAACTCGAGGAAGTTGACCGTGGCCGTCCGCATGCCGGCCGACAGCATGATGTCGCAGGCATCGGCGAGGCTGCGCAGTTGCGCCGCATCGTCGTGGGCCGCCTCGTGCAGATGCGCGATGCCGAGGAGTGCGTACCCGGCGGCAGACGGTCGCTTGATGGCCACCGAGAGGTCCGCGACCTCACGAGCCATCTCGAACGTCTCCGGCGCGCCGGGTGTGGCGATCATCCGGTTCACGAGCGCCGTGATCGTGTGCACGGCACCGACCTCGCGGGCAAGCACCACGCCCCGGTCACCGATCGCCGCCGCTGCCGATTCGTCGTCGGCGATCGCGTGCACGATGCCGAGGATCCCGTAGAGGCGAGATGCCTCCGACGGGTCGGAGTCGAGTGCGTCCATCGTCTTGCGGCGGTGCTCGTCGGCCTCCTCGACGTTGCCGCTGAAGGAGAGACGGAGGGCGAGCCGTGCGCCGGCGTAGGCCGGATAGGGCAGCCCGTGCTCCTCGGCGATGCGGATCGCCTCGCGTGCCGCGGCCTCCGACTCCTCGTTCCTGCCGACCAGCCAGTCGGCGCTGGCGAGCCAGCCCAGCACCCTCGTCCGCAGTGATGGCGACACCTCGGCGACGTCGCATCGCTGCAACCAGTCGCGGGCTTCCGCACCCATCGAACGCGTGGTCCACACGTCGGTGAGGCGAAGCGCCAACTCCGCTGCCTCGTCGGGATGGTGTTCGAGCAGCCAGACGAAGGCCGTGCGAGCGTCGTCCGACCAGCGGACCGCCCGGTCGATGTTCGCCCGTGCCGTTGCGGGATCCGCCGATGCGAACTGCGAGCGGCTCGACGTCGCGTCTGCCCAGGTCGGCGGGACCCGACGCCAACCGACGATGGATCGCGACACAGGCGTCGAGCGCCGCCAGCGGATCGGTGAACACGGCGATCACGCCGTCGCCGGTGTGCTTGTGCACCCTGCCACCGGTGGTGACCACCGACTG
>Ga0102938_10000865_pt1 | contig 22725 bp, 22 predicted proteins | sample SalPonR2_B_D2_MG_FD_84516 | JGI IMG/M metagenome (GOLD analysis project Ga0102938, IMG submission 84516) | Salt pond soil microbial communities from South San Francisco under conditions of wetland restoration - Salt Pond MetaG R2_B_D2_MG | ecosystem: Environmental > Aquatic > Marine >... | reverse complement strand
GGTGTCGCCGGAACCGGCGAGGCTAGGCGCCCCCCCTCAACCCTGGCAAGGTTGCGCTCTACCAACTGAGCTATTCCCGCATGCCATCGTAATAAACACCGGCGCTCGATGAGTGGCGTCCCCTAGGGGGTTCGAACCCCTGTTACTGCCGTGAAAGGGCAGGGTCCTGGGCCACTAGACGAAGGGGACGCATCGGACTCAAACGAGTGGCGCGCATTGTAGGGAGCCGCTGTGACGTCGTCAAGCGCCGGCGGCACCCACCCGCCGGGCTTTTTCGCTCACCCTGAGGTGTCGTTTTCTACCGGGGTCACAGGCTTGCTGAGGCTGATTGCACCGCGCACTTCACCGAGCATGTAGCCGGTTGCTGTATCTTCCGGATAGCGCTGCCTGAGCGCCTGTTCTACCGAAGGGTCGAGCGTGTCCCCGTGGCAGAGCAGGCACAGGCCATCGGTAACTTGCGCCTGCATGTAGCGAAAGGTGTCGGCACCGAGCAGGTGGGCATTCAGTTCCGGGGGCGCTGCGCCCGCGTTGCGCTCTGCCTCAAACTGCCGGAGCTGCTCAGTCTCCCAGGCGTCCGGTTGTGCATTCGGGTTGCGCGGCTGCAGGCTTACCCGGCGAATTTGCCAGCCACTTTCCTCGCGCATGGTTTGTGCCAGTTCAGGTGCCTTTTCGGCGCACACGTGAATGGCATTCACCGGGCCGGCGGCCTGTATCTCGCTCTGCAAGAGGGGCTTGAGCATACCTGCGAATTGCGTCACCACCTCCTGTGCATCCGCAACATACTGTTTGGTGACGCTCGATTCATCCGCAACCACAGGTGCACCCGCAGAAACGGTGATTGCCAGTACTTGCAGAATGCTTGATAGAAATCTCGACATGCTAATACTTCCGTTGGGTTGAAGGGCGCGCGCTCCTGCACGCGTTACACTAGTGCCTGCGTATGAGCCTGGCACGGGCCTGTTTCAGGTCGATCACCTCGCCGTTGGCCGCAGCTTCGATGCGCTGTTCCTCCAGGCGCTGGTACTCGTCTATTTCATCGTCGGGCATGAAGTGCAGGCAGTCGCCACCAAAGAACCACAATAGCTCCCTGGGTAACATCGGCGCCATTTCCGGGTAGGTCGTGAACAGCCTGCTGACCAATGAGGGTCCTATTCGGTAAAGGTCCTCGTGGCCCTCAGCCAACGCCTTGAAAGACGCGGCCAGATCGCGCAGCGGGTCCTCTTCAGGCAGGTGGGCCACCTGCTCCGACAAGCGGCTTGAAAAGTCTGCCAACTGGGCAATGCAGTGGCTGAGATACTGTTGGTCATTCATTGGTCAGGGTCGTTTTCCGCTTGATTCCGGGTACAATGGCGCGCTTCCAGGGTAACGCGACGCGCTCATTCAAGATGATACCAGCACTGCAGATAGATGACCTCCGCAAAGTATACGCCGATGGTTTTGAGGCCCTCAGCGGGGTTAGCCTGCAGGTGGAGCAGGGCGACTTTTTTGCGCTGCTGGGTCCGAACGGTGCAGGCAAATCGACCACCATCGGCATTATCTGCTCGTTGGTAGAAAAGTCCTCGGGCAAGGTGCGGGTGTTTGGCGTGGATGTAGACGATGACTTCCCCGCGGCCAAGAAGTTCATAGGTATCGTGCCGCAGGAGTTCAATTTCAACGTCTTTGAAAAGGGCCTGGACGTGGTGGTCAATCAGGCAGGCTACTACGGCCTTCCTCCTGCGCTGGCGCACGAGCGGGCCGAGAGGTACCTCAAGGCGCTGGGTATCTGGGAGAAGCGCAACGTGCAGTCGCGGATGCTGTCGGGGGGGATGAAACGGCGCCTGATGATCGCCCGGGCGCTGGTGCATGAACCGAAACTGCTGATCCTGGATGAGCCTACCGCGGGCGTCGATATCGAGATGCGTCGCTCCATGTGGGATTTTCTCAAGACGATAAACAAACAGGGCACGACGATTATTCTCACAACGCACTACCTGGAGGAGGCCGAGGCCCTGTGTCGCAATATCGCCATCATTAACCAGGGCGCAATTGTCGAGAACACCTCCGTGCGAACGCTGCTGAAGCAACTGCACCGGGAAGTGTTCATTCTCGACAGTGTCGAGGAACTGGACGAGGATATCGAAATCGATGGCTTTGCAATTACGCGCGTGGATGCCAATACGCTGGAAGTTGCGGTGGAGAAGGGGCAGCGTATCAACGACGTGTTCACCGCGCTGGATGCGCGCGGAATACAGATCAGCAGCATGCGCAACAGAGCGAACCGCCTGGAGGAGATGTTCGTGAAACTGGTGGAGGGCACGGCATGAGCATGGCGGAACAATGGATCGCCTTCATGACCATTGTGCGCAAGGAGATCAAACGCTATTTGCGCATCTGGACACAGACCTTGTTGCCTTCCGCGATCACCATGTCGCTGTACTTTATTATTTTCGGCAGGCTGATAGGGTCGCGAATTGGCGAGATGGATGGCTTTAGCTATATGCAGTTTGTGGTGCCGGGCCTGATTATGATGGCCATCGTCACCAACTCCTATTCCAACGTGGTGTCGTCTTTTTTTGGTTCGAAGTTCAACCACAGCGTTGAAGAGTTGCTGGTATCGCCCGTGTCCAACTATGTCATCCTGATGGGCTACGTGGTCGGTGGTGTCACCCGTGGCCTGCTGGTGGCCGTGGTGGTGACAATCGTCTCGCTTTTCTTTACCGATCTGCATGTACACAGTTATCTGCTGGTGGTCGTTGTCGTGCTCATGACCTCCACGCTATTTGCGCTGGCGGGGTTTATCAATGCCGTATTCGCCAACAACTTCGATGACATTTCTATTGTGCCCACCTTTGTGCTGACACCGCTGATCTACCTCGGCGGCGTGTTCTACTCCATGGACCTGTTGCCGGATTTCTGGGCGGGCGTGTCGAAGCTGAATCCTCTCGTGTATGTTGTGAACGCGTTTCGCTACGGCGTGCTGGGCGTTTCGGATGTGAGCCTGCCGGTAGCCCTGGGCATGATAGTGCTGTTTACCGCGCTGGCATTTGCTTTCAGCATGCGTCTGCTGAACCGCGGCACGCGCCTGAGGCAGTAGCGTGTCGATTGACGGCACCGGGGAATCGCCAGTGGGAACTGACGCAGGCCTGCTGCTGGGTAAACATGCGCCGCGTGTTGAACGCTATTCACCGCATATTCTCTACCCCATTGCACGCGCGGGGAGCAGGGCCACACTCGGCTTGCCGCCTGTGGGGCCGCTGCCGTTCACGGGCTTTGATCTCTGGCACGCCTACGAACTTGCCTGGCTGGATGCGGGCAGCAAGCCGGTGGTTGCGGTTGGCCGATTGCTCGTTCCCGCCAACAGCCCGAATATGGTGGAGTCGAAGTCCCTCAAGTTGTATTTGAATTCCCTGAACAACGCGGTGTTTGCATCCCATCAGGCTCTCGTAGAGACCGTTCAGCGTGATATTGAAAGGGCGTGTGGCGCCCCGGTAACGCTCGAGTTACTGGAGCCGGGCAGTGCGGGTCTGGCGGGCACCGGGCTTGCGGGCGAATGCCTCGATGCGCTGGATGTACCGGTACCGGCCGGGGGGCCCGGTGAGAATCTGCCGGAGAGGGCGGATAGCCGCGCAGATGCGGAGATTGTCGAACAGCGGCTCTATTCCCACCTGTTGCGTTCGCTGTGCCCGGTGACGGCACAGCCCGACTGGGCCAGTGTCTGGGTGCACTACCGCGGCCCGCGACTGCAGCCGGAACCCCTGCTGCGCTACCTGCTTGCATTCAGGAACCACCGGGAGTTTCACGAACAGTGCGTGGAACGGATATTCTGCGATCTCATGGCCTGTGCGGGCCCGGAATTGCTCACGGTGCAGGCTCTCTACACCCGGCGCGGCGGACTGGACATCAATCCCATGCGCAGCACCGAGGACGACGCGCGGCCGCTGCCCCGGCTCAATCGACAATAGCATAGAGCGCGCCCGCAGCAGGGTGCTGCTGCTCGACAAACGCTACCCACCGCAGGCCGGCAAACGGTGGCATGTGGCAGTGCCTGTGGTATCATCCGCGCCCGAAACGGTGAGGTGGCCGAGTGGTCGAAGGCGCACGCCTGGAAAGTGTGTATACGGCAACGTATCGAGGGTTCGAATCCCTCCCTCACCGCCAGATTTGATGACAGGTTACTGATCAGTAACGGCTCTTCCCCATCAACGCGGGATGCACCGATAGTCACCAGCCCGCCCGCTTACTGATTCCGGCGGAACGCCGAACCGCGCACCCGCAATGGGTGGCGGCACGTGTGCCCCCTGCACAGGAGGGATAGATGAGCGTTAGCAACGGCGCGCCCGGTGAGCTAACACAACAACTTGACAGCGCTATCGAGCGACTCGCGCGGGATAATGCCGACGGCGGGATCTCGCACATCCTGGATATCCTGGAACCAGCCCATGCGCTCATGCTTGAGCCTGGCGGTGTCAACGAGCTTTACCTGCGCGTACCGGCGCTGGAGGCCGCGGGCCTGTTTCGCGGCAGCGACTGGGATAATCCCCAGACCCTGGTTCCTGCATTCGCCGCGCGAACCGTGCGCTATGGCGAGATGGTGCCGGCGAAAGTTGAAATGCTGAGCGAGATTCGCATGCTCGCCGTCGCCAGGGGGGACTACGCCCACCCCAGTCTTTCGGCCGAGCGCGCCGAGCACTTTCTCGACCAGGTCATGGCCATGAACCTGGATCTGCTGGTTGGAGACCTCCAGGAAGCAGACCGACTGCGACCGGAACGGCTCGGCTACGCAGTGCAGAACCTGCACCACTTCCTGCTTGAGCACCTCGGCTACGAGGACCTGCTCGAGCACCTGGTGACCGAGGTCTGGCGAATCCTCGCCCAGCGACCCGTGCAGGTGGACGGCGTCAAGCACATGGTGGCCCAGATTGCCGCCTGCATGAGTAAGCCGGGTGTTCTGGAAGGCGTGGCCGGGGCCGACGCGCAGCAGCTGGTGACCGCGGTTTTCAGCCCCAGCGAGGGCTGTCGCGAAGATCCGGGCTTTGACACATACCAGCAGCGCATGGCGTCGATGGACGACGCCACGCTGCTGCAGGAAGCCATTGCCTTTGCCCGGGCGATGCACCGCACAGGGCTGGTATCTCCCTACCTCCCGGTTTTTATTCGCTACCTTCGCAGCCGCTGGAACGAACTGATTCCCACCGCACTGGGGCTCAGCCAGACAGGCGCCGATGCCTTTCATTGTTATCCCGCCCTGATCCACCGTCTCATCGATGAGGCGGTCTTTCCCGAAACCAGCCAGGCCGCCTATGGCCTGGCCATGATGCTCGAGCGGGGCGTACTGTTCTCGCCACCCGTGGCGCCGTCCCTCTGGCGCCAGATCAGGCTCACCCTCTGCCCACTGGCGGCAAGCAAGATTGCCGGGGTCTTCGGGACGGCTCGCTCGCCCGAGTGTTTCCTGCTTGCGGACGTGATCAATGTTATCGGCCGGCCACTCGGCGTCGGCCAGGGTAACTACCCTACCTGCCAGTCGACCCGTGCCATCTCGATGTGGGCCTACAACGAGCCTGACGTGTTGCTGCGCATGATCGCCTGGGCAGCGCGGGACGATGAAGTGGTGATGCGTTTCGAGGGCTCAAGCATCTCATCCCGGGAACTCAGCGCCGGGCTCGCCCTCGAAGCGCCGGTGGATGTGGACGCGGTGTCTTTGATCACCGTGCCGCATCTCGACCGCATTTACTATGAGATGGGGCGCCGCAGTGTGGGGCGCGGCGAAGACCCCCACAAGTGGGTCAACGCCGAGTTCCACGGCGACCATGTCGGGCTGGGATTCCGCATAGCGGTGGATGTTTTTACGGGTGGCCTGAAAGACTTCGAGGGTTTTATCAGGGATTTCTACGCCAGCTATCATCCCTATTACAACGGCAATCTACCGGTGATCAGCCCCCAGCCTGCGGGTATCGCGGTTACCGACAGTGCAAGCCGCTTCCTGGGCTGGCATGCAATCACGATCCAGCGCCTTGCGCTGGACCCCGAAAAGCGCATGCGCGTCTACTTTTTCAATCCCAATAACGACAGCGGCCAGGATTGGGGGCAGGGCATCGTCACCTCAACCCAGGGACATGGCGAGCTGTTTGGCGAGGCATCCCTGCCCGTGCAGGAGTTCGTGTCACGCCTTTACGTGTTCCATTACGACCCCCTGGAAATTGGCGCGGCAGAAAGCGTACCCGATGCGGACGTCAGCGCGGTCATAGCGCTCGCGCGAGGGAGCTGGGCGATGGATCGCTGACCACCCTGGCGTCAAGTCAATACCACAATGGCCAGCGGCGGTAACTGGCGGCTAAAAGCCCCTGCCTTTCAACCCTTGGCGCATGCTGTATACTGTTGGCACTCGATACGGTGAACTCGGTCAGCGATGAAATACCACATGACATGATGCAGCGTCGCTGAGGCCAGGTGATTCAAGCACCGTAGCCACTCAGACGACACGGAGCACTACTATGTCGGTATCAGAAGCCAGCCAACCCACCAAATCCTCCTCAGATACACCCACCAAGGGATCAGGGCGGCAGCCCGAACAGTCTGGTGCCGGCGCCATGGCCCGGAATCTCGCATCCTGGGCAGACCCCTCCCTGGATTCCTACAATGGCACAGAGCGGGAAAAAGACCCTTCCAAGGGCTATATTGCCCTGCTCGGCTGGAGCCTGAACGCGATCAAGGCCGCACAGAAGTTTGACAGACGCTATGTGGTCGTCGCCCCGGAGTGGGCCGGGGACTTTTGCGAAGCCAACAACATTCCTTATATGCCCTGGGATTTCGTCCGCCTGAATGACCGTTCGATGGAAATCGCCGAGCTCCTGAACAAGAAGGGCGTCGATGTCGCCATTCCCCTGTTTGAAGAGACGGTGGAGTGGTCCGGCGCTATAAATTCGGTCCTGCTTGATAACCCCCGCATGTACGGCCAGTCCATCCTCTTCCGGGACAAGGCCCTGATGAAGCGCCGCGCACAGCTCGGCGGTATCCGGGTCGGCATCTTCGAGGAAGCGCACGAGAAGGACGACATCGTGCGCTTCATGAAGCGTGTGAACCAGACCCTGCTGAAGCTCGAGGGTGACCCGGATGACCCGATTCACGTCAAGGCTTTCGACAAGGCGGGCTGTCTCGGGCACCGGATGATCCGCACCATGGAAGAGATCGACCTGATCCCGGCGGAGGAATACCCCCTGCTGATGGAGAGTCACCTTGATGGCTGGGAGTTCGCCGTGGAAGCGTGGATTCACGACGGCAAGATCCAGTTCCTGAATATTTCGGAATACGTTACGCTGGGGTACTCGGTCTTCGTGCCCGCCACCAATGAGCTGGAAAGTTGGCGGAACGCGATCACCAAGCAGATCGAAAAGCTGATCAAGACCTTTGATATCCAGTTCGGCCTGATTCACCCGGAGTACTTCGTAACCGCCGACGGTGAAATGTACTTTGGCGAGATCGCCTACCGCCCGCCCGGCTTCAAGGCATTTGAGCTGATTGAGCGCGCCTACGGGTTCAGTGCCTACCAGGCGTCAATGCTGGTATTCGATCCCAAGTCCACCAAGGAAGAGGTCGAGGCATTCTTCCCGGAAGAGGTGAGCGGCGCAAAAGGTTACGCTGGCTGTTTCGGCGTCTACCCCCGTCGCCGGGTCGTCAGTAAGCTGGAGATGCCGAGCGAGTGTGTTGACCACCCTTACTTCGAGTCGCACGAACTCGCAGCGCCTGCCGAGGAGACGGTGCCGGACCGTTCCGCCTTCGGTACCCACTGGGGGCTGGTGTTTTTCTTCGGCGACGACCCGATCAAGATGCGCGATCTGCTGAAGTCCCAGGAGGAGCTCGACTTTTACGTCTAGCCGCGCAGCCTTGATCGCTGCCAACGATCCCGCCCCGGGGCGGTGCCAGCTTCCTGCCGGCATTGCCCCGCGGTCCGAGAAGAGGCGCTACTGAATCATGTTCAACGCGCTTGTTATCGACAAAAACGACTCGCAGCAGAGCGTCGCTATCGGCTTCGCTTGAGCAGCCGGCGCTGCCTGAGGGCTAGGTGCTGGCGGCTAAAGTACAGGGTCGGCCCGTGGTGGATGTGAATCGGCGGGCTTGAGAATAGTCGGTTATGCGCAAGAGCACTGGAAAGCTTTCACAGTCAGACCGGGCCCTGGTTGCTTGCCCCCAATGGGTCAGCTCACGCCGTGGTGTCCGCGCTGCCCGGGCGTATGCTCAGCACTGTGAACTTCCACCGCGGAGATAATAATGACAACTGTCAAACGTGCGAGTGATCTTCAGCCCGTGAACTGTTTTCGGACAGACCGTCTCTATCAGTCCGGGTATCAATGGTATTTCATGACCCGCGAGGGGACCGAAGAGGGGCCGTTCGACGGGCGCAGCGAGGCGCTGGTGCGCCTGGAGAGTTACCGCCTGGTCATGGGCTCCGGCCTGCTCAGTTCAAATTGTGAGTTGAGCGTACTCCCGTACTGACCGTAATACCCGGCCATCAGGGCTGGCCCTGTTTTACGCCCTGCAAAAACGCCAGTGTGCTGCTTTCCAGCATCTCACGGGCGTCCACGCCGGGCAGGAAGTGCTCCAGATATTGATTGATCACGAGATGGCTGAGGCCCATTGCCATGGCCCAGAGCTTTACCGCCAGGTCGAGCGGGTCGGCGTGACGAAGAGCCTGCTGTTCGCACCACAATTCCACCTGCTCCACCAGGACATTGAAGCCGGTGACGCGGAACTGCGCATCGGATTCGTCCAGTTGCGCCATTAACTGCACACCGCGTTCACCCCACATGAGGTCGAAGAAGGCCTCGCGTGCGGTGACAAACTCTATGTAGCTCTTGCCCATGGCGATAATGCAGTCTGCGCTGCCGGGGATATGGCTTTTACTGATCGCCAGCATGTGATTGCTGAGATCAAAGAAACCGAGTTCGCTGACGGATCTCAGTAGATCGTCTTTATCCCGGAAGTGGCGATAGGGCGCAGCGCTGCTGACCTCGGCGCGTCGTGCCGCGTCAATCATGGCGAAGTCCTCCGAGCCGGATTCTGCTATCAGCTCGGCTGCGGCGACTACCAGCGCGTCCTTCAGATTGCCGTGGTGATACGTTCCACGCTGTGATTGTCCGTGTTTTGCAGCCATGTTATGCCCTTTGAATTCAGCTATTGTCTGGCGCTGCCGAGGAATGCTGGGTCGCGATGAGTGTCTCGGCCCTCGCCGATAGTGGTCTGGCACGGACCGTGGCGAGAAAGAGCGGTGGTACAAGGAAGAACGAAATGACAGTGGAAAGCAGCACGCCGCCGGCTATCGCCATGGCAAAGGGCGGCCAGAACTGGCTGCCTTCGAGAATCAGCGGTAAAAAGCCGCCGAAAGTTGTCAGGGTTGTGGAAACAATATGGCGACTGGAATCCATCACTACTGATCGAATCTCCGTACGGCAGCCGTCCCTTGCCCTGGCATTTCCCTGCAGGGCGGTAATGATAATAATCGCCGCATTGATCGAAACCCCGATAGAACCGATAACCCCGATCATGGCCTGAATGCCGAAGGGGTAACGGAATACCGCCAACGAGAGCAGCGACAATCCCAGCGAGCAGACACAGACCAGCAGGGCAATCGCCGACAATCGCCATGAGTTAAAGGTCAGTAAAATGGTGGCGAGCAGGGCAGCGGTTATCAGCCCCATGGGTGCCATGAGTCTTGCCACGACTTCGGCGCGCTCATCCGCGTCTCCCGCGAAGCGCCAGGTGTACCCATCGGGCAGGGCAATGGGATTCGCGTTCAAGCCCTGTTGCAACAGCTTCAAGGCCTCTTGCGGGAGAACCCCCCGGACCAGAAATGCCTGTACCGTGTTGATGCGTTTGCCGTCCAGCCGGCTGATTGGGCTCTGGGAGGGCAGCAGGTGCGGAGTGCCGATCACATTCAGCGGCACGGAGGCCAGGCCACCCGTGTTGCCCGCTGCGTCCCGGGGTAGTGGAATGCGAATATTGTTGATGTCTTCAGTGTTGGCCCAGTCCTGCTCGTTCAGGCGCACGCGGACGGGCAAGCGTTCGGTGCCTTCCAGAACCTCACCCGCGAGACGCCCGTTCAGGCTGTCATTCAGGGCTCGCGCGGCATCTGCTGGCTGCAGGCCAGCTTGACGGAGCATGTTTTCATCGAGCTGGAATAGCAGTTTTGGCGCGCCACCGATGAGGTCGGCGCTGGTGTGTGTGACGTAGGGCAGGGCATCCATGCGTGCGCGGAAGCTTTCTCCAAGCGTCTGCAGCACCGTCAGGTCGGGGCCGGTTACCTCGATTTCCACTGGCGCGGTCACCGGCGGCCCCTGGTCGATACCGCGCACAACAATGCGCGCCTGCGGGAATTTCCGGTCCAGCTCTGTCTGTAGTTCGCGTATCAGCTCATCCGTTCGGTTCTCGTCGCGGGTCAGTACGAGCGCCTCCGCCCAGGATGCGATTCCTTCTTTCAAGCGGAACATGTTGTAGTAAAAAGCAGGCGCGCTTTCGCCGATGCTCCAGTCGACCCTGCGGACCAGGGGGTCATCGCGCAGGTGTCGGTCGATTTGCTGCGCGAGACCAGCGCTGTCGTAGATGGAGCGACCGTCCGCCAGCTTTACCTGTACATAGAGTTGATCGCGGTCCGTGCCGGGGAAAAACTGTGCGGTCAGCGTGGGGAAGGACAAAAAGCCGCTGATCGGCAGCGCCAGGGCGAGTGCGATGCCGGCCAGCGGATAGCGCAGGCTCCAGTCCATGGCTCTCTGCAGTGTCTCGCCGGCACGACCGCTGTTGATCCCACCGACATACCATGGCGTTCGCGTATTGCTCCGCCGCGGCAGCAGCCATGCGGCCAGTACCGGTGTGACGATAAGCGCCAGCACCGTGGATGCGGTCAGCATGATAATCACTGCTGTGGCAATGGCGCCTACAAAGTCGCCGGCGGGACCCGCCAGAATGGCCATTGGCATGAATGCCAGTATGGTGGTAACCGCCGAGGCGATGAGGGGCACACGCAGGCGGTCTACCGAGCCGGTGATCGCGTCCAGCGGTGGTGCGCCCGCCAGCAGTCGTTTGCGCACCTCATCTGTCATGACGATGGAGCCGTCTACCAATAGCCCGAGTGCCACAATCAAACCGGTGACAGACATCTGGTGGAGCGCCATCCCCATGCGATCCATTACCGTGATCGAAACCAGCCCGCACAGCGGCAGTATGACGGCAACGACGACTGCCGCGCGCCACCCCAATGTGAACAACAGCACGGTAATGACCAGCAGGATGCCGATGCCCAGGTTTTTCCCCACATCGTAGAATCGCGACTCCGCATAGCGGCTCTGGTCGTAACTCAGCTCCACCGACAGGCCGGCGGGTGCCTGCTGCCGATAGTCTTCCAGCATGTCGCGAAACGCTGCGCTCCATACGTCTACCTGCTGATTGGCTCGCATGACACTACCGACCAGGATGGCAGGCCTGCCCTGGGCGATGGCCATGCTGGCAGGCGGACTGGCGACGGTTTTGCGAACGCTCGCGATATCGCGGACACGGGTCACGCTGCCGTTGGCCGCGGTGGCGACAATCACTTCACTGACTCGCTCCACCGAGTCAAATTCTCCGGAAATCTCGATCAGCAGGTCATTGCCTTCTCCCGTTGCCCGTCCGGCCGCCATTTTGGCGTCGGCGGCCAACAGGGATGTACTGACCTGCGCCAGGCTCAAGCCCCTGCTGATCAGTGCGCTTTGGTCGATGGCAACCCGGATTTCCTCATCCGGTTCACCAAACACCTCTACCAGTTTGGTCAGCGGCAGGTTGCGTGCCTGGTCGGCAAAGTCATTTGCGAGCCGGCTGAGCACGGGCAACGGCAGGTCTTCGACATGCTGTGAAGAGAAGGCCACTATCGTGGTGAACGAGGTGAGCCGATCATTGTCGAAAACGGGCTCCCCGGTGCCGGGTGGAAATTCACCGGACGCGGTGGCGATTGCATCACGCACTTCTGACCATACCCGCTCGAGTGTCTCCTCGGACAGCGAGTCGAGCAGAAGGATATTCAGGAAGGAGACGCCACTGCTGGAAACCGAGCGCAGTTCGTCGATTTCGGGAATCTCGCGCAGCTCGTCTTCCAGGGGGCGCGTTACCAGTGCCTCCACGCGGTCCGGGGTCGCCCCGGGGAAAAATGTTGTCACGGTGCCGACGAAGTTGGTCAGCGCCGGGTCTTCCTGCCTCGGTATTGAATGCAGGCTGGTGATGCCCACGGCGATCACACTGATGATGATCAGCGCGAAGTAGCGCGAGTGCTGGTAGATAATCCTGGCGAGCATATCAGTCTACCGGCAGCGGCTGCACGCGCGCGCCGACGCTGATACGGTGCAAACCACTGGCCACTACCAGTGAATCATCGGGCAGGCTGCCACGCACGTAGACCCGGTTGCCACGTACCTCAATAATCTCCACGGCTTCGCGCACGACGCGTGTCTCTGCGCTTCCGGTGTCGATTCGAAGCACCATCCACAGCCCTCGCTTATCCTCCTGCAGTGCTTCAATGGGCAGCCATCCCCCGACGCCGCTCACCATTTCCTCGAGTGAGAGCAGTACGCTCTCGCCATCCAGCGCTGTAATGTCCGCGGGTAGGGCAAATACCGCCGTGGTAGTTCGTGTCACCGGATTGATGTCGGGCCGTATGGTCAACAGCTGTGCTTCAAAGTCGGTGTCGCGCAGCGTTAGCGGGTAGTGTTCCCCGACTTCCAGCATTGCCGCCCGTGACGCCGTGACGCCTATGTGGGCCTCCTGACCAGTTGTTTCCAGAATGCTCACAACCACCGAGCCGGGGTTCACAACAGCACCTTCATGGGCGTGTCGATCCGTGACAACGCCGGTGTAGGGCGCAAGTAAGCGCGACTTCTCCAGGTTGATGTCGATTGATCTGAGCAGCGCGGCCGTTGCCGCGGCGCGCGCTTCAAGGGCCGACGACCGCAGCCGGGTTTCGTCGTAAACCTCGCGGGATACTGCGCCGCTGCCGATGAGTTCCTTCTGGCGGGCCGCCTTGATGCGCGCGAGTTCCAGCTCGATTCCAGCTTGCTCCAACTCGGCCGCGGTTGCCTCGCGCCTTGCCTGCAAGCTCGCCCGGTCGAGCGTTGCAAGCAGATCGCCGCGTTCCACAGGGGTGCCCGGCCTCGGAGGGGCAGTCTCTATCGTGCCCGCCAGTTCGAAGCCGAGGTCAGACTTCCTGCCGGCCACGATGAGGCCCAGGTAGGACACGTCCCGGTTGTAGCCTGCCTGCCGCTGGTAGCTGACGGCCGCCACTGGTAACGGGTCGCGCCCCGAGGGCTGCTCGGAGAGGGCCGCGCGCATGTGCAGCGAGCCGGTGATGGCCGCGGTGATCATCGCTGCCGCCAGCAGGCCCTGGACCAGCCGCTTCGTCGCAGCTGACGGCCGCTCGGCGCGCTCGGAATTGTTGGTCATACCCGGCACCATGTAAGAACAATTAACATTATGTTACACGTTCTTACATCAACGTCAAGTCGGTGCCTGCGCTTGCGGAGCAGATGCGATTCACGCACAATGCTGCCACTGTCGAGGCTCCTTGAGCCGAGCGGCAGTCGCTGCGGTGATCCAGGCGGTCCCCTCGCAATGATAGGTAGTGAACCCCGCCAGGCCCGGAAGGGAGCAACGGTAGTTACCGACTCGTGTGCCGGGGTGTGGCTGTCTGGGTCGCCTCCCATTACCTGAGTTCATCGCCGGTTTCTGTCGTCATAGTGCTGGTGTATCCTGATCCACTGAGTGAATTGAAGGCGTAAATCCGCATGTCCTACCAGGTACTGGCCCGCAAATGGCGACCGGGTAACTTCCGCGAAATGGTCGGGCAGGAGCATGTTTTACAGGCGTTGATCAACGCGCTGGATCACGACCGTCTGCATCACGCGTATCTGTTCACGGGTACGCGTGGTGTGGGTAAAACGACGATAGCGCGCATCCTGGCAAAATGTCTGAACTGTGAGAGCGGCGTCAGCTCGGAGCCCTGCGGTTCCTGCGGTTCCTGCCAGGAAATCGCCGAGGGGCGCAGTATTGATCTGCTGGAGGTGGATGCTGCATCGCGCACGAAGGTGGAGGATACGCGCGACTTGCTGGAAAATGTGCAGTACGCGCCCACCCATTCCCGCTTCAAGGTGTACCTGATTGACGAAGTACACATGCTCTCCAACCACAGTTTCAATGCCTTGCTGAAGACTCTGGAGGAACCGCCGCCGCATGTGAAGTTTTTGCTGGCGACCACAGATCCCCAGAAACTGCCCGCAACGGTACTGTCGCGCTGCCTGCAGTTCAATTTGAAGAACATGCCTCCGGAACAGATCGTGGGCCACCTGTCGAGAGTGCTCGGCGAGGAGAGTATCGAGTTTGATGAGCCCGCACTATGGCTGCTCGGTCGTGCCGCCGCGGGCAGTATGCGAGACGCCCTGAGCCTCACCGACCAGGCGATCGCGTTCGGCTCGGGGAAAGTGCTCGAGGCAGACGTGCGCAACATGCTGGGTAGCGTCGACATCAGTTTTATTTACCAGCTCCTGGAAGCACTTGCCGCGGGCGAACCCGCCAACGTGCTGTCCGTGGTGGCTGCGATGAGTGAACACACAGCGGATTATGTCGCCAGCCTCGACGACTTCCTGTCACTCCTGCACCGCGTCGTGACCGCGCAACTTGTGCCGGAGGCCATCGACCAGAGTTGGGCCGACGCAGAGCATATCAAGCGGTTGGCGGCGAGCCTGACGGCGGAAGACGCGCAGTTCTTCTACCAGATGGGATTGCAGGGGAAGCGCGATCTCGAACTGGTGGCAGATCCGCGTGAAGGCTTCGAGATGGTCATGCTGCGGATGGTAGCTTTCAGGCCTGCGGCCGTTATCGATAGCAGTTTCGGCTCGCAGTACCCGCGTTTGGAAGAAAGCACTGTAGACGTCGTCCCGGAGGGCGGCGTCGGGGGAAAAAAGTCCGCTGAACCGCGGTCGGGGCCTGCTGCGCCGACCGCGGTTCCAGGCAGCGAAACCGGTTCCGGGTCCGTGGCAGCGCATTCCGCGCCGCAGGCGAGCACAGCGGCGATGCCACAGGGCCCCGCAGAAAGAAATCTGGCCGCGCTGTCGGCTGACACCTGGCCCGCGGTGCTTGACACGCTCGGCGTGACTGGCATCGTTTACAACATAGCATCGCATTGCCAACTGCTGAGTAATTCAGGTGGCGAGGTGCGTCTCGTGCTCGACCAGGACAATGCCGGATTGTTTAACGCGGGTCATGTGGACAAGATTCAGCAGGCGCTGGAGCAGTTCTATGATTGCCCTGTGTCACTGGTGATCGAGCCCGGTGAGCCGTGCGGGGAAACGCCAGCGCTGCGTCGACAGCGGCTCGCGCGGGAGCGACAGCAAGCCGCCGAGATGGCGATCAGGGATGACCCGCACGTGCAGTCGCTACTGTCGCGTTTTGACGGTGAGCTGGATTTCACCTCCATTGCGCCAATTGATAACTGAACCGAGGAAGAATCATGCAGGGAAAACTGTCCGACCTGATGCAGCAGGCGCAGAAAATGCAGGCCGAGATGCAGAAAGCGCAAGAGGCACTTGCCAGCGCCGAGGTGCAGGGGGAGGCGGGTGCAGGCCTCGTTCGCGTAACCATGACCGGCAGGCACGATGTAAAGCGTGTAGCAATTGACGATTCGGTATTCAGGGAAGACAAGGAGGTACTGGAAGATCTGCTCGCCGCGGCCGTGAATGACGCGGTACGCAAAGTAGAGGCGCATAACCGGGACGCAATGGCGGGGCTAACCGCCGGTATGGACTTGCCGCCCGGCTTCAAGATGCCATTCTGAATCCGGACCGTCAGGCGATGAAATTCAGTCCCTCCCTGCAGAACCTGATCGAGGCCCTGCGCTGCCTGCCGGGGGTGGGCCCCAAATCCGCGCAGCGCATGGCCATGCATTTACTCGAGCGCGACCGCGAGGGAGCCGTCGAGCTTGCCGCTGCGCTGGAAAACGCGGTGCAACAGATAGGGCACTGCACCCGGTGTCGCAATTTCACCGAACTGGAGGTATGCGAGATTTGTAGTGACACGCGCCGGGAAACACGCACCGTGTGCGTCGTGGAAACACCTGCCGACGTCCTCGCAGTGGAACAGAGTGCAGGCTTTCGCGGCTTGTATTTTGTGCTGATGGGACATTTGTCGCCAATAGATGGCATCGGTCCCGCAGAAATCGGCCTGGACTTCTTCCACCAACGAGTGATCGACGAGGGCATCGAGGAGGTCATACTGGCTACCAACCCCACGGTCGAAGGGGAAGCGACCTCCTATTACCTGACGCAGCTGCTGCAGCCATTGGGCGTGACCGTTTCACGCATCGCGCACGGTATTCCCCTGGGTGGTGAACTTGAGTACGTGGACGGATCCACGCTGGCGCATGCGCTGGCGGGCCGCAGGCCCGTGGAGTAAAGGGCGATGAACTGGCACCTGGTAACCAACGATGATGCGCTGACCGATTTGCTTGCGCGCGCCGCCGACTGCACAGGCGTGATGGTCGATACAGAGTTTATGCGACGCAATACGTTTTATCCGCAGGCCGCGCTGGTACAGCTTTGTTTTGTCGGCGGCGGTATGGACAGTGAAACAGCCTGGCTGATCGATCCCCTGGCAATCGAGGACACCCGGCCATTAGCCGCGTTGCTTGCGCGACAGAGTGTGCTCAAGGTGCTGCATTCCGCGAGTGAAGACCTGGAAGTTTTTCAGCGGTGGCCGGGAGGACTGCCGGAGCCGCTGTTCGATACACAGCGCGCCGCCGCTTTGTTGGGTATAGGCTTCGGGATGGGCTATCGCGCTCTTGTTCATGAGATCAGTGGCGTGGAAATCGCCAAAGGGGAAACCCGCTCCGATTGGCTGCAGCGCCCCTTGACGGACTCCCAGTGCGAATACGCCGCGCTGGATGTCACCTGTCTGCTGCCGGTATGGGTTGAACTGCATCGTCGCTGTATTGAGCAGGGCAAGCTTGATTGGGTGCTGGCCGACAGCGCGGATGCGGTGGCGGCGATGCGTGAGGGGACCGGCGAGTATCACACCCGGATAAAAGGCGCGTGGAAGCTGAAGCCGAAGCAATTGGCGGCACTGGCGGCTATTTGTCTTTGGCGTGAAGACACCGCGCGTAGCCGCGACAAGCCGCGTGGATGGATAATTGACGATCGGAGTTGTCTGCAACTGGCACAGGCCGACCCACACGACTTCAGGCAGCTGGAGGCGGTTCGTGACTTGCCGTCGGCTGTCGCGCGGCGCTACGGCGACGCACTGCTGGACCTGCTGGCTGTTGCGCGAGAGACCTCTGCAGCGGATCTGCCCGAGCCGCTGTCAGCGCCGCTGACGTCAGTTGAGCGCAACGCGTTGAAGAGTTTGAAACAGCGCGCGCGCGAGATCGCCGGGCAGTTGGGAGTGGTGCCCGAGGCTCTGCTGCAGGCCAGAGACTACGAGTTACTGTTACGTGAAGCCACGGGTGACCAGGGTTCGATGCCGGCACACTGGCAGGGTTGGCGCGGAGAGCTGGTGATCACGCCCCTGAGACAGCACCTGGCCGGTGCGCTTTAATGGCAATGATCTGCCAGGTTTACCGGAGCTCCCGGCGCGAGGGGATGTACCTGTATGTCGATCGCAGCAGTGGTTTGGATGAGCTGCCCGAGGCGCTGCTGGCCACCTTCGGCGAGCCGCAGGCCGTGATGGTACTGCACTTGACTCCCGAGCGCCGGCTCGCGCGCGCCAGAGCCGCGGATATCCTGGACAGTATCCAGGCGCAGGGATACTACTTGCAGCTGCCTCCCGCAGCGCCTGTGCAGCGCTCGAGGAATCCCGACGATGCCGGCGCCTGATCTGACAACGCTGCCGCTGGGGGAACTGGATGACACCCAGTGGGAGGCGCTCTGCGATGGCTGTGCCAAGTGTTGCCTGCACAAGCTGGAGGACGAGGACAGCGGCGATATTGTCTTTACCAAAGTGCGCTGTCGCTACCTTGATGAAGAACACTGCCAGTGTTCGGATTATGCCAACCGTTCCCGGCTGGTGCCCGGGTGTGTCAATCTGCGGGGTCTCGACCCGGGCAGCCTGAATTGGCTGCCATCCACCTGCGCCTATCGCTTGCGCGCCAATGACCTGCCTTTGCCCGCGTGGCATTATCTTGTGAGCGGCAGTAGAGAGACGGTGCACGAAGCCGGTATCTCCATTCGCGGCAGGGCTGTTTCCGACGAGTTCGTGCACCCTGACGGGTACGACGAACACATCATTCACTGGGTTGAGTAGGAGCGGGCGAACGGTGCTGGATCATACATCTTACCTGGTGGCGGTAGGCGTCTATGTCGGTGCGGCGATACTCGTCGTGATAGTCCTGGGCTGGTGGCTCTGGCGGCGCGCCAGTGCGCTGTGGGGCTCGATTATTGTCCTGCTCGCGGCGGCTTTGCTGTTAACACCAGCCTTCCCCAGCCCCGGGGTCGATACAATGGCTCCGGCCGCGATTGTCGCGGTTTTCCAGTATTTCACTGGCGGCTACGAGGCCGCGCTGCACGCACTGCGCCCACTGGCGGTAATGTGCGGCGCAGCGCTGGCCCTGGCGCTCCTCGTTGGCCTCCTGGCGGCCTGGCGCAAGTCGCCCGAGAGTTGATTAGGCGCTCACCAGTCTGTAATCTGTGGCGCTTTCGAGAGCACATTGAGCGATTGTCAAATGGCAAAATTTGAAGGAACTGAAAGATACGTTGCAACGGACGATCTACGCATGGCTGTGAATGCCGCCGTTGCGTTGCAACGACCCCTGCTTATCAAGGGCGAGCCGGGCACTGGCAAAACCATGCTTGCGGAGGAAGTCGCCCTGGGGCTCGGCAAGCGACTTATTCAGTGGCACATCAAGTCGACCACCAAGGCACAGCAGGGCCTGTATGAGTACGACGCGGTATCACGGCTGCGTGATTCCCAACTGGGTGAAGAAAAGGTTCACGATATTGCCAACTACATCAAGCGCGGGAAGCTCTGGGAAGCCTTCGATTCCGAAGAGCAGGTTGTGCTGCTGATCGATGAGGTCGACAAGGCGGATATCGAGTTTCCGAATGATCTCCTGGTAGAGCTCGATCGTATGGAGTTTTTTGTCTACGAGACGGGCGAGACAGTTGTTGCCCGCCACCGGCCTATCATCATAATCACCAGCAATAACGAGAAAGAACTGCCGGACGCTTTCCTGCGTCGCTGTTTCTTCCACTTCATCAATTTTCCGGATCGAGACACAATGCGCGAGATTATTGGCGTGCACTACCCGGACATTGCCAGGGAGCTGGTACAGGAAGCCATGGAGGTTTTCTTTGATGTACGCGCCATTCCCGGCTTGAAAAAGAAGCCCTCCACGTCCGAACTCATCGATTGGCTCAAGCTGCTTATGGCGGACGATATTCCCGACGAGATTCTCAAGGATCGCGACCAGAGCAAGGCGATACCACCGTTGTACGGCGCGCTGTTAAAAAACGAACAGGATGTACATCTGCTGGAGCGCCTTGCATTCATGCACCGCCGTGAATCGCGCTAACCTGCTGTGCGATACCGGGCTATCAGGTGACGAGAGGCGCTCGCAGTGCTGATTAACTTTTTCCACGGACTCAGGGACGCAGGCGTACCGGTGACCACCCGCGAGTTGCTCGATCTCCTGGAAGGGCTCAAGCAGCATGTGGTCTTTGGAAGCCTCGACGATTTTTATTATTTCAGCCGCGCCTGCATGGTGAAGGATGAAAAATACTTTGATCGTTTTGACCGCGCCTTCGGTCTGCATTTCAAGGAGCTCGAAGCGCTCGATGACGTGATCGAGGCGCTTATCCCCGACGATTGGTTGCGCTCGGAGTTCATGAAAAACCTGAGCGAGGAAGACAAGGCCAAGATCGAATCCCTGGGCGGGCTGGAAAAACTCATAGAGGAATTCAAAAAGCGCCTGGAAGAGCAGAAAGAGCGACACGAGGGCGGCAATAAGTGGATCGGCACGGGGGGCACATCACCTTTCGGGCAGGAAGGCTATCACCCCGAGGGCGTACGCGTCGGTCCCAACGGGCGCAACAAAAAGGCAGTCAAGGTCTGGGACAAGCGGGAATTCAAGAATCTGGACGACTCCGTCGAGCTGGGTACGCGCAATATCAAGATCGCCATGCGGCGGCTGCGCAAGTTTGCCCGTACCGGCGCTGCCGACGAACTAGACCTCGACGACACCATCAGTTCGACAGCGCGCAATGCCGGATTGCTGGACATTAAAATGGTGCCGGAACGGCACAACGCGGTGAAGGTCCTGCTGTTCCTCGATGTGGGAGGCTCGATGGACCCGCATGTACGGGTCTGCCAGGAACTTTTTTCAGCGGCGCGCACCGAATTCAAACACCTGGAGTATTTCTACTTCCATAATTTCCTGTACGAGAGCGTATGGCGCAACAATATCCGCAGGCACAATGAGCGCACGCCATTGCTGGATATCCTGCACAAGTACAGCCATGACTACAAAGTGGTGTTTGTCGGCGACGCTTCCATGTCGCCGTACGAAATCGTGCAGCCTGGCGGGTCGGTAGAGCACTGGAACGAAGAACCGGGCGAGGCCTGGATGCATCGCTTGCGCGAGGTTTACGACAAGGTTATCTGGATCAACCCCGTGCCCGAGGAAGAGTGGCAGTACACGCAATCAGTGGCCATCACGCACCAGTTGATGGAAGGACACATGTACCCGCTCACCCTGAAAGGCCTCGAAGATGGCATGGCTTACCTCGCGAAGTGACGGGCGTAGGCAATCAGGCTGGCGGTAACCGCGACATTCAGTGATTCAACCCCGTTGCGCATGGGAATCGATAGCGCACAATCCGCCAGTGCCCGCGCCGCGTCCGAGACGCCATCAGTTTCATTGCCCAGCACGTACACCGTGAAGGGTGCGGCTGGTCGCTCGAACAGTGACTGACCGGCTTCGGCGCCGAGGATGCATATTTCGGCACCCCTGGCACGACATTGCTCCAGCCCCGCGAGCAGCGTATCGCACATCAGTATCGGGGCGCGAAAAATAGTGCCGGCGCTGGCCTTGATCACCAGGGGGCCGAGTGAGGCATTGCCGCTACCGGGCAGCAGTATACCGTCGATATCACCCGCCGCAGCAGAGCGGATAATCATGCCAAGGTTTTGCGGGTTGGTAATGCCATCCAGCGCCAGCAGGCGACCCTTTGCTGCAGCGGAAGCAGTTCGAAGATACGCATCCAGCCTGCCGAAGGCGGGGCAGAAAACATCCAGGGCGATACCCTGGTCCTGGCGGCCGTTGCGTGAGATGCGCGCCAGCGACTCGCGGCTGTGCAGCCTCACCGGCAGGTCGCGCTGTTCCGCCAGTTTCCGGATGTCCGTGATGATTCCCCCTTCCCGGTTGCTGCTGGCGAGATGCAGCGCATGGCAGTGGATGCCGGGGTCGAGCAATGTCTCGCGCACGGGCTTGCGGCCGTAAACAGTCAACAGTTTGTCCAGCAGCGCCCGGTCGGGCCGCGTACCGCCGGCAGTGGCTTTGTTCTCTTCCATACGCTTCCTGGTTGTGCCGGTCAGGAGACGGTTTCCTTGCCGACTGCCAGCGCCGTGACCCTGTCTGCGGATTCTTTCATGCGCATCGCAATTTCTTCAATGCGGGCGCCGGACATGGGACGCCCGGATGAGCCCGCTACAAAGCACATAATGGGGATCTGCTTGAATACGAAAACCGGTACGGAGATTGTGCTGACTTCATAGCGCGCCTTGGGGTCGATGCGATCAAGGTGCACGTGTTCATCGCAAAGGTCATGCTGATAGCGGTTCGCCGCTTCCTCCAGATGCGTAAGGCTCCAGGAGTTGTGTATGCGCTCCAGCTCGGCTCGCAGGGCTGCCTCCGCACGGGTTTTAAGCGCGACTTCATAACCGCGGGCGCGAATCGCTATCAGTGAGACACGCAATTTCTGATCGAGTTTTTCGTTATAGCCACCGCGCGTTTCATGGCATCGAGCAATCCATGATTCAAGGTACTTTGCATCCGAGAACGCGGTAAAGCAGGCTGAGACCGGCGCCGTATTGGGCAGCCTGAGACCCAACTGGAAGGAGTCGATCATCTCCGAGGCGCGACCATATAGCGCCAGCAGTACCAGGTGCGTTTTCGAACGACCCGTCACGGCAAAGCCAACGCCGAGGTCCTGCTGTAATGCCTCCAGCTCCGGCCTGGCGTATTCCAGCACGGGGAATTGTGCGAAGGCGGCATTGCCGGCGGCGATGATTGACGGCCCGAGTCTGTAGGCTTTAGTCTTGGGGTGCTGCACGAGGAAGCCATAGTTGGCCATGGTTGTCAGTATCGCGTGACAGGTTGCTTTGTTCAGGTTCAGGCGCCTGGTCATTTCCGTCAGACCGAAAGCCTGTTGTGGGTTGGCCATCAACAGGTCGAGTATCGCCAGCGCTCGCGCGGTGGGCTGTGAAAACAATGCCACTGTTGTAGTTCTCCGGAATTTAAAGGGGCTGCGTGCAGGCAAGCGGGTACAGTATATTATACTTGGATTGCGATGTTAACGATTCTTGCCCGCGACCTTCATGTGCCCGGCGTACTGTGCGTTGCCTGGTACAGGCGCTTCCCGGGGAGGTAGTGTGACACGTCTCAAGCTCTACGGCACCAGCGCGTGTCATCTGTGTGAACTCGCCGAGCAGCTCATTCAACAGCAACTGCAGCGCGGTCCCGAAGTGGAGGTG
>Ga0102938_10000863_pt1 | contig 22765 bp, 17 predicted proteins | sample SalPonR2_B_D2_MG_FD_84516 | JGI IMG/M metagenome (GOLD analysis project Ga0102938, IMG submission 84516) | Salt pond soil microbial communities from South San Francisco under conditions of wetland restoration - Salt Pond MetaG R2_B_D2_MG | ecosystem: Environmental > Aquatic > Marine >... | reverse complement strand
CGGCGGCCCCGAGAGCACTCCTGAGGACGAGGAATCGCGATGAGCAGTTTCTGGAGCGGATGGATCATTCTTCTTACCGTGGTCAACATCATCGGCGCCGTTTGGCTTTTGCGGGTGACGTCGAAGACCTCTCCCGATGAAAAGGCCTCCGATACGACCGGCCATGTCTGGGACGGCGACCTCGAGGAATACAACAACCCGCTGCCCCGCTGGTGGCTGTGGTTGTTCTACCTGACGGTGGTGTTCTCGATCATCTACCTGGTGCTTTACCCTGGGCTCGGCAACTTCCAGGGCGTGCTGGGATGGAGCCAGACCGGGCAGTACGAGGAAGAAGTCGCGCGCATGGACGAGCGGCAGCGCGAGTTTTTCGCCCGCTTCGACGACATGTCCATCCCGGAGATGGCGGGCAACATGGAAGCGATGGCAGCGGCCGGAAACATCTTCGGCAACCGTTGCGCGCAGTGCCACGGTGCCGACGGCCGCGGCGCACCGGGCTTTCCGAACCTGACGGACGATGCCTGGCTATGGGGCAGTGACGAGAGTGCGGTGCTCACGAGCATCAAGCAGGGGCGCAGCGGCGTCATGCCGCCGATGGCGGACGCCATGGGCGGCGCCAGCGGCGTCAGCAACATGGTGGAATACGTCCGCAGCCTGTCGGGCCTTTCCCACGATGAAGCGATGGCGGCGCAGGCCCAGCCGACCTGGGCGGTGTGCGGCGCCTGCCACGGCATGGACGGAACGGGGCAGACTGCGATGGGCGCGCCGAACCTGACCGACGACAACTGGCTTTACAGCGCCGACCGCGCGACGATCGCCGAGTCCATCACCCAGGGGCGGCAGAACCATATGCCGGCGCAACTCCCGATCCTCGGGGAGCAGCAGTCTCGCGTGATGGCTGCCTACATCCTGCGGTTGTCCGGTCAGGCCGAATAACGAGGTACGAAATGGCATCCGATTCCATCGGGCGGCCGGTTCACGGTGACGAAACTGCGAGCCGGCCCTGGCGGCGCCGGCAGCGCGACTTCGCCTACGTCGCTTGGGCCTCCTTTCTGATGGCCTGTGCAGCGTCCGCGGTGTTCTTCGCGATGGTGGACCCGGAGGTGCTCTCGGGCACCACGACACCGGGCTGGGAAATCAGCCGGCAAGCCGGATACGCGATCGGCTTCTTCGGCTTCTGGCTGCTGACCGCCGGCACCGCCGCCTTTGCGATCTGGCTGGTGCGCACGGAAAACCAGGCGGGCGGCGAGGAAGACGCATGAACGCCCGTGCGGAGGGCGGCAATAACGACGCCGCCCCTGATTCCTTCTACGTCGCACACCAGAAGATCTACCCGCGGGAGGTCAAAGGCCGCTATGCATCACTGCGCAACCTCGCCGCATGGGTGCTGCTCGGCATCTACTACCTCCTGCCGTGGATCCCGTGGGACGACCGGCAGGCGGTGCTCTTCGACCTGCCGGCGCGCAAGTTCTACATCTTCGGCCTGACCTTCTGGCCGCAGGATTTCTTCCTCATGGCGTGGCTGCTCATCATCGCCGCGCTGACCCTGTTTTTCGTCACCGCCGTCGCCGGGCGCCTGTGGTGCGGCTACGCCTGCCCGCAGACCGTCTGGACCGAGGCGTTCCTGTGGATGGAACGCATCACCGAAGGCAACCACAGCCAGCGCCGCAAGCTCGACCAGGGACCGTGGACCCGCGAGAAGTTGCTGCGCAAGGGCGCGAAGCAGTTTCTCTGGGTCGGCTTCGCACTCTGGACGGGGTTCACTTTCGTCGCCTATTTCACCCCGGCCCGCGAACTGGGACCGAAGCTCCTGAGTTTCTCGGCCGGCCCCTGGGAGACGTTCTGGGTCCTGTTCTACGGCTTCGCGACCTACGGCAACGCCGGGCTGCTGCGCGAGCAGGTCTGCAAGTACATGTGTCCTTACGCGCGCTTTCAGAGCGCCATGTTCGACAAGGACACGATGATCATTTCCTACGACGAGAAACGCGGGGAACCGCGCGGCCGTCGCAAGCGTTCCGTGGATCCGCGGGCCGTGGGCCTCGGCGACTGCATCGAGTGCAGCATGTGCGTGCAGGTCTGCCCGACGGGCATCGACATTCGGGAGGGCCTGCAGATCGAGTGCATCGCCTGCGCGGCCTGCGTCGACGTGTGCAACAACGTCATGGACAAAATGGACTACCCGCGCGGCCTGATCCGCTACTCGACTCATCACGCGATGGAGGAGCAGCAGCCGGTGCGCGTCCTGCGGCCACGCGTGATGATCTACGGTGCACTGCTGCTCGCCCTTTTGATCGGCTTTGGTGCCGCCGTGGCCAATCGCAGCACGCTCATCGTCGATGTGATCCGCGACCGCAACACCCTGTATCGCGAACTGCCCGGCGGGTTCATCGAGAACGTCTACACCGTCACTTTCGTCAACAAGACGGAGGCCGAGCGGCGCTACGAGTTGTCCGCCAGTGGTCTCGAGGACCTCGAGCTCAGCCTCGATGCGTCCCTGCCGCTGATCTCCGCACCGGGCGAGGTGCGGCGGGTGCCGGTGCGGCTGCGGGCCCCGGCCGATGCGGTACCGCCGGGTGGCACGGAAGTCACCTTGTTCGTCGAGGCGGTCGGCGCCGTGCCGACGACCATCGAGCGCAGCACCCCGTTTCTTGGCCCGACCGATTCTCGCGGAGGCTCACGTTGAACGCCGCACCACCACCCGAGCCCTGGTACCGCCAGTTCTGGCCGTGGTTCCTCATCGCGCTGCCGGCCTCGGTCGTGATCGCCAGCTTTTTCACTATCTGGCTGGCGATCAGCCACCCCAACCCCATGGTCGTGGATGATTACGCCCGCATCGCGCGCTCCACGGAGCTGCGCATGGAGCGCGACCAGGCCGCCGCAGCGCTGGGTGTCACCGCCAAGATACGATTCATCGCCGGTGCGGACATCGTCGATGTGGTGGTCGAACCGGCCGCCGTGTCACCCGAATCGCTGCAGTTGCGGCTGTCCCACCCGCTCCTGGAGGAACGCGACCAGGTCATCGATCTTGTTCGCATGCCGGGTGGATGGAGCGGCGAGGTGGCGCCGCCGGAGGGTCGCTGGTATCTGCAGCTCTATCCCGGCGACGGCACGTGGCGGCTTTCGGGAGAGCTGCGGGATCAGGACGAGGTGGCCCTCGCGCCACCGCGGATTCCCTGAGCGCCGGTGGTCGAGAGCACCTGCTTCCACTGCGGCGAGGTCCTCACCGGGACGGAACCCTGGTTCGTAACCATCGAGGACGCGCCGCACCGCGTCTGCTGTCCCGGCTGCAAGGCGGTCGCCGAACTGATTGCCGATACCGGCCTGGCGGATTTCTACCGCTTCCGGACGCTGCCGGCGAACCGCCCGAAGGGTGGCGTCGCCGCCGAGGCCCCTGATCAGCCGTGGCGTCCGTTCGACCGGCCGGACATGCTCGACGCCGTCAGTGCCCCGACCGATGACGGCTTGCGCACCTGCACCATGCTGGTCGAGGGGGTGCGTTGCGCCGCCTGTGGCTGGCTGATAGAGCGCAGCCTCGAGCAGGTCCCGGGCGTGCGCGAGATCCGCGTCAATCCGGCGACCGCACGCGCCCGACTCGTCTGGGAACCGGGGGTGTTGCCGCTAAGCGGCGCGCTGGGGGTGCTGTCGCGGCTCGGTTACCAGCCGCATCCCGGCAGCGCGGGCGCGGCGGACATGGCCTTGCGCGAGCGGCGCGGGGCCCTGCGCCGCCTGGGCGTCGCCGGCATCGGCATGATGCAGGTCATGATGTACGCCGTGGCGATGTACGTCGGCGCCTTCCAGGACATGGACGCAGGGCTCGAGAACCTGTTCCGCTGGGTCAGCCTGCTGGTGGCAACGCCGGTGGCGCTTTATTCCGGCCGGCCGTTCTTCACCGGCGCATGGCGCGACATTCGCGCCGGCCGGCCTGGCATGGACGTGCCCGTGGCGCTGGCCGTCGGGGCCGCGTGGACCGCCAGCGTGCTGCACACGCTGTCCGGCCACGGCGAGGTGTATTTCGACTCCGTGACGATGTTCGTGTTCTTTCTCTCGCTGGCGCGCTACCTGGAGATGAGCGCCCGCCACCGCGCCGGCGATACCCAGGAAGCGCTCGCACGGCTGCTCCCCGAAGCGGCGCGGCGGCGCGGCCCCGACGGCGCATGGGAAAGCGTGGCGCTGAGGGAACTGCGGCCCGGCGACATCGTTTCCGTGCGGCACGGCGAGACGCTGCCGGCGGACGGCCGGCTCAGTGCGGACGGGGCGCGTCTCGACGAATCCATGCTGACCGGCGAGTCGCGTCCGCGGCTGCGCCAGGCGGGTGACAGCGCGCTGGCGGGCAGCGTGAACCTGGGCGACCCTGTGGAGTTCGAGGTCGAACGCACCGGTGCGGACACGCTGGTTTCAGCCATCGGCCGCCTGCTCGACCGGGCCCAGGCGGAGCGCACACCGATCGCAGCCACGGCCGATCGCATCGCCCGCTGGTTCGTGGTCGGCGTGCTCAGCGCGGCCGCGCTGACCTGGTTCGCCTGGAACGCCATCGATCCTTCACGCGCCTTCGAAATCACGCTCGCCGTGCTCGTGGTGACGTGCCCGTGCGCACTCTCGATCGCCACGCCTGCCGCGTTGACAGCCGCGACGGGCTACCTGGCGCGTCACGGCCTGCTCGTGACGCGCGCCGGCGCCATCGAGCGGCTCGCCCACGTGGAGCGGGTGATCTTCGACAAGACCGGCACGCTCACCCTGGGCCAGCCGCGCATCACGGACGTCGAGACCCGGGGTGAACTGGACGCCGAAGGAGCCCTGGGAATCGCCGCCGCCCTGGAAGCCGAGTCGGAACATCCGATCGCCCGGGCTTTCGCCATCGCGCAGGCGCGCAGCGAGGCGACGGACGTCCAGGTGAGCCCGGGACTCGGGATCGAGGGTCGCGTGGCAGGACGCCGCTGGCGACTCGGGCGGCCCGACTGGGTCACGAACCTCGCCGGTGCTTCCATCTCCGAAGACACCGACGCCTGCGGCGACACGAACGACGCGAAGGAGCAGACCGTGGTCTGGCTGGCCAGCGGCGACGGGCTGGCGGCCCGGTTCAGCCTGGCTGATCGCCTGCGTGCCGGGGCGCGTGCGGACGTGGCCGGACTGCTGGAACTCGGGATCGCCGCCGAGATCGCGAGCGGCGACAGTGCCGACGCCGTGGCACCGATGGCCGCCGCGGTGGGAATCCGCCAGTGGCGAGCGGGGATGACGCCCGAGGACAAGCTGGCGCTGTTGCGCGAAAGGCAAGGCGGCGGCGCGGCCGTCGCGATGATCGGCGACGGCGTCAACGACGCACCGGTGCTGGCGGGCGCCGACGTGTCCGTCGCCATGGCAGGCGGAACGCCCCTCGCCCAGACCAGCGCCGACATGGTGCTGCTGGGTGCGGCACTCCATCCCCTCGGCGAGGGCATCCAACATGCGCGTCGCACGCTGCGCATCGTGCGGCAGAATCTCGTCTGGGCGGCAAGCTACAACGCGGTCGCCCTGCCGCTCGCGGCGACGGGTTTCATCGCGCCGTGGATGGCGGCCATCGGCATGTCCGCCAGTTCCCTGCTGGTGGTGCTCAATGCCCTGCGGCTCTCCCGCAAACCGAAGCGCCCCCGCCTCGCCAACCCGCCGGTGATCACGGAGAATGCCGGGGCATGAGCATCCTCTACCTCATGATTCCGATGGGCATCCTGATCGTGGTGGGCGCGTTGTGGGCGTTTTTCTGGGCGGTGGACAGCGGGCAGTTCGACGACCTTGAGAGCCCCAGCTGGCGCATCCTGCTGGATGACGACACCCGGCCGCCCCCGCGGCCCGGAGAGAAGGATGACGCCGAGAGCCCGGAGGAGCGGCGACCGTGAGCGGCCTCGAAACCAGCCTCCTGGCGGCGCTGGTCGCAGGACTGGTGGGCAGCGTCCACTGTTTCGGCATGTGTGGCGGGATCGCCGGGGCACTCGGTATGGCCGGCGGCGGGCGCACCTCGCTGGCCGTGTCCTACAGCGTCGGGCGCGTCGCCAGCTATGCGGTCGCCGGCGCCATTGCGGGCGCCATCGGCGCAGGCCTCGCCGGGGTGGCGGGGCTCGGCCCGTGGCTGCGCCTCGTGATGGGCCTGCTGCTCGTGATTCTCGGGCTGCAGGTCGCGTTGAACCTCAAGCTGCTCGCGCCGCTGGAAGCCGCCGGTGCCGGACTGTGGCGCCGCCTGGCCCCACTCGCCCGGCGTTTAATCCCCCCACGTCATGCCGGCCAGGGCTTCGCGCTCGGCGCGCTGTGGGGCTGGCTGCCCTGCGGCCTCGTGTACGGCATGCTGGCAGCGGCAGCCGGCAGCGGCAGCGCGCTCAATGGCGCAGCCTTCATGGCGGTCTTCGGGCTGGGCACGGCGCCCGCCATGATCGGGCTCACGTGGGCCTCCGGTCGCGGCGGCACATGGCTCACCGCCGGCAGGCGGCGGGCGCTGGGCTGGTTGCTGGTGGCGTTCGGTGCATGGACCGCCGCCACCCCGCTGATGCACATGACGGGCAACCACGACCACGGCAATCACGGCGGCGGGCCCGCCGAACATTCCCGCCACGATCACGAGCACCACGAAGCCCGGCTGCAGTCGCCGGCAAAGTCACCCCGAGCAATCAGCTAGAATCCCGCCTCGTCCCGCAGGAGAACCGACTCATGTCCCAATCATCTACCAGCCCTTCCGCCTCCCGCCGCGTCTTGTCCGTCGCCTCGCCAGGCGTCGTCACCGGCGATGCCGTCATGGCGATCTTCCGCCTGGCGCAGGCCGAGGGATTCGCGCTGCCGGCCGTGAACGTCGTCAATTCCAATTCGGTCAATGCCGTGCTGGAAGCAGCGCACACGGCGAACTCCCCGGTCATCATCCAGTTCTCCAACGGCGGCGGCACGTTCTTCGCCGGCAAGTCCCTGCCGAACGACCAGCACCAGGCCGCGGTTCTCGGCTCCATTGCGGGCGCCCGCTACGTGCACGCGGTGGCCGCGAATTACGGCGTCCCGGTGATCCTGCATACCGACCACTGCGCGCGCAAACTGCTGCCCTGGATCGATGGGTTGCTGGACGCCGGCGAAAAACATTTTGCGGAAACCGGTAAACCGCTCTATTCCTCGCACATGCTCGACCTTTCCGAGGAACCCCTGGAAGAGAACATCGACACCTGCGCAGCCTACCTCGAGCGCATGGCGCCGCTGGGCATGACGCTGGAGATCGAACTGGGCGTGACCGGCGGCGAGGAAGACGGCGTGGACAACACGGGGATCGACAACTCCGCGCTTTACACTCAGCCGGAAGAAGTCGAATACGCCTACCGCGTGCTGTCCGCCATCAGCCCGAACTTCACCGTCGCGGCCTCGTTCGGCAACGTCCATGGCGTCTACAAGCCGGGTAACGTGCTGCTGACACCCGAGATACTGAAGAACTCGCAGGCGCACGTCAGCGCGGTGCATGGCACGAACGACAAGCCGGTCAGCTTCGTCTTCCACGGTGGTTCCGGGTCGGAGAAGGACAAGATCGCCGAGGCTATTTCCTACGGGGTCGTGAAGATGAATATCGACACCGACACGCAGTGGGCGACATGGATGGGAGTGCGCGACTATTACGAGGCGAAGCGCGACTATCTCCAGGAGCAGATCGGCAATCCCGACGGAGACGACAAGCCGAACAAGAAGTACTACGACCCTCGCGCCTGGCTGCGCGAGGGCGAGAAGTCCATGGTGAACCGGCTGCAGGAGGCTTTCGCGGACCTCAACTGCGTCGATCGCAACTGAGGGACAAGCGCGCGGCGGCGAGGCGGGACATCATCCCGAAGGGTCAGCCCGGCGGTTCCCCCGCGGGCTGACTGTCGGGCTCGGGAGGTGCTGCGTCTGCGGGGACCGCTTCGTCGGTGACCCCGACCGCGCCGCTGTCCGCAGTCCCGACGTCCGCCGGACCCTCACTCGAGGTGGTCAGGGCCTCCAGGCGCGCTGCCTCCGCCTCTTCCTCGGCCCGGATGCGCAATTCACGCTCCTGCTCCAGCTGCTCCCGATATTCTGCCCGCGCGTTTTCGAACGCCTGCTCGCGGGCCTCGCGCATGGTGCGTTCCTCGATCGCCGCAATGCGCTCTGCCGCCTGGCGCGCGTTGGCACATTCCCGGGGATCCATGGCGGAGGGATCTTCCTGGCAACGGGTCAGAGTGCCGTAGAGCACGGCCTCGTTGTCCAGGAAATCCACCACGGAAAGGGTCTTTTTCTCCGCGCATCCACCCAGTAACAGGGAGGCGCCCAGCACCAGCAACGCAGTTCTCATGTTCGATCCTCGCGGTGACCGCGAAAACATCAGTGTAGCTTTCGACGATGAACTCGTGCCGCGCACCGCGTCACATTCATAGCGCATCGGCGGGCGGCGGACTGCCGGCGGGCGCGGGGGATGGTAACCCGCCCCCGGCGCGCAGCTCCCCGTCGGCAGAGAAATAAAGCTTCAGTTTCTGCTGCCATCGGGCCAGATCGGGTTGCCATTCCTCGGGCGGCGGGGGGGTGCGCTCCAGGTCGAACAGCTTCATTTCGCCGCTGTCGGATCCCCCGACGAATACGATGCGTGAACCGTCGGGCGCTCCGCTGCGCCATGCGGCGGGGGGCATCTCGGCCGACAGCAGCCGGCTGGTCGTCACCACGAGCCTGCCATCGGCCGGCTCGAGGCGATGAATCCAGGCGTCCGTCTGTGCCAGCAACGTCGTGCCGTCGGGCGAAAACTGCAGGCTTTGCACCGGCGCCGCGAGCGTCGCGCTCAACACGCGGCCAGCGGTGTCCAGCCCCCACGCGCGCACCAGCCCGGCGGCGCCGGCCACGGCGATGCTGCGGCCGTCATGGCTGACCGCGAGCCGGGTGACGGGCTCGTCCAGGGTATCCGACCAGAGCCGCTCGCCGCTGGCCACATCCCAGCTTTCCACGTCGCCGGCGGGCGTCCCGGTGAAGGCCCGCAACCCCGAGGGATCGAAGGCGACGACGTTGACGGCCCGCCCCGCACCCAGGGCTGCGCCCGGCTGGCCGCTCTCCGCGTCCCAGCTGCGCGCGCCGAGTGCGCCCGCAGTGAGCAGGCGGCGCCCGTCGGGACCGAGGTCGACGCTGTGCACGTCGCCGCTGCCATGCTGGAACAATGCACCGATCGGAGCGCCGCTGCCGGCATCCCACAACAACACGCTGCCGTCGGCGCCGACACTGGCGACACGATCGCCATCAGGCGAAAAAGCCATCGCCGTCACCGGACCGCCATGGCGCGCTTCACCCCCGGTGACCACCGTCTGGCGCAGTTCCAGCGAGTAAGGATCGCGCGTTCGCAGCCGTACCCGCCCGTCCGGCAGTCCCGCGCCCACCCGCAGGCCCGAAGCGGCCAGCGCAACCACCGGCGCCATGCGCGGCAACTCGGCCGCCGGGGATGCGCCGCCCAGCGACCAGATCCGCAGGCTCCGCGTCCCATGACCCGTGAGCAGTTCTTCGTGCTCCGTGAACAGACTCGCGTGCCGCGTCATTCGATCCTCCGCGCCCTGGCTGACCACGCTTCCGGCATCGTTGCCCTGCGCGAGAAGCGGCTCGCGCGGCGCCCTCTCTGGAAGCGCCCAGACCTCATATGCCCCGGCCGAGGCGGGCAGCGCAACGCGTCGCCCGCCCGGATCGAAACCGAACGGCGCCCGGTCACCGCCGGGGCGGACCAGCGCGAGTTCCGCCCGTGACGCAGCGAGATCCCAGACGCGCCGCTCGCCCCGCTCGTCCACGCTTGCAAGGTAGCGCCCGGAAGGATCGAAGCCGAGCGCGACGACGGGCCCGCCCGGAATCAGCTCATCCAGCAACATGCCGTCGGTCGCATGCCAGACGCGCACGACCTCGCCACGATCCGCGACTGCCAGCAAAAGGGCGCCCGGCGACACCGCGAGGGCCGCCACTTCCGCGGCGCCGCCCAGCCGGAACACCTCGCGGCCCGATTCGAGTTCCACGATCCAGGCACTGCGCAACTCGGCCTCAGCCATCGCCACGTAACGGCCGTCCGGCGACACGGCCGGTGCACTGACGAAGCCGCCGGGCGCGCTATAGCTGAAGCGCTCGCTGCCATCGACCTCCAGCACGCGCAGGGCATCTCCCGCCGAGCCACGCTCCAGGAGCATGAAAGTGCGCTCGTCGGCAAATCCGATCCATCGTTCGGCCGCTGTCACGTCGAAACGTCCCAGCGACACGGCTGCGTTCACATCCCAGAATTGCAACCGGCCGCTCGCCGCCACGTTGCGGGGCAAAGCCGCAACGACCGAACCACGAGGAGCCAGGGCGGCCTGCACCGCGGAGGTCAGGCTGGGCCCCGGCAGCAATAAAGGATTCTCCGGAATGTCCTGGGCACGATGCCCAGGATCCGCAGAGACACTCAGGCTCCAGCCGCGCAGGAAACCCGGCTCCCCGCCTGCCCGATCGGTGATTTCAAGTTGCCAGGTGCCGAGCGTCGGCTCGCCACGCAGCGCACGTAATCCGCGTGCGCGCGCCTCGTCGATCAGCAGCACGTCGCCCGTCGCGGCAATGTCGCCCAGCGGCAACGGGGCCGTGCGACCCGATGGCGCGACCAGCAAGGCCTGCAAATCCTGCGGGCGCGGATGATCCAGGCGCAACTCGACCGCGACCCGGGTGACCTGTCCATCGGCTTCCAGGCTCAGGCGTCTTCGCACCGTAACGAATTCCTCGGCGAGCAGCGGAAGTGCTGCCGGTCCCGTCGGCAAACCGGTCGCCCGGTCCCAGCGCTCCACGATGTTGCCCGCGGACAGGGTAACGACGGTGCGCCCGTCGGCCGGCGCGACCGCCTCGACCATGCCGGCGGGACGGACCACGGTCTGGAGCTGCCGATAGCCTCCTTCCGCCAGTTCGATCGCACGCCCGGCATCAGCCGTCGGTCCGGCCACATTGGCGCGCAGGCGGTACAGCAGGGCCTCGTCCCGCTGCTCGACGGCCTCGGCGAGCGCGGCCCGACGCTCCCAGTAATCCACCAGCAGCGCATCGGCGCGCGCCTCGTAACCGGGCAAGGCGCGCATCCGCTCGTCGATCAGCACCATGTCCGGCCAGGCCGCTGTCTGTCGCCCCTGGCGAGTCAGCACGCGAGCGAGCAGTCGATCCGCGCGCGACGCGAAGCCGGGAATGCGGCGCATCGCCGACCAGGCCTCCGTCGCCTCCTCCAGTTCGACCGAAGCGACGCGCAACGTTTGCTCGTAAGGCCGTGGCAGGACTTCGACGTAAGCCCATACGCTGCCCAGAGCGAGCAGCACGAGCGCGGCGACCCGCCCGTACTTGCCCCATTCGGGCGGCAAGGACTCGCGCGCCCAGCGATGCGAAAACACCTCGGCGTAGATTCGGTTTCTCACCACCAGGCGACGTTCGTCCGTCACCTTGACCAGGCCGCATACGCGCAGCAGCTCGTGCTTCGGATTGCCGGCCTCGTACTTCGGCCGGCGCTCCCGGCGGATGCGCTTGTACAGCCGCAGCGCGGGGCGGGCCAGCTCGTGGGCCCGATCCAGGCTGTCCAGCACGCGACTCGTGCTGGTCTCCCGGGTGATGGCGTTACGCGTGAAGAACCGTGCCGCGACCAGCTTGTCCACGGCCTCGTCGGAACTGACGGGCACGGCGCTGCGCGCCACCGCCTGGCAGAGCTTCTGGGTCAGGTAAGGATGACCCGAGGTCCAGTAGAAGATCCGGTAGAGCGCCCGCTCGGCGTCTCCCGCCGGCAGGCCGAGCCCGTCCGCCAGTGGTCGCGCCGCGTCGAAACGGAAGTCCGGCAGCTCGAGGCCCACGCCGATCTCAGCGGCCGCGAGGCCGGCGCGCCGCGCCTTTCCGGCAGGCAGGGCTGCGCCGAGGAGGACGAAGGACAAGCGATGGTATTCCGGCTCTCCGGCCCGCGCGTCATGACAGCCCCGGACGATGCCGAACAGTTCGGTCGCATAGTCGAGCTGCTCGACGCTGTCGATTTCGTCGAGAAAGATCGTCACCGGCGCGCGGGTTGCGCCGAGCACGATCTCCCAGAAGAACTCACCCAGGCGCTGGGCGGGCGACAGCGGCATGCGCTCCTGCCACCAGTCCTGCAGGTCGAGCTTCAGGCGCAGATCACGCAGCACCCGGTAAGCCAGGCCGTAATACCAGCGGCCGACGTCGGTGGAACCGTCGCGGCTGCCGAGCTGGGAAACATCGATGATGGCCGCCAGCTGCCCTTCGGCACGCAGGCGGCTCGCCGCACGTGCCACCAGGCTGCTCTTGCCAGAGAAACGTGGCGCAATGACATGGCAATAGTCCCGTGCGGCCAGGCGCTCGAGGAGCTCCCGGTCGGTAGGCCGGGTGATGTAACACGGACGATCGGGGGCTACCGGGCCACCCGCGACGAAAAAATCTTCCGCGCGGCGGCCGCGGATCGGCCGCGCAGGCTCCCGGGCGTCGCGGTTCGGGATATCGCCGGTTTCCGTCATGGGGTGCATTCTCCGTGACGCGGACCCGGGAAGCCAAGCTCAAGGCTGGCTTCCGGGTCCGTCGGCATCAATAATGGTGGCACGACAACCGCCAGAGTCCGCACCATGAACGACGCCTGTCACGAGCACAATCGCAGCCGACCTCTGCCGCAGGCGCCGAAAGCCTGGGGGGTGCGCCTGAGCCTGCCGGAAAACGATCCGATGCGCCCGATCCTCGGGGACGACTGGCACGAGTACCACTGGTTTGCCAGTGAAGCGGACCGCGAGCAGAAGATCGAGCAGTTGCGCCGCCAGTTCACCTACTACCGCAAAGGCGACCAGCCGACTTTCATCATCGAGCGGGTCAACCGCGAGACCGCCGCCGACTGAACCATGCAGAAAGGGTTTTCCGCCGGGTCCGGCGCCACGCGGGCCTTCGTCATAGTCGTCGCCGCGTTGCTCGGGACGCGTGCCGCCGCTACGGAACTGGACCCTGTCACCGTCACGGCGACGCGCTCCGCCGCCCCGATCGTGGCCACACCCGGCAACGCGGGCCTGATCGGCGCAGAAAGCATCGAGACCGTCGCGCCCACCCATGCCTCGGAGCTTTTCTGGCGCGTGCCGGGCACCTGGATCACCCGCAATAGCGGACAGGAAAGCCTGGTCGCGATCCGCTCTCCGGTGTTGTCGGGACCGGGCGCCTGCGGTGCATTCCTGTTCCTGGAGGACGGTATTCCGTCTCGGCCGGCCGGCTTCTGCAACGTCAATCAACTCTTCGAACTCAACCTCGCCCAGGCACAGGCGATCGAAGTGATTCGGGGGCCCGGCAGTTCGCTGTACGGTTCCAACGCGCTGCACGGCATCGTCAACGTCCTGATGCCCGCGCCGGGAGAGGGGCGCGATTACTTGGCCATCGACGGCGGCCCCGCGGATTACCTGCGCGGGCGATTCAGCGGCGGGCGCTGGGACGGCGCGCGCGGATTTCGTGTCACCGGCCAGCTCGCTCACGACGGCGGATGGCGGAGGGCCACCGGTTACGAGCAGGCCAAGGTCAATGGTATCTGGCGGGCACGCGCGGGCGATACGGAGCGCGAGATCTCGGTCGCCGCCACCGCGCTCGACCAGGAGACGGCCGGCTTCATCGAGGGATTCCGCGCCTATCGCGACGCCGCGACCCGCCGGAGCAACCCGAACCCGGAGGCATTTCGCGAGGCCGACAGCCTGCGGATCGCCGGTGCCTGGCGGCGCGATAACGGCGCGCGGCGAGTCGAGATCCGGCCGTATCTGCGCGCCAGCGAAATGCGTTTTTTGCAGCACTTCCTCCCCGGCCAGCCGCTGGAGGACAACGGCCAGGTCAGCGGCGGCGTCCAGGTCACGGCGCGGCGTGCTGCCGCCGGCGGCATGCTGCACTACGGCATCGATGCGGAGATCGCCACCGGCTACCTGGAGCAGTCCCAGTCCGGCCCGACCACGGGGCTGCCGCCGCCTGTCGCCGCGCGGCGCCCGGCTGGCAAGCACTATGATTACGAGGTCCGCGCGCGCAGCCTGGCGCCCTGGCTGCACTGGGAGCGCCCCCTGGGAGATCGATGGAGCCTGGGGCTCGGGCTCCGAGGCGAAAGCCTCAGCTATGACTACGACAACCGCATGCTCGACGGCAACACTCGTGACGACGGCAGCGAATGCCCCGGCGGCTGCCTCTACACGCGCCCCGCCGATCGCGACGACCGCTTCGACAACCTGGCACCCAAGCTGACGCTCGGCTGGCGGCCGGCAGCGCGCCAGCTGGCCTGGGTGGCCGCGCGACGCGGCTTCCGCGCCCCCCAGGCGACCGAGTTGTACCGCCTGCAGAGCGGCCAGGTCGTGGCCGACCTCTCGAGCGAGACCATCGACAGCCTGGAGATCGGGTGGCGTGGTTACGCGGGAACGCTGGCCTGGGAACTGGCGGCCTACCGCATGGACAAGCAGAATTTCATCTTCCGCGACGGCGATGGGTTCAACGTCGCCGACGGACGGACTCGCCACGTAGGAGTGGAAGTCTCATTGCAGTGGCAGCTGAGCGAGCGGCTGCGGCTGGAGACGGATCTCAACTTCGCGCGCCACACCTGGCGTTTCGATCGGGACGTCGGACGTGGCGAGATCATCGTCTCGGGAAACGATGCGGATTCCGCGCCGCGGCGCTTCGGCAGCACGCGGCTCGGCTGGGAAGGTCCGCGCGGGCTGAGCGCCGAACTCGAGTGGATCTCGATGGGGCCCTACTGGCTGAATGCCGCGAATTCAGCGCGCTACGCGGGCCATGACCTGCTGCACATGCGGCTCACGCAGCCCCTCCGCCAGGGCCTCTACGTCGCCTTGCGGCTGCACAACGTGACCAATACCGAGTATGCGGAACGGGCCGACTTCGCCTTCGGCGAGTATCGATACTTTCCCGGCCGGGACCGCAGCCTGTTCATCGAAGTCGGCTGGCGCGTGAACTGACCGCGGGGTCGATCCGGCGCGGCGCGGGCGGTCCCGAGGCGCGCCCGGCCGCGTGCTTCAGCCTTTAGGACCGAACAGGAACCACAGCAACAGGCCCAGCACCGGCAGCAGCAGGATCACCACCACCCAGACGACCTTGGCGCCCGTGGACGCGGTGCTCTGCACCGTCTTCACGATGGCGTAGACGTCGAGGATGAAATAATGAGGCCGAGAAGGCCGGTGATTTCTACCATGATCATCTCCTTGCCACGGCCGGGCTCAACCGGTCACGTAGCGTTGCAGCTCGTTGATGAGTGCTTCCTTTTCCGCGATCACCATCTTGACGAGGTCGCCGATCGAGACGAGCCCGACGACGCGTCCGTCCTCGATCACCGGCAAGTGGCGGAAGTAACCGCGCGTCATGATTCCGAGGCAATGTTGCGCCGTCATGTCGCGAGTGGCCGTCGTCACGTCCCGCGTCATGATTTCCTCGACGCGCGTGTCGCGCGAGCGACGGCCCTGGAGGATGATCTTGCGGGCGTAATCGCGTTCCGACAGAATTCCCACGAGATTCTCGCCGTCCATTACGAGCAGCGCGCCGATGCGAAGTTTCGCCATCAGCGTGATAGCCTCGAGCACGGTCTGACCCGGAGCGACCGACCAGATCTCATCGCTCTTCTTGTTCTTCAGGATCGTCCGGATAGTGTTCATCGCCTGTCCCCTCGCAAACCCTCCGGCCGACGGTACCTCAACATCAAACGCTGAGCAAAGCATAGTCGCCGCCAGCCCGTCCCGCCGCCCACCGGAGCGTTGCCGCATGTCCGTGTCCCGATTCACCAGCGCCGCGAGTCTCGCCGCCGTGCTCGGCCTCGCCGCCTGCACGCCGACTCGCGACATCATGCCGCCGGAACCCGTGGCGGGGGAGCGACGATTCACGGTGCTGTCGCCGCAGGGCCATCGCGTCGACCCATGGTACTGGTTGCGGGACGACACCCGCAGTGAACCCGATGTCATCGCCTACCTGGAAGCCGAAAATGCTTATTACGGGGCCTGGGAATCCGGCCGCGCGGAGACGGTGGAGACCCTGTACGAAGAACTGGTCGGCCGCCTGAAACAGGATGATGCCACCGTGCCCGTGTTCGATCGTGGCTATTTCTACTACACCCGCTTCGAGGAAGGCCAGGAACACCCGATCCACGCACGGCGCAAGTCCGGCGGCGAAGAGGAGATCCTGCTCGACGGCAACGCGATGGCGGCGGGCCTCGATTACTTCAAAATCGGCGACTACGCCGTCTCCGATGACAATCGCCTGCTCGCCTGGACCGAGGACACCGTCGGGCGACGCCAGTACCTGCTCAAGGTAAGAGACTTGCAGACCGGCGAGTTGCTGGCCGACAACATCCGCGGCATCTCCAGCTTCGCCTGGGCCGCAGACAGCCGCCACCTGTTCTACGTCGAGAATCACCCCGTCACGCTGCTGTCGTATCGCGTGCGCCGCCATGAACTGGGGAGCAGCGGTCCAGACCCGATCGTCTACGAGGAGTCCGACAACGAGTTCTACACCGACATCGGTCGCAGCCGCTCAGGCGACTTCCTCGCGATCTATCTCAGCAGCACCGAATCCACCGAGATGCGTATTCTCGAGGCCGACGACCCGGGCGGGGAGTTCAGGGTATTCCTGCCGCGTGATCGAGGGCATCTGTACAGTGCGGACCACGTGGCCGACCGCTGGATCGTCCGCAGCAACCGCGAGGCGCCCAATTACCGACTGATGAGCGCGCCGGTCGGCGCGGAAAACGACTTCTCGCAGTGGACGGACATCGTCCCTCACAGTGCGGACGTGTTCATCGAGGACCACCTGGTCTTCGACACCTTCATGGCCATCGGCGAGCGCTCCGGGGGGTTGCGGCGGGTCCGGGTGCGCACCTGGTCCGGAGAGGAATTCTACGTCCCCGCCGACGAAGCCGCGGCGACGACCTGGGCCAGCGGCAACGGTAATCCGCGCCTCAACACCACGACGCTGCGTTACGTCTACACCTCGATGACAACCCCGATCTCGGTATTCGATCTCGACGTCACGACCGGCGCACGGGAACTGCGCAAGCGGCAACCCGTGCTCGGCACATTCGACCCGGCCGACTACCGCAGCGAGCGCCGCTGGGCGCCGGCGCGCGACGGCGAACTGATTCCCGTCTCCCTCGTCTACCACCGGAACACGCCGCTGGATGGCAGCGCGCCGCTCTATCAGTACGGCTACGGCTCCTACGGCGCGAGCCGCGACCCGGATTTCAGTGCGCACCGCCTGTCGCTGCTAGACCGGGGCTTCGTCTATGCCATAGCGCACGTCCGCGGCGGCCAGGAAATGGGCCGGCGCTGGTACGACGAGGGACGGCTGTTGAACAAGATGAACACCTTCACCGACTTCATCGACGTCACGCGCTTCCTCGTCGCAGAGGGCTTCGCTGCGCCGGATCGTGTCTACGCCATGGGCGGCTCGGCCGGCGGCCTCCTGGTCGGGGCGGTCGCCAACATGGCGCCGGAACTCTACGCGGGCATCGTGGCGCACGTGCCCTTCGTCGACGTGGTAACCACCATGCTCGACGAAACGATTCCATTGACCACCAACGAGTTCGACGAGTGGGGCAATCCGAAGTTCGCACCGTGGTATGAAACCATGCTGTCCTACAGTCCCTATGACAACGTCACGACACAGGAATACCCGCCCATGCTCGTCACCACCGGCCTGCATGACTCCCAGGTCCAGTACTGGGAACCTGCCAAGTGGGTGGCGAAGCTGCGCGCCACTCGCAGCAACGACGCGCTGTTGCTGTTTCGAACGAAGATGACGGCCGGCCATGGCGGAAGCAGCGGCCGTTTCGAATCTTTGCGCGAACTGGCGCAGGAGTACGCTTTCGTGCTCTACCTCGCCGGCGTCGAAAAATGAGGCCGGCGGGGCAGATTCGAGACGACCGGCGTGCCGGAACAGGATGCGGCGCGTGAAAGTGATCCCCCGCACCCGGGCGTCGCGCCGCGAGATCTTCGGCTGGGGCATGTTCGATTTCGCCAACCAGGCGTACACCCTGCTGATCATCACGGTGGTCTTCGGCGACCTGTTCACACGCGTGATCGTCGGCAACGGCGACGATTACCGCCTGGGCAACTTCCTCTGGAGCCTGGCGCTCTCGACCAGCTACCTGCTGGTGGTGGTGTGCGCACCGATTGCCGGGGCCGTCATGGATTACACCGCTTCGAAGAAGCGTTTCCTGTTCGCCAGCTACCTGCTCACCGTCGTCGCGACGGCCGCGCTGTATTTTGTCGCCCCCGGTTACGCCCTGCTCGGCGTGCTACTGCTGATCGTGTCGAATTTCGGCTATTCGATCGGCGAGGCTTTCATCGCCAGTTTCCTGCCCGATCTCGGACCGCCGGAGGACCTGGGCAAGATTTCCGGCTTCGGCTGGGCGCTCGGCTACATCGGCGGCATGGTGTCGGCCGTCTTCGTCCTGCTCGTGCTCGGCGAGGTCAGCGCCGAGAACTTCCAGCGAATCCGCTGGGTCGGACCATGGGCTGCGGGATTCTTTCTCGTCGCGGCCATCCCGACGTTCTTGTGGGTCAAGGAACGCGGCAAGCCGCGCAGGCGCCCGCCTGGAACGGGTTACTTCGCCATCGGGATCGAGCGTATCCGATCGACTCTGATCGATCTGGAGAACCACAGGGATCTTGCCGCGCTCCTGGTCTCGACCTTCTTCGCCATGAGCGGCATCTACATCATCATCACCTATGCGTTCATTTACGGCGCACAGGTGGTCGGCTGGGAAAGCCGGGTGCGAACGCTCATGTTCGTGATCGTGCAGATCACCGCGGCCATCGGGGCGCTGGGATTCGGATTCATCCAGGATCATCTCGGCGGGAAGCGCACCTACCAGATCACGCTCCTCATGTGGATCGCCGCCATCGTGCTGATCTACCTGACACCGGGCATTGCAACGTTTCTGAGCGCAGTGCTCGACACAACGGTGCAGGCGCAATACGTGTTCCTGGTGGTGGGCATCATGGCAGGCCTGAGCCTCGGCTCCTGCCAGTCCGCAACGCGCACGCTCGTGGGCCTGTTCTCGCCGCTGTCGCGCACCGCGGAATTCTTCGGCTTCTGGGGCCTGGCCCTCAAGCTCGCCGGCTTTTTCGGCCTGCTCGCCATCGGCGTGCTGCAGGCCCTCCTCGGGCTCCAGACGGCCGTGCTGTTCTGCGTGCTGCTGTTCGTCGTGGCCCTGTTCGCAAGTCGCCGCATCAATGAGGCACGCGGCCGATGGGTTGCCGAACATGCCCCCGAGGATTGAAGGCGCGTAATCGCGCCGGGGACGCCGGCCGGGCCTGCAGCTGGCGGGACTGCATGGCGCGGCAAGTGGTCCAGCGAGTATCATCGAGGCTTCACGAAGCGGCTCGCGGCAGGCTGCTTCCAGCGAAGGAGTTCCGAATATGTCAGTAGCGAACATCGTCGTTCCCGAGGGCGGCGCAAAGATCAGCATCGATAATGGCGTGTTGCGCGTCCCGGACAACCCGATCATCCCCTTTATCGAGGGTGACGGCACGGGCCCGGACATCTGGCGTGCCACGGTGCGCGTGCTCGACGCCGCGGTCGAAAAGGCCTACGGCGGCCAGAAGCAGATCCACTGGATGGAGATCTACGCCGGGCAGAAGTCCAACGACCTGTTCAATTCCTGGCTGCCGGACGAGACGGTCCAGGCTTGCCGCGATTACCTGGTCTCGATCAAGGGCCCCCTCACCACGCCGATCGGCGGCGGCATCCGCAGCCTCAATGTCGCATTGCGTCAACTGCTCGACCTGTATGTCTGCCTGCGGCCGGTACGCTGGTTCAAGGGCGTGCCTTCGCCGGTCAAGAAACCGCAGGACGTGGACATGGTCATCTTCCGCGAGAATACGGAGGACATCTACGCCGGCATCGAGTTCGAACAGGGTTCCGCCAAGGGCAAGCGATTCCTCGACCTGCTGAGCGAACATTTCCCGGACGAGTTTCGCAAGATCCGTTTCCCGGACACCGCGGGCATCGGCATCAAGCCCGTGTCACGCGAAGGCACGGAACGGCTGGTGCGCGCGGCGATCGAATACGCGCTGGACAACGGCCGCAAGAGCGTGACCTTCGTCCACAAGGGCAACATCATGAAGTTCACCGAGGGCGCGTTCCGCAAGTGGGGCTATGCGCTCGCGGAACGCGAGTTCGGTGATCGCACCTACACCTGGGACCAGTGGGAAAGAACCCGCGACGAAGAAGGCGAAACCGCCGCCAATGCCGAGCAGAAACAGGCGCTGGCCGACGGCAAGGTGCTGATCAAGGACGCGATCGCCGATATCACGTTGCAGCAGGTGCTCACGCGCCCGTCCGAATTCGACGTCATCGCCACCCTCAACCTGAACGGAGATTATCTGTCCGACGCGCTGGCGGCACAGGTCGGGGGGATCGGCATCGCCCCGGGCGGCAACGTCAATTCGGTGACGGGACACGCGGTCTTCGAGGCCACGCATGGCACGGCGCCGAAGTACGCGAACCTCGACAAGGTCAACCCCGGCAGCCTGATCCTCTCGGGGGAGATGATGTTGCGCCACCTCGGCTGGACCGAGGCGGCCGACCGCATCATCACCGCGATGGACAGGACCATCGGCGAAAAGACCGTGACCTACGATTTCGCCCGGTTGATGGAAGGCGCCAACGAGGTCAAGTGCAGCGGATTCGCCGATGCACTGATCGGCAATCTCGACTGACGTCCGGCCGGAATGCCTGACCGGTTGGCTGATCCGGCCCTGGCACGCGAGTGCGCCAGGGCCATTTTCGACGCCTTCGGCGACTACAACGCCGAGTTCCGGGAGATCACCCGGCGGGCGCGACTGCGCTTCGAAAGCCGCGACTGGGTGGCCGGACGCCGCGATGCCACCGAGCGCATCGATCTCTATGACCGTTACGTCGCCAGGACCACCGAAGCGCTCCGCGGCCGGCTCGCCGGTCACGCCAACAACCGTGCCTTGTGGGTCCAGATCAAGGCCTGTTTCGAGGACGAGATCTGCGATTTCATCGACCTGGAATTCGAAAAGACTTTCTTCAGCTCGATCAGTCGTCGCCTGTTCACCACGGTGGGCGTGGACCCGGAAGTCGAGTTCGTCGCCCTCGACCTTGACCCGCTGTCCAAGGTGCGCCCGCCCCAGGCACTGAATGTTTACGAGCACACCGACACCACCGCCGCACTCGTGGAAGAACTCCTCGAGGACCACAGCTTCGAGTCACCGTGGGAAGACTTCAAGAACAGCGTGGACTTCGTGGTCGCGGAGCTACGCCGCGCATGGGAGCCGCTCGGCGGCCTGGAAAGACTCACGCGCATCGAGTTCATGCGGCCGATCTTCTACCAGAACACCCGCGCCTACGTGGTGGGCCGTGCGCTCGGCGTCGCGCAACCACAGCCGGTCGTCATCGCGCTGAAGAACGGTCCTGATGGTATTGGCGTGGACGCCGTGCTCACCTCGGTGCGCGACACCAGCATCCTGTTCGGCTTCACGCGCAGCTATTTTCATGCCGACCTGGAGACCGTACACGATGCGGTGGTGTTTCTGCGCACCATCCTGCCGCGCAAGCCGCTCGCGGAACTGTTCACCGTGCTGGGGCGCGCGCGCCAGGGCAAGACTGAGACCTACCGCACCTTCTTCCGTCACCTGCAGCATTCGCGTGACCCGTTCGTCGAGGCGCCGGGCGATCGCGGCATGGTCATGGCGGTGTTCACCCTGCCGTCCTTCGACGTGGTCTTCAAGGTGATCCGCGACCGCTTTGCCTATCCGAAGACCGTCGTGCGCAAGGACGTGCTGGACAAGTACTACCTCGTGTTCCGTCATGACCGGGCCGGACGGCTGGTGGACGCGCAGGAATTCAAGATGCTGCGCTTTCCGCGGACCCGCTTCGATCCGGCCTTGCTGGAACACCTGCTGGAATCTACCTCACAGTCCGTGTGCGTGGACGGCGACGATGTGGTCATCACGCACTGCTACGTCGAGCGCCGCCTGCGGCCGCTGAACCTCTACCTGGCGGAGGCTTCGCCACTGGCCGCGAGGCACGCGGTGCTCGATTACGGCCAGGCGATCCGCGACCTTGCCGCGACCAATATTTTCCCGGGCGATCTCCTGCTGAAAAACTTCGGCGTCACCCGGAACGGGCGGGTGATTTTCTACGACTACGACGAGTTGTGCCTGGTCACGGAATGCAATTTCCGCAAGATGCCGAAGGCGCGCACCATGGAAGAGGAAATGCAGTCGGAAGCGTGGTTTTTCGTCGACGACGACGATGTCTTTCCCGAGCAGTTCATCAGCTTCCTTGGTTTCGAACCGCAGCAACTGGAAGTCTTCATGGAACATCATGCGGAATTGCTGACGCCGGAGTTCTGGCGTGAACTCAAGCGACGGCACGAGGCAGGCGAGGTGCTCGAGATCCTGCCTTACCGGCCGAGCCTTTCGGTCCAGGCCAGTGCCGGCTGACACCGGGCCGCGCCACGCGAAACTGCATCTCTGGCTGTTGTTGCCTGCAGCGGCACTCGGTGCCCTGTGGCTCGCCTGGCGGGTGCTGGCCGCGGCGGACTTTCTCTATCCGGTCTGGTACGACGTCATCGATGTGCACGGACACATAGAACACTTCGGCCCGCAGAACCGGTACAAGGAGGACTTCGAGACGACCACCCGGGCCGAGCGGGCGCGGCTCTTCGCCGAGATCGTGGATGCGATTCACGCCTCGGGTGCCGGGCTGACGGAACTGCGCTACCACGACCCCGCCGGGCGGCCCATCGATACGCTGCTGCGAACTCCCGAAATCGTTCACCTCG
>Ga0102938_10000862_pt1 | contig 22769 bp, 17 predicted proteins | sample SalPonR2_B_D2_MG_FD_84516 | JGI IMG/M metagenome (GOLD analysis project Ga0102938, IMG submission 84516) | Salt pond soil microbial communities from South San Francisco under conditions of wetland restoration - Salt Pond MetaG R2_B_D2_MG | ecosystem: Environmental > Aquatic > Marine >... | reverse complement strand
CTAGAATGGTCTTATTTGCACTTGAAAGTAAGTTTTAGGTTTGTCTTAGCATAGAACATTATACACTAAGGAGTAATTCATAGGTGAGTTTACGTGCTGCAATCTTTGATATGGATGGGCTCTTATTTGATACGGAGAACCTTTATCTCACTTATAGTAAAGCGGCGAAGGATGAGATGGGGTTTTCGATTCCGGAGGAGCTCCATGTTGAGACGATTGGTCGAACCGTCGAGGACACTCGTCGAATTTTCTTAGAACACCTTGGACAGGATTTTCCTTTAGATGCTTTTTTGGAAAAAACCAAAAAGCTGGTAAATGAGCATGTCGCCCATTATGGTATTCCGGTAAAGCCCGGGGCTGTTGAGCTTCTTAAAGAATTGCGACGGCATGGGGTCATGATTATTCTGGCGAGCTCGAGTCCTGTTCGTACAATAGAGGAAAACCTTGCTGCGGCGAATATGAGGTCTTTTTTTGATTTGATTGTCAGCGGGGATGAGGTGGAGTATGGGAAGCCGGCCCCGGATATCTTTTTGTTGGCGGCTGAGCGGGGCGGGGTTGCCCCTGAAGAGTGTCTGGTGTTTGAGGATTCAAATAATGGGGTCCTGGCGGGATGTGCGGCGGGTATGCGTACGGTTATGGTTCCGGATGTGAAGCCTCCGACACCGGAGGTGAAAGGGAGGGTGTACAAAATATTTAGCTCCCTTCCTTCCCAGTTGTACGAACTATGGTGGTAAATTCAACATTAATAGCTATACAGTAATATTTTAATAATTCAAATTACTTTAAAAAAATACTTTTTGTCCTATAATGAAGTTATGGGACAAAGAACACCAATCTTCGAAAAACTACTAGTAGTGGGAACGGCGACTGCTTCTTACCAAATTGAAGGCGCTGTTAACCAAGACGGTCGCGGCCGGTCGGTGTGGGATGTATTCAGCCACACCCCGGGGAAAATCAAACCGGGACACACCGGAGACGTAGCCTGCGACCATTACAACCGAATGACGGAAGATGTGCAGCTGCTTAAGCAGTTAGGAGTGGATGCGTATCGCTTTTCCATCGCCTGGCCTCGAGTACTGCCGGAAGGCCGCGGAAGGGTGAATGAAAAGGGGATAGATTTTTATTCGCGCCTAGTAGATGAGCTGTTGGAGGCTGGGATCACACCCTATCCTACAATCTTTCACTGGGATTTGCCGCAGTCATTGCAGAAAGAGTACGGTGGTTTCAACGATAGGAGGATTGTGAAAGATTTCGCCGATTACGCGGAAATCCTGGGGCAGCGCTTAGGTGACAGGGTAAAGAAGTGGATAACTATAAACGAACCATGGGTGTATTCAATATTAGGGCATCTGCTATGTGTACATGCACCCGGAAAGAAGAATCCCTGGATTGCCCTACGGGTGGTGCATCATACGCTTCTGGCACATGCGGCGGCGGTTGAGCGACTGCGCAATGTCCTTGGGAACACCGAGCCCAGCACCGGACCCAGGAGTAAGAGCCCTAGCGGCAATAGCCCCAGCAGTACTAGCGCCAGGACAACCGGTGCCAAAGCTGAAGGGCACAAGCATGATGAAGAGGAAGTAGAGATCGGCATCACCCTCAATCTGTTTCCTGTATATCCTAAGAGTGAAAGCAAAAAAGACCGGAAGGCCGCTGGGATGGCGGACCAGTTTGTGAATCGTCTGTTTCTGGACCCGCTTTTGAAGGGGGAGTATCCTAAAGAGTTGTGGGAAAAGTTCAAGCTGCTGCGGCCGAAGGTAAGCGAAGAGGATATGCGGCGTATTAGTACCCCCGTTGATTTTATTGGAATCAATAATTATACCCGTGAAAGGGCGGAATATCGGTATCTGATTCCCTGGGCTCACTTTTATTTATCGGGAATGGATGTCCCTGAGAGGGAGTATGTGAAAAACGGGGTGCAGCATACCAGTATGGGCTGGGAGGTGTACCCGGAGGGGATCTATGAGCTGCTGAGCCGGATGAGGGATGAATATGGCAATCCCCCTGTGTATATTACGGAAAATGGAGCTGCTTTCAATGATGAACTGGTAGAGGAGGAGGGGGAATTGCGGGTTCATGATCCCCTGCGAGTGGATTATCTGAGAAGCTATCTTAGAGAGGTAGAACGTGCCTGTCGGGATGGGTGTAATGTGAAGGGGTATTTTGTCTGGTCGTTGATGGATAATTTTGAGTGGGCCGAGGGCTATAACAAGCGGTTCGGCCTGTTTTATGTAGATTATGAAGATGGGCAGCGGCGAATAATGAAAGACAGCGGGTACTGGTACCGCGATTTTATCCGGAATCGAAAGCAGCTATTTGAATCTTGAGCCTAAGTCGGCCCAAAGCAGCCCCACAAAATGGTCCAACGGCGCCCCAAACACACCAAAGCGGCTCAAACACGGCCAAAAGGCGCCCCACAAAGCCACAAAGCGGGCAAAACAGCCCAAAACAGGCGCTGAAAGTACCGGCTCCGGGTGGGTCTCTTTACATTTCTTTCGATTACGGTTACCAATTATAGAAACAATTTTTTGAACTTACACAGGGAGAGAGGCAATGGATGTCGACGTAAAAAGCTTGCACCCGCTTGAAGTCAAGACCCTCCGGCATGTGAAGCCGGGAGAAGAAATTTCTACTAAAAGGCTTGTTGATGAACTGGCGTTTAAAATCGGCCAGTGTAACCAGGCTTTTAGCTGGCTGGAGGGGAAGGGCTTTATTGAGGAAGCACGGCGTTCGCAGACCGTGGTGTATGAGCTTACTGAGTTGGGAAAATCCTATGCCGATCAGGGAACTCCCGAAGAGCGGATGCTCAAGTTGCTGAAATCGGAAGGTGCTTTGGCTATGCCGGAGCTGGCATCTACACTTGGTCTTGAGAACCGGGATATTGGTTCCGCCTTTGGACAGCTTTCCAAAGAGGGGGTCCTCTCTATGGACGGCGAGAAAAAGGTGTCCGCCCCCGGCGAAGCTTCGGAGCGTATGAAGGCTATTCGTGCTATTCTTGATAGGGCCGCCGCCGGCGGAGAAATCGCCCATGAGGTCCTGTCTGCCGAGGAGCAGAAGGCGATTGGAAAGGTTAGTAAAAAGCGCGGGGCTTCAGGGGTTCCCTTTAAGGCATCCGACCGCGAGGAGATTGTCTATATCTTAACTAAAACCGGAGAGGCTGCCCGGGAGGAACTTTTTAAGAAGGGGGTAACCGGGGAAGAGATCGGTTCGGTAACCGCCGAGATGCTTTCAACCGGTGCGTGGAAGGGTAAAAGCTTTCGCGAGTACAATATTCACACCCCGCCGAATCGCGTGCTTCTCGGACGTCGTAACCCTTATGGGGAATACCTCCACTGGGTGAAGGACAAACTTACTTCCCTGGGTTTTGAGGAATTCGACGGGCCCCTGGTGGAAACCGAGTTCTGGAACGGTGATGCCTTGTTTATGCCGCAGTTCCACAGCGCCCGGGATATCCACGATGTCTATTACATTGATAAACCGGGTCATGCCCGAGAGATAGAACAGCCCTACCTCGACCAGGTGGCCGCCGCCCATGAGGACGGCTGGACAACAGGCAGCCGCGGGTGGGGGTATACTTTTGACCGCAACTTTACCCGGCGGCAGATCCTGCGCAGCCAGGGAACGGTGTTGTCGGCAAAGCAGCTTCCAAAGGCGAAGGTCCCCGGTAAATACTTTGGCGTCGCCCGCTGTTTTCGCTATGACCAGGTGGATGCAACCCACGGTGCGGACTTCTACCAGACCGAGGGAATCGTACTTGGCGAAGAGGTGAACCTGCGTACCCTTTTGGGATTGCTGAAGATGTTTGCCGAGGAGATCGCCGGGGCGGAGGATGTAAAGTACGTGCCCGGTTACTTTCCCTTTACCGAACCCTCTATTGAGGTGCATATAAAACACCCCGAGCTGGGGTGGTTTGAGCTGGGGGGAAGTGGAATATTCCGTCCGGAGGTTTCTAAGGCCCTTGGGATTGATGTTCCGGTACTTGCCTGGGGGCTTGGAATCGACCGAATGGCGCTCATGCACCTTGGTCTGAACGACCTGCGCGAGCTTTTTTCACCGAATATCGAGAACGTGCGGCTGAGGAGGAATCAGTAGTCATGCCGAAAATTGAAGTATACGAAGATACCCTGTATTCCTATGTAGGAAAACGCTATAACGACGAGCAGCTGGAGGAGATCCTTACGGTTGCCAAGGCTGAACTGGACGGCAAGGATGAGGCCGCCGGACAGCTGAAGATCGAACTGAACGATACCAACCGCCCCGACCTCTGGTCAACCGCAGGGCTGGGGCGACAGCTGCGCCAATATAACGAAGCACAAATTCGAAGCTACGATTTTTTCTCTACTCCGGACCAGAAGAAGGACTATGGAGATCGGGTGGTAAAGATCGATCCCTCTGTGAAGGATGTGCGGCCCTACGAGATTGCCCTGGCGGCCTCCGGGAAAAAGATCGACGAAGCGACCCTCAAGGATATTATCCAGACCCAGGAGAAGTTGTGCTGGAATTTCGGCCGTAAACGGCGATCTATCGCCATCGGCGTATTCCGCAGTGATTTGCTGACTTATCCTATTACCTACCGTGCGGCGGATCCCGACAAAACAAAGTTTGTACCTCTGCAGATGGAAAAGGAGCTCTCCCTGCGGGAGATTACCAAAGAGCATCCGAAGGGACATGAGTACGGACATATTGTTGCGGAGTTTGACCGGTATCCCTATCTTGAAGATGCAAAGGGTGAGGCTTTGAGCTTCCCACCGGTGATCAACAGTGCCTATACCGGTGCGGTGGAGGTGGGGGATGAAAACATCTTCATTGAAATGACGGGAACCGAGCTGCGGGACCTGATTATTACCGCCAACATCGTTGCCTGCGATCTGGCGGATGCGGGCTTCACTATTTTGCCGGTGAAAATTGAGTATCCCTTCGATACCGAGTTTGGCCGGGAGATTGTAAGTCCCTTCTACTTTCAGGACCCGATGACCATCGATCTTGATCATGCCCGTAACATGCTGGGGGTGCCCTTCAGCTTGGAGGAAACCGCCGTTGCCCTGACCCGTATGGGAGTGCCTGCGGAAACCGATGATACGAAGAAAAGTATTACCGTAACCGTGCCGCCCTACCGCAACGATTTTCTTCATCCTGTTGATGTAATTGAGGATATTATGATCGGCCACGGAATGAGCAGCTTCGAGCCGCTGATGCCCTCCGATTTTACCGTTGGCCGCCTGACCGAGGCTGAGGAATTTGCCCGGAAAGCTCGTGACATTATGATCGGCATGGGTTTCCAGGAGATGATGTACAACTACCTCGGTTCGGGGAAGGATTTTATCGAGAAGATGGAGATTAGCGGAGCGGATTCGATAAAAATAGCCAACCCGATGACTGAGAATTATGAATATGTACGCTCTTCAATCATGCCGAATCTTTTGAATAGTGAGGCAGTATCCGCCCACGCGGTGTATCCCCATAATATTTTTGAAACCGGAAAGACTGCATTTTTAGAGCCTTCGGACAATTCCGGAACGGTCACAAGGAATACCCTCGGCTTTTTGAGCGCCGACGGAGAGGTTACTTACAACGAGGTTTCTGCCCACGTATCCGCTGTGTTCTACTACCTTTCCAAGGGATACGAACTGCAGGAACTTGAGGATCCCCGTTTTATTAAGGGACGATCGGCAAAAATCATGTATAATGGGAGGTATGCCGGTATGTTTGGCGAGGTACATCCCCAGGTACTTGAAAACTGGGGTATCCAGGTGCCCTGTACTTGTTGTGAGATTGATTTGGATACGATTATGGAGGAAGAATAACATGAAAGTGGAGATTGATGCGGTACAGTTGGAATGGGAAGAGGGTGCCAATATCATTGTGGGGCAGTCCCACTTTATTAAGACGGTGGAGGATCTTTCTGAAATTCTTGTTACTTCTGTTCCGGGGATCGAATACGGCCTCGCCTTTTGTGAGGCCTCCGGTCCTGCATTGATACGCACTTCAGGGAATGACGAAAAGCTCATAAAAGAAGCAGTAGCCTGTGCCCAGGAAGTTGCTGCGGGGCATACCTTTTTTCTGATTATCCGCAACTCCTATCCCATCAATGTACTGAATCAGATTAAAAACTGTCAGGAGGTGACCCGGATTTATGGGGCAACTGCCAATCCTCTGCAGATAATGGTGGGCGGGACCGCCCAGGGGCGCGGGATTATTGGTGTAGTCGACGGGTCTTCTCCGAAGGGTGTGGAATCTGAGCAGGACCAGAGGGACAGGAAAGAGTTACTGCGAAAGATAGGCTACAAGTTCTAAAATCATTATTGCTTCACGGGACATTCTGTACGATAATAAAGTACGATAATAAAGTAGAACTTTGTATGAAGCGAGTGAGTAATGAAAAAAATACTGGTTATTGATGAATCTCCGATGTTCAGGAACTATCTTACCGATAAATTGAGCTCTTACGGCTTTGAAGTGGTCCAGGGAACCAACGGGCTCGACGGGTCGGTAAAGATGAGGAATGAAATGCCGGACCTCATCATAATGGATTATTATCTTTCCCGAAAAAGTAGTGTAGAGCTGCTTGAAGAAAAAAGAAAGAACAGAAATGTAGCCGATATCCCTCTATTGATGGTTGCCTCGAAAATTGACAAACGAAAAGTAATCGAACTTGCCGGGTACAAAGTAAACAAGATTATTTCTAAACCCTTGAAGATGGAACAGCTCCTGACCACCATCTCCGAGATTATGAATGTTGAGCTGGAAGTTGACGATACCCCCTGTATCATCGAGGCCCACTTTAACGAAGAGATTCTTTTTATTGAAATTGCCCAGGGCTTAAACAACGAGAAAATTGAACAGCTGCAGTATAAAATCAGTGAACTTCTTGAACTCTATCAGGTAAAAAACCCTAAAATCCTGATAATGATGACAAGTCTTGAGTTTCCGAAGTCCCACCATAGTAAGCTTATTCGTCTCCTTGATATCATCACCCAGCATGCACAACCGAATGAACGGTTTATAAAACTGCTTACCGGAAATCAGGATGTAAAAGAGGTGCTGAAGAAGTCCGGTGAATACGGGTCCATTGCAGTGTATGATAGTCTTGATAAGGCAATGGATGAGTTGCTTGGTTTGAAGGCGGACCAAATTGCCCATGATGAGGTGGTGAGTGAGAAACTGCTTAAATCTACCGCTCCAAAAAAGGAGAAGGATGAGGCTATACAGCTTCGATTCGACGGAGCCGGGAGTGCTCCCCAGAGTGAAATTGATGAGGGGGAGTCGAAGCGCAAGAGTGCCGCCGTATTCAACTCTGAAGCTGAAGTTGCAATAGTTGATGATGATATTGTCATACAGGAGCTGGTGAAAACGGTGTTTTCTGAAACAAAATGGAACCTGTTCACCTACGAGAACGGCAAGGAATTTGTACTGGACAAGGAGAACCACGATTTCTCTCTGACATTTTTAGACCTTATGATGCCTGAAATGAACGGGTTTCAAGTGCTGGAATATCTTTCTAAAGAGGGAGATGAGATGCCGGTGATCGTGTTTTCAGCGCTTTCCCGAAAAGAAACCGTGGTAAAGGCGGTGAGCTACGGGATAAAAAGCTACCTTACTAAGCCTCTGAAGCCGGAACAGTTACTGAGAAAAGCTGCTGAAGTCTTAAGCCCTGCGTTTTAGCCTACCCCTCGCATAGAACCTAGGGTCCTTTCTAATCTGGAGTAAGCCGGTGGATGCACATATTTTTAAATCTATTTTCATAGAGTCTCCGATAGGGATGGTGCTGATAAGCAGCAGCTGCAATATCCTTTCGGCGAATCGCGCCTTTTTGCGTCTCATCGGCCAGTCTAATGCAAAGGGAATTCGTCTTACCTCTATGTTTCATCCCGAGGATGTAGAACCCTTTCTCAAGGGCTTTACCGGTATTATTGATGGAGACTTAGACACTTTTTCCGAAGAGCTGCGTTATTTTCCAAGTCCGGAAGCCGGAGAGGGGGGGCGGTGGGTTCGCCACAACTTATATCCGGTAAATGCGTCAAACCGGAAGGTACTGGTCGGTTTTTTTGAGGATATCAGCGGCCAGAAGAAGCTGGAAATTGAACTAAGACGGGCAAAGGAATCTTCTCAAAAGGCCAGAAAAGCCGCAGAAAAAGAGACCCGGATAAAATCTGATTTTCTGGCGAATATGAGTCATGAAATTCGCACCCCTATCCACACCATCACCGGAATGAGTGAACTCTTAGGTGAAACTGAACTGGACCCGGAGCAGCAGGAGTATATTGATCAAATCGTCTTCTCCGCGGATGTGCTGCTCAGCTTGATTAATGATATTCTCGACTTTTCTAAAATTGAAGCCGGAAAACTCAGTTTAGAGACGATTGATTTCGATTTGCAGAAAATGGCTGAAGATGCTGTTGATTTAGTTGCCCTGGAAGCCCATAAAAAAGGGCTTGAGACGGCTGTTTCGGTGGATAATGATATTCCCACCCTTCTTCGGGGTGATCCAGTACGGCTTCGTCAGGTTATAGTGAACCTTTTTAACAATGCGGTCAAATTTACCCATGAGGGGCAGGTAGTAGTTTTTGTAGAGAAGGAAAAGGAGACCGAGGGCAAGGTTAAGCTCAAGTTCCGAGTAGAGGATACCGGAATCGGTATTGCTTCCGAAAAGAAGTCAAAACTTTTTAAAGTGTTTAGCCAGGTTGACTCTTCCACCACCCGTAAATACGGCGGAACCGGGCTTGGGCTTTCAATTTCTAAAAACCTTGCCAATATGATGAACGGGGAAATTGGAGTTGAAAGTGTGGAAGGGGAGGGCTCTGTGTTCTGGTTTACCGCGGAGCTTGAAAAACAGAATGAGACGAGTTTTTATCATGCTTTAGATGAGAATTATTTTCCCTTTAGAGTGTTAATTGTAGATGATAATCCTACAGTTCGACAATTGCTGAGGAAGTATTTAGGGGAGTGGGGCTGTGAAGTTGAGGAGACCGCCGATGGTCCTTCCGCACTTGAATTACTGCGGGATGCTCAAACTCATGAGCATCCCTTCGATGTGTGTCTGGTCGACTTGTTGATGCCCGGAATGGACGGCTGGCAATTTGCCAGTGAGGTAAATGCCGACGAAAATTTGGCTGATATACAGCTGGTCCTCATGAGTCCCACCGGTAAAAGCGGAGATGAGGCAAAGATGAAGCTGCTCCACTGGTTTAGTGGCTACCTGAATAAGCCGGTAAAGAAGGGTAAGCTCTTTGAGATCATATTCAGTATTACCAATGTTGAGGGTTCTGCCGCTCAGGAAGAGTACGGCACCGGAGATACTGATGCAATCGACATGGTTGAAGAGATCACCGGGGGTAAATTTCTCGTTGCCGAGGACCATGAAGTAAATCAGCAGCTATTTAAGACTATTCTTGAAAATCTCGGTCATGAGGTCCATATTGCCAACAATGGTGTTGAAGCGGTCAAGGCGGTGAAATCGCAGAATTATGACCTTATTTTTATGGATGTGCAGATGCCCGAAATGAACGGCTACGAGGCTACCATCTCAATTCGGGAGCTTTCTGTTAATACACCGATCATAGCGGTAACCGCAAGCGCCCTTAAGGGGGAAGAGGAAAAGTGCATTGATGTCGGTATGAACGATTTTCTGGTAAAACCCTTCAAAAAGAAGGACATTCTTCCGCTTATCGAAGAGTGGTTTGAAAAGCAACGCGGGAAAACTGGCGATACGGCCGATCCCTCCGGCTCCTCCAAGCCCTCCGGGGAAAATGAGGAGAGTATCGGCGAACTGGAAGAACTGGAAGAGTTGGAAGAGTTGGAAGATGTCGAAGAGCTGGAAGAAGCTGAGAAGGGTGATAAAGAGAAATTGCCCTATGAAGAGACTGATGTAGTGGTTGATCTTGAGGAGACCCTTGAAAATTTTATGGGAAAGAAGGATGTCGTTTCCCGGGTAATCGAGAGTTTTATCAAGAAGGTTAAAGAACAGCTGGTGATGATTGATTCCTCGGTAGAGTCAAGGGATTTTGAAAGTCTCAGGGGGGAGGCCCATTCAATCAAAGGGGGCGGGCTCAATTTGGCGGCGGTCCGTCTCGGGAAAACTGCCGCGGCCCTCGAACAGGCGGCGGTAAACGAGGAGGCCGAGAGGGCGGAGTACCTCATATCACTTTTGCACACCGAGTTTGAACAATTTATCAATGAGAGTCGGAAGCAGTTGTAAAGACAATGTGCTCCCACCCTGAAGCCCGCATAATCCGGGTGAGAAGCTCCTTCATTTTCTTGTCGGTGGTGATGAGAATCCCCTCATCTAAGACCCTCGAACGTATTTTGTCCTGCACATAATCGGTAATAATTCTCCACTGTTCTGCGTCTACATGGATATCCGGATATTGATAATGGTCGCTGGTTTCATCCTGAATAATAAAATCGGTAATGACTGGATCAGGAAGCTGTATTTCGGCGGTACCCAGGGCGGGATTGAGATGTACCTGAAGCCGGCTTTTCTCTGATTTCTCTGATTTCTCTGATTTTTCCGGATCCAAATTATACCCACCTTTTACACGACTTGTTAACACCACGAATTCGGTGGAACGGCTTCGGAGAGGGACGCCGCTTTCAAGACACACTCGGTACAGGCGGGCGGCTTTCTCTTGTTGAGAGGTGAGCTTCTCTCCGCGCTGCTGCCGGGTGTAGGCCCCTTGGGGATCGCTGTTTTCCGGAATAAAGTCATAGGGAAAAACCGATTTATAGGTGTATTCCACTGTCGTCAACTTGAAGAGAGGGTGGATCTCTTTGAGCAGAACTTCCGACTCCGACACCCTGGTATGGCTGATAAAGGGTAGTTTTAGGGAAATGCCGAGCATCGGAAGTACAGTAACCGCGGCTGTTAGTATAAGTGCTGCGGCAATAATACCGATAAGTGTGAACCTCAACCAAAACGGAACAAGGGACCGTCGTTTTTTACGGGAACTCACGGCAGGACCCCCTGCTGTGTTTCCTGGTGGAATTCGATGGTGACGGGAGAGATGCCTTGGCTCTGTAGAAGGCTTCCGACAACCGATGCTGCATTTTCCCGGGCCCTTGCGAGGATTCCCCGCTCCAGTGCGTCCCTGCGGATTCTGTTTTTACTGTGAGAGATTTCGTCGTAGTATTCGAGGCGGCCGATTTCTCCACCAAACTCCCTTTTAAAATACTGGGTGATTGAGTTTTCATCCGCATCTACCAGAAGAATTTCCGGTTCCGGCACGCTGATTGCAAGGCCGCCTTGGGTCTCCGGCGTTACCCTGACCCCTTTACTGAGGTCGATGCCCGCCTGCAGTTTTACATCAATTGCAAAAAGAAGCTGTTTGTCCTTGTGTCGGAATCCGAGAAAATCGGCCTGTTCGGCGATGTAGATGATATCGCGATACACATATTCGTAGGTCGGCAGCTCAAGCACCGTCTTTATTCGGCTTTCAATTTCTGCGAGCTTTGGCCGACTCGTATCCGTCTGTAAAATGCAGGACCACGAGCTTATCGAAATAAGCAGAATAAGCAGCAGAATAAGCAGAACCGGAGATAAGAAACATCTTTTAAAATAGTTATGATACATACCTTTTGCCGTATTTTTTTCTATCACATCCAGTGTAAGCCTTCCAGCTCTGCTGTCAAGCATAATTCAGACAAACTCAGCCGAACCCAGCCAAAGCAGGGGCAGGTCGAGGTCTGGTAGGGGGTGGGGCAAGGTTTGGTAGCGGGGAGCCCCGGGGCGTTGAGGGTACTATCTCAGCCTTTTGTGCTCCTCCTAAGCCCCCCCCCTGTGTGGCCCTTGTCCCCCGAGCCTCTAAAGCTCCTTAAAGCCCTGTAGAGCTGTTAAGGCCGTTAGAGCCGCCGGGCTTGATGGCGTTCAAGGGCCCAATTGGTGTAGGTCCTGATCTTTTTTTGAGGATCATTTTTAAGTTGATCCAGAATAGTACGGCCCCGGTCGGAGTCTAGGGCATCAAGGGCCCGTACGACATAGGCACGTACTTCCTCATCGGGGTCCCGGGCTGCCTGTACGAGCCCTCGGTAGGCGTTCAGGGTGCCGGCGTTGTAGAGAAATGCCGCTGCATCCCGCCGTACGGAGGGGTCTCGGTTTGTGAGATGCCGGATTCGGGAATCTACTGAGCCGGTTGATTCGAGTACATCAACTGCTATTGAACGCAGCGGATGGGAAGCTTCAAAAAGGTAAGTTTCCAATACGCTCTCGGCTGAGTCACCCATGCTGCGAACCACGGCTATCAGGCGGCTGCGGGTTTCCGATTCGGCTTTTTCTATATGTTCAAGCAGTCGGCTGATCATTTTATGGCCGTGTTTTTTGCGAAGTGCATTGACAGCGTACCCCTGCAGATCACCACCTGACTGGACCTGCTGAACGAGAAGATCTACCGACTCTTCATGGGGGCTTTCAACTAAGCCTTCTATAACGGTCTTTTGAACTGGTATCATTTCGTTTTTACTTTCGAGTACCTGTTTTAATTCTCCGAAATAATCGGGGCCGGCATGAACAGCAAAGGCCTTGGCGGTGCTGATACGGACGGATTCTACAGGATCATGCAAAAGCGGAAGGCATTGGCTTCGATCTTCCTTATTGCCCGAACTTACAAGGGTCCACGAGCAGGCGGCGCGTACCTCCGGATCGGCATCCTGGAGTGCAGCACGCAGCTGCGATTTGAACGCTGAATGGTACTGAGGCGGAAGGGCGGAGATTAAACGAGATCGGAGGCGGGCATCCTTTGTCTTCAGTAAGTCGGCGCTTCGTTCCTGAAAAGTCTTTCCAAAATGTTCGGAGAGGAGTTTCGCGTAACGTGAAGCTTGGTCGATTTCCATCAGCGGCAGATGTTCTAATACATGTTGCAGGGTATAGGGAATGCCAATTTCGCACAGAACCCGCAATGCCTGTTCCTGTATTGCCGGTGTAACATCCTCGGGGTTCGATTTTATGAGTTCGAATAGAGTTGGAAGGGTAAGTTCAGGATTAAGGCGGGATAAGGTTGTGCGGAGGGTTTCTTTTGCGGTATAGCTGCTGTCGTAAAGAAATGAAAACAGGGTGTTGATGTACACATGAGCGTGTTCTGCCGGCAGCATCGGCAAGAGATGGGTGTGAAGCAGTGTATCCTCTCGGCGGATTGAAAGTTCATCCCGAAGGAGGGCCAGGGAGCTGTCGTCACCGCGGAGACAGGCCGTTTCAAGTGCCTCCAGGTAGATCGTACGCAGGGGTTCCCGCTTTTTTTGTTCTTCCCCCAGTGAACGAATACGCTGCAGCAGTGTGGTGATATGGGTGCGGTCACCATAAGTTCTGAGCAGTTCTGCCGCAACCTGAAGAGTGCCTGGATTGCTGCTCTCTTCAAGAGCGGTGAGGAAGTCCGAACAATGCACCCGGGCGGCATTCGACAAAAGGTGCTGTGTTCGCCTTAAGCTGGGATGATCTTCGTGAAAGGCCTGAAGAAATAAGCGGCGGAGAGAGCCGCTACGATTTAAGACGCGGGCGGCCTCCAACATAAGTTCATCGTCCTTGCCGTCCAGCAATGAAAAGGCGTACTCCCGGTCTTGCTGGATACCAGGGTTGAGAAGTTCCGTAATATGAAGTTTTTGCGTATGAGTGAGGGATGAAGGAATTGCGTATCGATCTAAAAAATCCGATTCTATACGCCGCCGGGCAGTGGAGCGGACTTCATACACCGGATCATCTAAAAGCAAATTCTGCAGATTTTCATAAAGTCGGCTTTCATTATCAGATCGGCAGTCGTTGGCCATCATCCTTCGAATCCGGTGGGAGGGATCGTCGAAGCCGGCCCATACCGCTTTTATTGATCGTTCGGAGGAGTCGAAAAGAAGTATACGAAGGGCAAACCACCGGGTCGTCCAACGCTGGTCACCGGTCATTTCATACAATTCATCCTTCCAAGGTGCAATCAGGGCGAGGGCTTTTGCTCCGTCGAACTCTCTACCGCCACAAGATTCGGCGATTGTTCCCATAACCATAAACTCTCCGCTCTTATCTATCCAGTCCTTCAAAACCTCGAAGCGCTTTGGGGAATCAAGGGCCGCCTGGAAACAGGGGAACAGTGCTTTTTCCGGTGAGTACAGCAGCAGCTTACGCATAAGCTGCGATGTCGGCCGGTTGGAAAGTCTTTGAATCCAGAAATCATCCAGATGCATCAATACCGGTAAATTGATTCCGTAGCGCCTGGATAATTTTTTTATCTGCCGAAAATAAGATGAGAGTGTTTTACTTGGGAGAGAAAACGTGCAGGTGCTTTGCATCGATGGATGTGTCTCAGCACATGCGGCGGCTTCTTTCTTTATTTTTCGTTTCAAATAGGAATATCTCGATATAAGAATTACCACGGCGGTGAGCAGTGCAAGGATACTTATATACATCCAAATTGGACGACTGGCGAAGAGTTCAAGATAATTACTCATGTTTTTCCTCCTGGACCCTGGGGTGTGTACTTCACCAAGGTTCGTATCTGTTCGAACAGGCCGATCGAACTGCCGGTGTAGTGATAGGGGGCGGTATAGTTGGCTACCAATAAACCGCGAAAGGGAGTTGTTGCATAAAGCAACACTGCAATGCCGCTTTCCATATGTTCATTCAGCAGTAGGTCTTTAAAGGGGCCTTCGGGGCTGTTTTGGACCACCGCCCCTTCACAGCCTGCCGCTGCCTGGAGAAAATCAGCACCCGCTGAAATGTTCTTAGGAGCTGTAGTGTGGCCGATTTGGGCGTGAAGGTACAATTTGCCGCTTTTCTCGATACGGATGGTTTGGGTTTTCGGTACCCGGTACAAGGTGGTAAGGGATGATCCGGTACGCTGAGATACAAAGCTGCAGATCCCCTTGGACCACTCTTCCGCGGAGCCTGATGAACTAATGTGTGAGAGAAACTGGTGCAATGAATGGGATGTAGATATCATTTCGGTTTATAGGTTCTCCATTTATTCGGAATTCCTTCCTTCGGAATCCATCAGTTCGGTAAAAAGAAGTGCATTTTGTGCAGCCTGGCCTTTATGGTGATTATTAAAAGCCACAAAAAGCCGTTTTGAGTGTTTCCTCATAGATAGAACATCAGGCAGGCGCTCTTCAAGTTCTTTCCGGCTGTAAAGGTAATCGTAACGGCTTACGTTATCCCCACTCCACCAATTCTCCCTGTTGCGACCATGAAAACGAATATATGCGGTATTCGACGTTACTATATTGGATGTTTGCGGAAGATTTTTCAAGTCCGGGTGATCGGTTATGATCAATCCCAGGCCCCTGTCCTTCATCTCTTCAAATACGTGGCCCTTTTCCCAGTCCCTATTACGAAATTCTATAAGAAGCGGCGGAGATGTACCTCCGGAGGGTGTTACTTCCCTCCCTTTTTGTATGTTCGTCGGTTTTGCTTGAAGCGCCGCCGTTACTTTTGCCAGGTAGCGCCTGTTTTCGGGAGTATAATGGAAGCTGTAGGGAAACTGTAAAAGAATCCCTCCACATTGACCACTTTCATTGAGTGGCTGGATCCCTCTCAGAAACTCCTCCACGGATCGTTGCCAGTTATTTTCTCGCTCATGGGTAATACTCTGATGGGCTTTAAGGGTAAAGAGAAAGTTACTCGGTACGCTGTTGAGCATTTTCTTCAGTACTTGTGGTGTCGGCTGCCGATAGTAAGTAAAATTAAGTTCTACGAAATCGAATCGGCTGCTGTAGTAGGATAAAAACTCTTTTTGCTGTAATTGTTCAGGATAAAAGTGCCCAACCCAGTCGCGATAGGAAAAACCGCTTGTACCAATATAGCATTGCCCCATATTCACTCCCTATTTCATGAGTATACAACAGGTTGTCCTGCGGGTAAAATCCCCTTCAAGACACATTAGGAAGTACTCATTCATGGGAATCATTCAATGGGTATGTATGTGTATGTGGCCCAGGGGGCAAGGGTTTTGCCTCTGGGTGCAGTAATTCTAAATTTGAAAATTTCACCAAAATTTTCAAATTTAGAATGCTCACATTTTGTGTAAGATAAGTAAATTAGCTTAAAGAGTTTGAGGTTATTCTAATTTTGGAAGTCATAAGGCTTCCAAAATTAGAATTCCTGCTATGGGTGCTTTCTATGTTTCATTACATCGGCTTCATTATGTGGGCCTGTGGACGAAAAGTGCACCAAATGCCAGTATTCCGCCGCTTATAAGTGTTATTAATGCTGCGAGAGAATATGAACCGAAAAGGTCAAGGGATACACTAAAGAAGTAAGGCCCTACCGCGCTTCCTGCAACCGTCCAGGCCATCGCATAACCGGAGATCGCCCCTAGATTTCGCAATCCAAAGAAACGCGGCCAGGTAATGTTTGAGGTAATTCCCATCATTCCTTGGGTAAAACCAAGTCCTAATACGACAATAACTGGACCGGCCGAAGATGAGAGAAGCAGTACCCCGGTACCGATCAAAAGTGCTCCGATCGACTGGACCAAGGCAATAAAGCGAAGGGGAATATAATCACTTATCCAGCTGCCGATAAATTGTGAGATGACTGCGACCAGCGATGCTGGGAGAAAAATATTCACTGCTTGAGATCGGCTCAGCCCCGATTCTACAAAAATACTTACTACATGAAAGGTGAAGGCAGTCATTGCAAGTGAGGAGAGTGCTAATGTCAGGTTGAATAGCCAGAAAGTGTAGGTACGTCGAGCTTCAGGGAGTGTAAACTCCCTGCTGGCGGAGGTTTCAGCGTGAAGGGCATGTTTCACTTTTACAGGTCTATTTCCGTCCGGTTTTAGCCCGAGGGCTTGCGGATTATCTCTGAAGAGCAGATAAACGGCTGCTGCAAATAGTAAAAGGATTACTGCCATGAAGCGCCAGGCACCCTGCCATCCCTGTGACTGCACGAAGATATCAAGGACCCTTGGTGCTAAGGAAAAGCCCAGGGAAACGGCTATTCCAAGTACTGCGTTTGCTAATCCCCGCCTTTTCTCAAACCATTTCATTACCATGTTACGGCTTGTCATTGTGAGGGTTCCCTGTCCAAAAAAGCGCAGGAGAAAAAAACCGAAGGTTATGATGATAAATGCGATTATGGAGGCCCAGCGGTTTCCGAGGATTCCACTTATTCCAGTGGTAAAGACGGCGGAGAACGAGAGATACACGAGAGTAACGGCTAATAGCAGGGTAACGGCAACTCCCATTTTTCGGGCCCCGTAGCGGTCAAAGGCCCGTCCGCCTGCGGAAAGGAGAAACGCACTTGTTACTGTACCGACTAGATAGGCTATGCTGATGGCATTCCTGCTGAGGTTTAGGGCTTCGATGAGGTAATCGGTAAAGACTGATACCCCGACTGTCTGGCCGGGGATGCTCATAAGCATTCCGATGGTACCGATTGCGAGGATTATCCACCCGTAGAAAAGGGGGCTTTTTTTGGGGTTGAAAGGGGTTGTATCTTTAAAAATCCAATTCCTCCATTCTCAAAACAGTTTTACGAACCTTGGTGCCGTTTTTACAATAAATACTTTAAATATGAAAGATTAATGATACAATTATTTTTTGAAAACGTATATGTATGTATATAAAATATTTATTTAAGGTGTAGCACCATTTTGCGTAAAACTGGATTAGAAGAGGCTATTGAGCTGGCTTTGAGTACCCACAAAGGCCAGACCCAACGCAACGGGGCCCCGTATATCTTGCATCCATTGTATGTAATGCAGAATGTAAAGGGCTTAGCATTGCAAACGGCTGCGGTGCTCCATGATGTAGTAGAGGATAGTCCTATCACTTTGGATGATCTAAGAAGCGAAGGCTTTTCTGAAGAGGTCGTTCGCCTGGTGGATGCTCTTTCTCGCCGAGAAGGTGAAACATACGAGGAGTATATCAAGCGCTTATCGGGTACCCCCGCGGCAATACCCATAAAATTGGCAGACCTTCGTCACAATATGGACGCTCTGCGATTGGTAGACTTTACGGAAAAAGACGGAGTGCGGTTTCAGCGGTATCACAAGGCATACCGTCGTCTCGAACAACAATATACCGTCTTTTGCTTAGGTGAATCGCCTTCAGCTCAAAGCATATAATGGGACCTCTGAAAAAGAGCCTAAAGCTAAAAAGGGAATACTATTTTCACATCACAACTCATTACTAAGCAGCAGAGTGGACCCCTCCGGATTCACGTTTTTTGGCGCTTTGGAGCTCTATTTCTCGATGATCCGGGGAACTGTTTTTCGACGATCCCTTATAGTCTACAAGCCAGGCTACATAGACTACATAGACTACATAGGCTACAAGCCTGTGTAAAAGTCAGACCACAAGCCTTCGCCGACAGTCGTTAGAATAGAAAATCAGAGGGAAAATCATTCATACCCTTATGTAATGCATTCACTCACTGTATTCATTTGGAATTTGGTGGAAGTTCTCGGCTGAAGGTTGAAAAGGTGATTAATTCAAGATTAATTCGAAGTTTTGAGCAAGAAATCCCGGCGTATTGTTCAGGTGGTTCTGTTTTGTGGGATTGATTTTATTTACAATATACTATAGACTCATGAGCCCATAAGGTTTGAGGCTTCCCGACAGACTTAGCGAAAATTATACCATGAGTTTTGACTGCCTTCAAGAAAAAAATGAGGGTGTATAAACATAAGAATAAACTAAACTCTATTGAGTGAGAGGTGGAATATTTATGAGTACTCCGGATATTACTAAACTGCGCAATATCGGAATTAGTGCGCATATCGACTCCGGTAAAACGACCCTGACCGAACGCATGCTTTTTTACTGTAAGCGAATTCATGCTATCCACGAGGTCCGAGGTAAAGATGGTGTTGGTGCGACAATGGACTCCATGGAGTTGGAGAAAGAGCGTGGTATTACCATTGCATCTGCTGCAACCAATGTAAAATGGAAAGACCATCCAATTAATATAATCGATACTCCGGGACACGTAGACTTTACTATTGAGGTAGAACGGGCCCTTCGTGTGCTTGATGGAGCAGTCCTTGTACTTTGTTCGGTAGGTGGTGTGCAGAGTCAGTCCATTACTGTAGACCGTCAGATGAAGCGTTACGGGGTTCCACGGCTGGCATTTGTCAACAAGTGCGACCGTGCCGGTGCAAATCCGCTTCGTGTTCGTGACCAGCTGGAAGAAAAACTGGGTCACAATGCGGTGCTTATGCAGATCCCGATAGGTCTCGAGGACAAGCACGAGGGTGTGGTTGATCTGATCAAGATGAAAGCGATCTACTTCGAAGGCCCCGCCGGTGAAGAGATGGTTGAAAAAGAGATCCCTGAGGACCTGAAGAAGCTGGCGGAAGAGAAGCACGAGGTAATGCTGGATGCGGTTTCTATGTACTCCGATGAGCTGATGGAAGCGATGATGGAGGAAAATGTTACCGAGGAACTCATCCATAATGCGGTGAGAATCGCAACTCTCAGCCAGGATATTACTCCGGTGTATATGGGCTCTGCATATAAGAATAAGGGTGTTCAGGCACTTTTAGACGCGGTAATCGCCTATTTGCCGAATCCGACCCAGGTAAGCAATGAAGCCCTTGATATGGAGAATAACGAGGAGCCGGTAAAACTGACCGCGGATGATGAAAAGCCGACAGTGGCCTTGGCCTTCAAGCTTGAAGAGGGACAGTACGGTCAGCTGACTTATATCAGAATTTACCAAGGTAAGGTAAAGAAGGGTGACGAGCTTTACAATGTCCGTTCACGTAAGCGTTTCAAGGTGGGGCGGCTGATCAAGATGCATGCCGACCATATGGAGGACATTAACGATGCCGGTGCCGGTGAAATAGCTGCGCTCTTTGGTATTGATTGTGCCTCCGGCGATACTTTTACCGGCGGCGGGCTGAACTACACCATGACTAGTATGTTTGTTCCCAATCCGGTTATCTCGCTGGCAATCTCACCTAAGGACAAGAGCGCGGCGGACCGTATGTCGAAGGCCCTGAACCGCTTTACCAAGGAGGACCCGACTTTCCGAACATACGTTGATCCCGAGTCGAACCAGACCATTGTACAAGGGATGGGTGAGCTTCACCTTGATGTATACATTACCCGTATGAAGCGGGAATACAAGGCTGAGGTAGATGTGGGAATACCCCAGGTAGCCTACCGTGAAACCATCAGTCAGGCGGCTGATTATGACTACACCCACAAAAAGCAGACTGGTGGGTCCGGACAGTTTGGACGGGTGGTCGGTAGAATCGAGCCGATTACAGAAAGCGAAGAAAACTACGAGTTTGTGAACCAGATAAAGGGTGGTGTGATTCCCACAGAATACATTCCTGCCTGTGATGCCGGATTCAAGAGAGCCCTGGAAAAGGGTAGTTTGATCGGGTTCCCGGTTGTAGGGGTAAGAGTGGTATTGAACGATGGACAGTTTCACGCTGTTGACTCCTCTGAAATGGCTTTTCAAACAGCAGCATTTCAAGCTTTCCGGAGTACCTACTCCAAGGCCAAGCCTATTATTATGGAGCCGATTATGAAGGTTTCTGTGGAAGGGCCGACGGAGTTTCAGGGGAACATCTTCGGGACCTTGAATCAGCGACGCGGAATGATTGTAAGTACTGTTGAAGAAGGGGTTTTCTTCAACGTGGAGGCTGAAGTTCCTATGAGTGAAATGTTCGGTTTCTCTACTGTACTTCGTTCATTAACCCAGGGGAAGGCCGAGTTTACCATGGAGTTCCTGAAATACGACAAGGTTCCACAGAGTATTTCCGAAGAGCTGATGAAAGAGTTTGAAGAAAAGAAGAAACAAGAACAGAAATAATTTTTCAACAAGCGGTCCCGTAGGCGGTGAAATTCCGCTTTTTTATAGCGGGGCCGCAAATTTTGTAATAACCTTGTAAGTGTTATAGTCTTGTAAGTAAGAGGAAGATCAGGAGGAGAAATCAATATGGTAAAATCGGAGCTTATAAAACGAAGCCCGCTGCGGATTTTTGAAAAATCTATCCATGGCGGGGTTGGAAAAGGGCACCTTGGGGTGCTGGCTTCAAAAAAGGGTGTTGGAAAGACCGCATGTCTTACCCACATTGCGGTGGACAAACTTTTCCAGAATCGTCATGTGATTCATGTATCCTTTGCTTCAAATGTTGATCATATTATCAATTGGTATGAAGATATTTTTCGGGAAATTGCTAAAAAACGTAATTTGGAACATGCGGTTGAGGTCCATGATGAGATTATTCACAATCGTGTCATTATGAACTTTAATCAAGAGGGAGTAAGTATTGAGCAGATTGTAAGCAGTCTGGAGGCACTTATAAAAGATGGAAATTTCCCTGCGGATGCGGTTATTTTTGATGGATATGATATAACCGAGCGAACTGCAGGAGAGCTGGATGAAATTAGAGAGTTTGCTGAACGGCAGGGTCTTGAGATTTGGTTCAGCGTTTCCCTCAAAGAGGGGGACGGCCCTATGTTCAATGAACAGGGGGTTCCTTCAATTCTTGAAGCGCTCCTTGAAAAATTGGATGTTATTGTAAACTTGCGACATGAGGGTGATTACATCCATCTTGAAGTATCGAAGGACCATGAGATGATTGAAAATCGTGATATGCAGCTTAAGCTTGATCCCAAAACTTTATTGATCGCCGAAGATTAGTATCTGCTGCCGTTTCTAATTATCAGCCCGGTGTTTTCTGTAAAAAGAAGACATCGGGTTTTTTTTGCTTTGCTTAGCAAACCTGTCTCTGTTGATCGAACTCGCCCTGTTGTGTTGAGAGCCCTGTTGAAAGGGGCGGAGGGGCTGAAACTTTTGCAGAGGATCTATTGGTTTGTTGGCTGTTGGCTGTTGGCTTTCAGCGCTGCCGGCTAACACCAATCTTCGGACAACTTGCCTCAAGGGGACATTTTGAGCACCAGGGGGAGACAGGGGTACATACACTTTGTCCGAATCTGACGAAGAGTTCATTTATTTCGATCCAATATTCTTGGGGAAGTACACGGCTCAGTTCACCTTCGGTTTCGTCGGGTTTGTCGGTTTTTACCCATCCAAGCCTGTTGGAGATGCGATGTACGTGGATATCAACACAGATGTAGGGGAGTGCAAAAGCGAGGCTGAGGGTGAGGTTGGCGGTTTTTAGGCCGACCCCCGGCAGTGCACGCAGCTCTTCCTGAGATGCGGGTACCGTGCCTGCATGTTTTTCAAGTATGATGTGGGTGATTTTTTTTATGTTATCCGCCTTGTTCCGATAAAAACCGGCCGGATATATAAGTTCCTGGATTTGTTCTGTAGTGAGGGCTTCCATAGCCTGGGGGGTGGGAGCTTGGTCGAAGAGTCTCCGTGCGGCCGCTGCGGTGACTTCGTCCTTTGTTCTTAACGAGATAATGGTGGATATGAGTATCTGGTACGGGTCGCGGTCGAGGTTGGCAATGTCGGAGACGGAGGGGATCTGATGCTCCTCCACAGATTTTTTTACATGCGCTACAATTTCCCCATAGTCCATTAGTGTATCCTTCTCGTTTTAGCTGTTAGGTGTAGCTCCGGGGTATCAGGCTTCGAGGCTCATCCCCAAAGTATCATCCTCAAAGTATCATCCCCAAGGCTCAAACCCAGAGGGAGGGGTCGGGGGTGTCCAACAGGACCGCCGCATAGGCTTCGATCGCCCGGCCTTCCCCGGTTGCATCCACCTGTTCCTTCGTTTTTGCTTTTACTGATATAGTATCCGGCGAGGTTATTAGCAGCTCCGCCAGATTGGCCTGTATGGCAGGAATATAAGAGGAGAGCTTCGGCTGTTGAAGGACTATCGTGGTATCCAAATTGACCAGTTGGTAACCGGCGGTATGGACCATTTCCAGGGCCT
>Ga0102938_10000859_pt1 | contig 22812 bp, 19 predicted proteins | sample SalPonR2_B_D2_MG_FD_84516 | JGI IMG/M metagenome (GOLD analysis project Ga0102938, IMG submission 84516) | Salt pond soil microbial communities from South San Francisco under conditions of wetland restoration - Salt Pond MetaG R2_B_D2_MG | ecosystem: Environmental > Aquatic > Marine >... | reverse complement strand
GTCGCCTGGCAGTCATTGCGTTTGGAGAGGCTGCGTTCGTGGTTGAAATGGTTTCAGACGAGGGCGTCGACACATGCGGACTTCTGCAGTTTTTTCGTTCGCCTGAACCCAAGCATCGCCCGCTCTCGCCCTCGAAACGGCCCCCCTCTCATGGTCTGGAGGAAAACCATTGCCGGGCAATGGATGAGAATTCTCGGCAAGATTGCTGAGCCAACGGCTCGATTTCAGGCCTGGCACGCGGCGCCTTCGGATCACGGCCGCAAACATCGGGCCGAACCGGCGCTACCAAAACCGGACGGTCTTATGGCTGACATCGACGCCGCCCTCATGGAGCAGGTCCTTGACGTTTCGAACCGACCGCGGGAACCGGACGTCGAGCAGCACCATGAGGTGGATGATCTCGGGGCCGGTCTTGAACGAGCGGAACGGGGACCGTCTTGTCATCTGGCGACGCCACGACACCGCCCTGCCCTGCTCAAGTCAGGTTGCCTCCGACACGGCCCGACCGCTCGAACGACGTGCCTGGTGTCCAGGTCGCGCGCTGAGGGCGGCCAGCCAATACTGTACAAGACCCTTGCCGCCGCCAGATGTTCCGTCATGTGAGCAAGCGTGGCTTTTTATTGCGCGCCGTCAAGGAAATACACGCTCACGAACCCTGTCTGGCCGAGGCCGTTGCGAACCTGATGCCAGATCTCGGCCTCTTCGATACATTGTAGCAGACGAGGCCGAAGAGTCGGGTTTTGTGGCACCTGTTCGCACAAGCGAGAACACTGCTGCCCGCGAGCGGTGTCCATGAACCACCACTGGTTTGGGTCGGTCAGGGTCAAGCGCTCCCCCAGCCATGCCCGGGCAACAATTGAAGCCCTCAAGCTGGGATCGGAGCGGATGTTCACGAATTCATTTACGTTGGCAACCGTCGCTCGTGGACTGGCAAGTGTGCAAGCTTGGGTGCTTTGCGGCGCAGGGGTTTCAACAGAACGCGCAACTATCTGGTTCAAGATGGCTGCATTTTCGCGACTAGCACTTGCAGGTGGCAATGGTTGCAGCGCCGAGATCTGTTGATATGGCGGATAGAACATCATTGCAGAAATCGGGATGTCCCCTCTCGAAAACCACCATGCCTCCATACGCATCTCTCCAATCATCCAGTTTCTGAGACTGACAGGAGGCGCGTCACGCATATTTTCCCGTTCTATTATAAGCGCCAATGTCTCCTCGGAATACAGAGCTGCGGAACAGGCATAGCCTTCATCGCTATATGGAAAATTTGCCTGATAGGATAGTTCACCATACTCAGTCACATCATACCGTTGATCCGTAGGGCCACGATCCATTCCCTGATAGTCGGTGATTTCGATGGTTCGGCACATCCTCGCAAATCCCGAGGCCAACACTTCCGATGCGTCCGGCAAGCGAAGCGGTGCAACCGTTATCCCAAATGCAAGAGCCTCACCAACTGTTCTTATGAATGCCATCTCAGAAAATGGAACCGTTAGCATTTCCCTAAGTCGTGTTGAGTCCAAACCATATACACTACGATCAAGCAGCTCCAAAATGCCCGATACAGCTTGCATGGACAGGTCCCACGCGAGTTCGATCTCTTCGGTGGTATAATCGTCCCTGTCGTCGAATGGGATCCCTGGCCGATGATAGCCCAATACAGCAGAGGGATGCATCACGCGATCAGACACAATTTCGCGGTCCTCCTGACGATCGAACGTTCCTGCCATAAAGGCAACAAAGCACGCGCTCAAACAGTGATGACCCGCATCGACTCCGGTCGACGAGTTGCTGAGCAACTGCGCAAGCGCAATACCCTCGATGAAGGAACCGCCCACACTATCGAAGCAGACTCTTTCTTGCCACGTATAAAGCGGCCCCTCCTGATACAGACCTGATCCCGCAGGTGCGCGATCAATGAACCAATTTCGAAGTTGCTCCGATGCGCCTTCCGTGATTTCGCCACTTACCAAGACGGTACAGCCAATGTCCGAGGAACTTACCTCCCGTATTTCCATCGCTGTGCTCGGCTTTGCCACGCCCAGCACAGCGATGATCGAAAATAGGACGACAATTAAGCGTTGCATGAGATCTTACTCCACCAGCAGGATCTGAACCCGCCGGTTTCCCGGATGCGCGGGATCTTGCGGGAAGCGCAGGTAGTCGAAGCCCATGCCCGATGAGCGGATCCGGTACAGCGGAATGTTGGCCGCACCGCTAAGGAAGGATGCAACCGACGCCGCCCGTCGATAGGACAGGGCCCGATTGTAGGCCGCAGACCCGACACCGTCGGTATGGCCCATCAAGACCAGCTGCGCGCGGTTGAAATCGATCCCCTGGAGGTCACGCGCCAGTGCCACCAGCGGCGCCATCTGGTCAGAGCGCAGGTCGGCGCTGTCATAGTCGAACAGGATCTCGAGATCGATCGAGGGAAGCGGGTCCACCCGGTCCTCGACGCGGACGACAGTGCCCTGCGCATCTTCAACCTCGACCTCGGAACGTTCGATGATCCCGAGGTTCACAACATCGCTCAGGCTGAAGGTCCGGCTGCTCCCCCCCGTCCCGGCACCGCAAGAAGGTTGATCAGGGTTCAAGAGGCAGCTTTGCGGTGCAGCGGCCGGCGCAGGCGCCGGTTCGACGGCAGCGGCCGGCGCGTCGTCCAGATTGAACGAGTCAAGCGTGACGACCGATTGCGCAAATGCTCCGGCGCCCCAAACCACAATGCCAGTGGCCATCAGCATCGCTCTGGTGGTCTTCATGTTGCGTCCCCTTTCAGTCTTTATCTCAGGATTTCATAGGTCATGGTATTGAAGGCGACGTCCTGGCCCTCGGCTTGAAGGACGCCGCCGGCGCTCTCGGCATGCTCCCGGCGCAGCTGTCGCAAGACATCGCGCACGCCATCCTGGCTCAGGTCGGAAGGCTGGCAGATAAAGCCCAACCGATGCAGGCCCGGCTCGTCCTCGGGCTGCACGATGATCCCGTATCGGGATTCCGCGTTGTTGTTGTAGCGCAAGAGGCCGGGGCGGATCTCGGTGGTGTCGAAAACATGCAGCGGGATCGGCGTCAGCTGTCCACCGGCCGAGACGTTGAAGAAGAACGGGTTGCAGTTTGCGGGTGGTTCGGCCGAGATCGTCAGAACCTCTCCGACGCGGATCAGGCGCGGCGATACGGAGACGAGGCCGATGTCCGGGGCGGCGTCGACAGCGGCCGCGGTGTCGGGCGTCGTCCCGGGGACCGGCGGCACGATCACAACGCCCGCGGGCAAGGCTGCAAGGCTCAAATCCTGGCTGAGCGTCACCACATCCCCTTGCCCCGAGGCAGCAACCACGTTCAGGCGCACGGCCGACAGGTCCGCGCAGGGCCAGTACCGCAGCGAGATCGCATGATCCTGTGGCCCAAGCGTCGCGGCACCGCTGTCATCCGACTGGCGCACCGCAAGGGCGGCGCCGGTGATCACGTTCCCCTCCTGCTGGGAGAGGGCAGCGATGAACTGGTCCGAGATATATCGCCCATAGCCAAGCGGATCGAAGCTGTCCTGATAGGTGGCCGGGGCGACATGCAACACTTCGGCGGCGCGCAACCGCTCCACCAGGGACGACGCGAGGGTCGCCAACCCGCGTGTTTCCGCCGCCGCCGCCGCGCCACAGCTGATCGCAGTCAACGCCTCGGGGATATCAGCGCGCGCGCTCGCGAGCGTCCGGCCCGAGTCAAGCGCGACGAGGCTCACACTTGCCGTGTAGGCGTCACCGGCCCGGTTTACGATGATCGTGACGGTCGCGTCGGCATTGGACAGTTCGGATGCCACCCTTGCGCGCTGTTCCGCGCCGAGTTCTTCCCAACGGCCGAGGTTCTGGACATAGGCCAGCGTGTCGAAGGCGCGCGCCACCTCGGTGATCCGCACGCAGTCCAGAGCCTCGCGGCGCAGCGCCTCCAGAACCACCTCTCCGATACGTGTCACGACCGGCGCGTCCAGCGTCTGGCTCCCGTCTTCGGCCGGGACGGCCGCGACGGTAAAGGCCGGATCGGACGCCGCGCAGCCGACCTCGCGCGAGAGCATCAGAGAAAGCCGCAGGGCTGCCTCGTCGATGCTCTGGGCCTGCGCCGGCCACGGAAGCGCAAGGACAAGGGTCGCTGCCGCAACCACTGCCCTTGTCCTGTGCGACAACCATCCGATCATGCCACCATCCACCGTCGACCTTTACCCGCCATGCTATTGGACCTCCTCGAGGAACTGCCGGCTCACCCAGCCGCGATTGCCACGGGCGTCAGTGATCTCGTACCAAAGCAGGTTTTCGCTGATGCACTGCTGCGCCTGATCCCCGGCGCGCCGATCGTCCGGGTTCCTGCCGAAGGCCTGGCAGGCGCTGACGCACGCGTCATAGGTGCGCTGGTCGCCGATGATCGTCACGTTGTCGAACTGGGTCGGACGCATCTGTTCGCCAAGCGGCACCTGGCGGATGACCGGGGCGGCGAAATCCGGTTGGCGGCGCAGATTGACGTATTCGTTCACATTGGTGACGCGGGCGACCGGCGCGCTGAGCCAGCATGAGAGGGCCGATGCCGCCATGGCTTCCGTCACCTCTGCCGACAGGCTGGAAATGATGCTGGTGGTCGCGATTGCCGGTCCGGGTTGCGGTGCCAGTGCCGCAATCTCGGTGGTGGGCGCGAAGAACTGGAATGGGTAGACATATCGCCTTGGGCCGAAGATCACGCCGCCGACAGGGGCGAAAGAGTCGTAGACGGCTTGTTCGTAGGTGAACAGCTCCACATCGCAAGTGTACCAATATTCACCCACGTCGGCGATGACACGAAGGCCGTTTTCGCCTCTCGCCCCTCTCCATGGGTCGGGCTCGCCAAAGCCGCCGTAAGCCGAAAGGTCGCCTGCTGCCTGAACTTCGAAAGCCACCATTCTTCCACTTTGCGCATCGAGGAAGGGCGGCGTTTCAAACGCGAATTCCGTACTTTCGCCCCAATAGCCCGCCATGTTGTCACAGGCCGCCGCGAACCTCGCATAAGGCGTCGTGAGTGTCGGAAACCGTACGGGACCAATCCGGATATCCCATCGGCTTGCCTCGCTGACGGTTTGGACATACCTCATCTGCTCAGATGGAGTGGCAAGCATTTCCAGAAGCAGGCTCTCCGGGAACTGATAGCGGAAATAGGTCGCTTGATCGGTTCCAGGCACATATCCTCGGAACACGGTATTTCTTGTCTCGCTGAGCGCGCGCAGGGCCGCAAGGGCGACCCCGTAGGCTTGGCTCACCGTCTCCTCGTCATACTGCCCGTTCGGAACCACGAGGGCGGGGCTGTGAAAGCCGAGCAATCCAAGCGGGTGCAGGACGCGATCGGTATCGTCGGAGCCTTCGATGCCGGCAGCTGCGCTCGAGCCACCCATGAAGGCCAGCGCACAGGCACTTTCGCAAATCATGTTCGCGCCAACGGCAGATCCCTTGCGATATTCGATCAGAAGCTCGGCCATCTCGAGGCCCTCAAGGAAGCTTCCGCCAGGGCTGTTGAAGCAGACGCGACTGCGTTCCGGGGGGCGCCCCCCGATCATCGGCGCATCCAAGATGGGAAACTGCGTTGCCTGTGCGATCTCCCGATCGCTGGCGGCCAGCACGGCGCGCAGGGCCTCGGCATCACCCGACGCGATCTCTCCCAAGACGAGGATATCGCATCCCATTTCGGGGATCGGGGTGCGATCAATCGTGGCCGCCTGTGCATCTTCCGTCTGGAAGGCGCACAGGTGCAGCGCAAGGATGAATGCACCGTATCGAATTGCTTTCGTATGCAACATCAAACGTGATATCCCTTTTGAAAATCGCGTATCGTCGGATGGGCTACTGCACTCCCCGGGTATTGGCCCGGAGAGGACATGATCGGTTTCATTGGTCTTGCTTTTCACCGCGTCGCGGGCGCCCGGATCTTGTCGATCTCGAAGCGGTTCTGGACCATGCCCAGCCGCACCTCGACGCCCATATGCTCGGCCATCAGTCGCAAGTTGCGGTTCAAGCGGGCGGTGTCCGTGCAGGTCTCGTACCAGTAGGTTGTCTCGGTCGCACCGGCGCGGGTGGGGCGGTGATGGTGGTAGCCGCTGAACGCCACCATGTATTCCTCGATCATCGTGATTTCGGAGCTCTCGAAGCCGCGAAAGGTCAAGGTGTATGCGGTCGTCAGGCCCACGCAGGTTTCGGCGCCCGGCGCGTTCGTCACCGGGGCGGATGTTACCGCTGCGGCAGGCGACAGGTAGTCCAGATGCGTCGCCAGTACATTGCCGACATCGGCCGCGATGCGGCGCGCCTGATCGCCCACATGTTCGAGCACGCAGTCACGGCTGCAATTCGGCGGCAGCGGCGGCAGATCGTTCGGACCGTAGCTAACCTCGTAATTCGCAAGCGCCTGACCGGTCATGCTGTTCAGGATGCGGCCCGGCACACGGACACGCAGATCGGTGATGCTGGCATAGGCGTTCTCTTCGGTGCTTGCGTAGATCTGGAACACGATGATCGCGTCGATCGGCGCGTCCTGCACGCGGCGGGCGACGGTGATCAGTTCCGCATCGGTCCGGCGCACGCGTGCAGGGTCCGTGATGCCCATGGAGACGGCGGTTTCGTCGTAAACCGCAAAGCCTTCCGCCTGCAGTTCGGCCTCGATGGCCCGCAGCACCCGGTTGAAGATACGCGAGTTGCGCGGAACGGTATCGAGATCGGCATCCTCACCCATGATGAGCAGGTTGGGCTGCTGTTGCGCTACGGCAGCGGGGGCAAAGCTCAGCGCGGCGACGGCTAAGGTCAATCCCGTTACGAGGGTCTTGAACATGGAAAGCTCCTGTTTTTGAAAAAATAATCAGTTGATACTGATAAGGCCTTGGACCGCTTTGACCCGGTTTCGATTCTCGAAATAGATTTTATTTCGTCACCGTCCCATGTGCAGAAGTTTGGGGGTAAACTTTCGATCTGCGACTGCTTGGCGGCGCGACGGCTGGGCGATTGACAGTGACGCTCACGAGCCCGCTATCAGCAACACCTCGACCCGGCGATTGATCGCCGCGCGGGGCTCGCCGGGCACCTTGAGCCGCGATTGGCCGAACCCCACCGATATCAGGCGATCCGAGGCGATTGGGAAGGTCTCGACAAGATACTGCACGACCGCCGCGGCCCGACGCTCGGACAGGCTCTGGTTGTAGGCCGGCTGGCCCACCGCATCGGTGTGACCGGCGATCAGGTAGGAATAGGGCTGCAACTCTCGCGCCGAGAGCGCTTGACCGAGAGCGGCAAGCTCCATGCGGGCTTGCGGCGTGAGGTCCGCGCTGTCGAAGGGGAAGTAGACCTCGAAGTCGAGAGCGTAGGTGGTGTCGACGACGATGACCCTTTGGTCCCGCACAACCTCCAGAAGGACGCCCGATCGTGACGGTCCCGTGGTCCGTGTGGCGCCGGGGTATGCGGCAGGATTGCCGGGGGCCGTCAGCGTTGTTTCCTCTTGGCCAGCAATGGTCTGGCCCGCGATCGGGGCAAGGCTGCGGATGATCTGGTTGACTTCGTCGGCCGTCTGCGCCTCGGCAGGCGTGGACAGGGCACTGAGCAGGGTCACACACAGACCCAAGGTGGACATTCGGAACATGGCTGTTCTCCTTCTTCTGTTGGGGGTCACTTACGACCGGCATGGTGGGGGGCGTGGCGGACGATTGGCATGAGAGGGTTGTCGGCTCCACCGAAATCATCGAGATCAAGGCGCCCCTCCCGGACGGACCGCCATACCGACAAGCCGGCGGCCAACTGGACAGGCGTGCGCGCAGAGGGGCTCAAGACAAGCTCGACCCGCCGGGCCAGACCCGCGAGGGCCTGTTCGTTTCCATCGGCAAGCTCTGCACGGTGACGTACCACCAACCTTCGCGGATCGATCCCCCACGCGTCATGCAGATAGGCCGCCACGGACTCGGCCCGCCGCGCGGCCAACATCAGGGTTTCGTCGGGGCGATTGCCCCCGTCGTACAGCCCGAGGAGAAGCACGGGCCCGCCCGCTGTCAGGTGCTCAATGAGGTGCGGCACAGCGCGGTCGAGTGCCCGGCGTGCCTCGAACGAGAGCACGGAACGACCTTCCGCAAAATACACGGCGAGAACACCCTCCTCAGCCCAAGATGCCTCATGGGGCAAAAGCCCGGCATCCGGAGGGTTGCCTTGGGCGATCTCAGCTTGCGTCAGCGTGTCGGGCTGATGTTCTTGTGCGACTGCAGCGGCACTTGCCAAGAGAGCGGCAACACAGAGCACCGACCCAGCGCGGCGGGCCCGCTTCAGTGTCCTGGTCAGTAAATTCATGACTGGCATTCCTTCTACATCCGATGATCCGTAGAAGCACTGGACCGGGTAGAGCCGGTTTCGTCGAAGGCGGCCCAAGACCCTTATCGAACAGCCGTGAGGGACAGGGCACCGGCTTCCTCACCTCCCGAGTTGAGGCCGATCCGAGTGTCCAGCAATTCGGGCAGCGTCGCGCGCAGGCGCAGCATCTGCGTGTCACCCGGGACAAGCCACAAGCTCGCGCGGCGATCCGACGGCAAGACAAGATCCAGTAGGTCATGGGGCAACGCGAGCTCGACACCGGTTGACGCCACATCGGGCAGGCTGAAGCCGATCGAGCAGAGCCCGGTCAACCCGAAGTCGGGGTAGGTCCCCGCCCGGAAAACAAGATCGCGCCGTTCAGGCGCAAGTGATCCGAACAGTACCGCCTGGCAGTTGCTGCCATCAGGGGCATACTCCACAACGAGGCGCGGCAAGCCCTCGATGTCTTGGGGCTGGCCGCCAGCAGAGACATCCCCCCCCTGCCCCGCCGCCTCGGACCCGGCCTCAGGCACCGAAGTGATGGACGTATCGGCGGCAACCTCCGCATCGGCGATGTCGATGTCTGAGGAACCGGCTTCGGCAACACGCAGCGTTGTCGCCTCTCGCGGATCAACGCCCCGAACCCCTACCACGAACAGGAAAAACACGATCAGACCGATCAGAACTGACGCGACAGCAACCCTCAATCCGACCCCGCGATCCCACCCCGGTTTCCTGTCGGAAAGCCCAGCCTGCGAGGCGGCGCGCAAATCTTGCATGTGTCGACGATCTTCGAACAGCTTCACCGCGCCGTCGAGATCTGCCACGACCTGAATCTCCGGCCCCGGACACTTCAAGTCCGGCGGCAGCGCGATGGCTTCGGGCACCACAAGCACCACGCGTGCGCCATGGTTCAGCGCCTCTTTCAGGCATGCTGCGCTCTGATCGAGCTTGCGTGCCAAATGATAGTCCTGCGGCAAAAGACGCAGGTCGTTGTCGAGCGCGCCGGTCGCCCAGACCAGAAGGTCGGGCGCATCCGCACCAAGCTCGTGCCCCTGCGCTTGCAGCCAATGGGCGATGGCAACAGGAAGCTCCCAGGAACGGCCCGTTTCCACTACGCTCCCGAGCCTGAGTTCGAATTGCCCCGCGCCATAGCCGATGCGATCGGCAAGCGCCCCCCCCATCTGGACGAAGGCATGATAGCGACCGCTTGGCGGCAAAGGCCTGTAGTCGTCCTGCGTTCGCATGACGCTCCGGGGGGCTTGCGCAAGCCGGGTCAGCCGCAAGATCGGCGCAGGCCCGTCGGTCGTGGGAACGATGACACAAACCCGCATGGCAATCCGTCAGATCAGGTGGATTTCGGTGGAGGGATCCCGGAGCCACTCGATCAGGCCCGCCATCTCGGCGAATCCGGGATCAAGTGGCACCTGGAACACCTTGTCGATCGGCGTGCCGAGGTGCAGGCGACGCCCGGTTCCGTCTGGACGCCTGATCTCCATCATGCTGATGGTATCGCCTGCCTCAGGCCCCCGGATCACAAGCCAGGGCAATCCATCCGCTTCTTCCACGATCTCCAAATGCCACCTACCTATTTGTCGCTCCGTCACCCGGTCGGCGGCCGCTGCAACCGACATGGATGAGGCGCGCACAACCCGGCCCAATGCTGCGGAGTAAAGGTCCCGGGCCCCTGCTGAGCTGCGCAAAACGCGCTCGATCTTCAAATCAACTATCGCGTCACCACGGCGCGCATAAGCGACGATCTGTGACGCGAAAAGCCCCGGCGACTGCGAATCCGCCGTGTCACCGCTGGATCTGAGGGTCTGCAACGCCGCAAACGCCTCGAAGTGAAGTTCTTCATTGATCATGTGACCTATCCGATTACCCCCACACCATAAAGGGCATCAAGCTTCCGCTGAAAGAGGACCCGATGCTCCAATTCAATATCCGCTACACCGATGCGATCGAGCTTTTCCCACGCCTTGAGATAAGCGTCGATCATGGCCTTCATTGCAAGGACGGGCTCGATCAACGCGCCCAAAGTCTCGGCACGCTCATGGTCCGAAAGAGCAGCAAATCCCTGTCTTCGCTCCATCGCAACGATCCTCTTCTGAAGCGTCAAAGGGTCATTGGACCGGTTTGGAGCGGTTCCGTTCGGGAAGGTCCTGGTTTTCGCGATAAGGTGAAGGGCGGCCATCAGGGCCTCACCCAGCTCTGCATGGCGACCCTTCAGGTCTTCAAGGGAATTTGCCGCTGCCACAAATCCCATGCTTGACTGGATCATCTCGCCGCGTCGGACGGCCTGGATCACGGTGTTCTGAACCGGACCGAGGGCAAGGGCAGCGCATGTGTCGACCGGCCAGACCCGCACGATGTCGGCAAATGATGCCAGGATGTCGAGGTTTTCGCGTTCATGTGCAAGCAGCAGCTTGATCGACGCATCTCCAATTGCAGTCAATGCTGCCTCTAGCTGGGCAGGCGCAAGTTGGTCATCCCAGCACCCCATCGCCGCATCCTCGGTCGAAACTTCGACAGCCATCGGGTCGTCAAGAGAGCGGACATCACGCCATGTGGCCGCGAGACGTGCCGCCTCGGCATAATCCGCCAAGGCCCGAAGAGCGGTGGAATATCGCACCAGCAGATCGCGCGTCGCTTCGGCCTCCCAGAACACCGGCGCGTCACCATCGCGCGGCAGTGGATCCTGCGGCCGGTGCTGCTTGAGGAACCGCCGGACAGCCGTGAAAACATTGTGGTGACGGGCCTCGGGCATGGTCTGGCGACGCCATGCCTGTAAAATGGCGGCGAATTCCGCCGTCAACGCCTTCACGGGATCGGCCTGTGTCCGCGCTTGGACCAGTGCCCCGGTCAACCGAGCGGTCTGCGCACTGTCCTCCAGTGCGGCCGTCACGATCAGGTCAAGAAGGGCTGCATGCCACCGCGACAGAGAGGCACTGCCCGGCAAGACCAGCGCCAGGAGATCATCGCACTCCGACTGCAGTGCCGACCTGGCAAGCAAAAAGAGCGGACGGTCACGGTTGCCGCGAATGGCACCCGCCGCCACGCGCCGAAGACTGTCTGCCTGCCTCGATGACAGACCGTGAGCTTCAGCGATCATTGCAATCATTGAATTCATTATCTGAAATAGCCGCCATTGCTTTCGCGATATGCTCTGACTGCACCAAGAATCTCTGATGCCCAGCCCCCATCAAGTGGGCCCCTCTTCAATCCCATACCTCGAAACTCTTGTTGCAGCATGTAAACGATATCTGAACTCAAACTGGTAGAATCCGGACAGAAATCGCCCCTACCCTGATGACTCAGCGTAAAATGCTGAATCAAGACAAACAAGGCCACCTGTCCACGCCCCGGTTCCTGGACAGATTTCCAGGGAATTTCAGCTACTGCCTGGGTGCTGTCAGACGAATTCGCACCAGTCTCGGCCCGGACCATCACGCTGGCCGCCAGCCCGCGCAAAGACCGCGCCACTGGGCGAGCGCAGCGGTGCGGTTGGCCTTGCAGGAGCGGAAAGGAACTGCGTTCGGGGATCTGTCGATGCTACGCAACCGTCCCGCCGCCCTTGGCGCCCGGCCCCAATTGACGTTCTGCACGCCATTCTCGCAGCGCCTAGACTGCTGCGCCCAACCTTAGATCGTAGGGCCAATGTCCAGGTGCCGTTTGACCAGATAATGTCGCGCCAGCATGAAAATACCCAAACCGATCGCGGCCATTTGCACGGCAACCTCACCGGACAGGACCAACATGGCCATGGCAAGCCGCAAAATCACTTCGGCCAGCGAAAGCCGGGCAAGGTCGAACTTTGCCAAGGCGCTGGACAACAAGTAAAGCGACAACCCAAGCCGCGCCAAAAGCCAGATCAACCCTGGCAGATGCACCGTGCCATCATATCCGGGCAGATATTGCGCGCCGCCATTGGCCGCGTCAGGGTTCAACACGGCGGCGGAAATCAGCAAGATCTCGGGGTTGAAGGCAAAGACAAAGGGAATGACGAACATCACGATTCCGGTGCGCACGGCCGAAAAGGATGTCCCCAACGGATCGGATTTCGCGATTGTCGAGGCTGCATAGGACGCCACGGCCACCGGCGGCGTGATCGCGCTGACGCAGGCGAAGTAGAAGATGAACATATGCGCAGTGAAATGCGCCATGCCCAACCCGACCAAAAGCGGCCCCATCAAAAGCGCCGCGTTCACATAGGCCGGCACGGCCGGCATGCCCATGCCCAGCAAAATCGCCAACACCATGGTCACCCCGAGGGCCACGAACTGAAACACCAAAGGCGCGCCATTGCCCAAATCCAGACCGCGTAGCCAGCCCAGAATGTCGAGCGCGATAAAGCTCGGCAATGCCGTGAGGCTCAGGCTGATGTCGATCACCGAGACGGCGAGGAACATCAGGTAAAGCCCGGCCGAGGTGATCCCTGCATGGGCCAATGCCTCCAGCACTTTACCCGGTGCGCTGCGGAATGCCGGATCGATGAACAGCATCGCCATCAACACGACCGCAGCCCACCAACCGACACTGCCTGCATCGCCTAGTGAGTTCTGGATCAGTTGCATGATCCACGGCAGATCCTGCGCGCGGCACAGTCCGCTTGGCGTCACGACAGTGACCGCGCCCAAGAGCCTGCTCACAGGATCGCAACCGATGGCGTCCTTGGGCACCAGCAACAAGATGATGATCAACGACAACGGGACAAAGACCTGGCTGAGCAACAACCCGTCTTGGCGGGTCAGGCGCAACTCGGGCGGCACCTCGCCCACCGCGGCAATACCTTGCTTGCGCGATTGAAACATGACCGACAAGAACATGCAGATGAAATACGCCGCCGCCGGAAGCGTGGCGGCAATAGCGACCTCGCGGTAGGGCACGCCGGTCATTGCGGCCAACACGAATGCGGCGATCCCCATGATGGGCGGCATGATCTGCCCACCAGACGAGGCGGCAGCCTCGACGCCACCGGCATAACTGCGCGAAAAGCCACGGCTGATCATCATCGGGATCGTGATGGTCCCGGTCCCGAGCACATTGACGACCGGCGTGCCGGTCGTGGTCCCGAACATGGCCGAGGCGACGATCGCCGCATGGGCCGCGCCGCCGCGCAGCTTGCGCGTCGATACAACGGCCAGCTTGATCAATGTCCGACCACCCGCCGAGACCGACAAAAGCGAGCCAAGCACGATGTAGGGAAACACCGTGTTCAGCATGATGTGCAGAAATTGCCCCAAAAGCCCTGACCCCTGGTTCACCAAAAGGTCCTGCACGCGGTAGCGCCCATCAGCGAGGCTGCGCGGCTCGCCACCCAGGGCGGTGATGAGATAGCGGTTCATCCCATCCGAGCCGAAGACATACCACAGCACCACAGTCAGGATCGCGTAGCTTGCCAGCGCGATCGAAACCAGGACGAGGGACAATCCCCAGACTTGTGCATTATAGACCAGGAACACGACAACAGCGACGCCGACAATCAGGGTGATCCACGGGCCGGTGGTCGCGAAACAACGCGGGTCATCGATGCTGCTTGGCGCCGGGAGACCCAATGCCAGCGCGACCTCGCGTTCAGCCAAAAGCGCGCGTTCGATAAAGGCCGCCCGTTCACCCGTGATAACATCAATCAGGCAAACGGCCTCGTTCTCGATCAGATAAGTCGCCGCAATCGACAGCGCCGCAACGACCAAGGTGATGTCGAGCGCCAAGCCCAGCCGCCGACGCGCAGGCCCGCGATCTTGCCACGCGCGCTGCACAGAATGCCACAGCGCGACGATGATCATCATCCATGCAAAGGCGATGGGATAATAATATTCATAGGGAAAGCGGCGCACGACCAGCCAATCCCATCCCGTCAGATTGATCCAGAACTGGTCCCATCCGGGGATCGACGGCGTGGAATTGATCATGCCCGTGATCACGAAGATCAGCGCCATGACGACCACGACCCGACGCGTGACGGGCGAGATGAAGGGGGGATCACTATCCATCGTCTGCTCACGCCCAAAAAGGGTGGGCCCACCCGGTATAGGTGGACCCCATTCTCGTTGGAATTATTGGCTCACTGCGCGCAATCCGGCACGTCGTAACCCGCTTCTTCCCAAGCGCGCACAGCACCGGGGTGGTAACGCACGGGGTTCAGCCCGCACATGCCAGAAGCGACAGGATCGAGATCTTCCAAGCCGACATTGCGCGCGTAAAGCGCCTTGTCATACAGCTGATCGAGCGTCTCGATATGGGCGCGTGTCAGCGCGTAGGCCAACTCTTCGTCCATGGTTTCGTTCACGCAATTGCCGCCAACGGAACCCCGGGTGCGGAACGCGCCGTCTTCGGAGACGACATTGGCGTTTTCCCCCAAAGCAGCCATTTGTTCAGCCGAAAGAACAAAGGGGGCCGATCCCGGAGATGTCAGAACACGCTGGACCTCTTCGCTTTCGAATTGTGCGATCGGGATGGAGTAGAAATTCATCCGTCCCGCCGAGAGCGCCTGAAGCGGACGATCGGAGGGGATGTATTCGGGCAGCAAGGCCACATCGACCGAGCCTTCGGTGATGGTTGTCGTCATCTGCGACCAATCGCTTTCGATCGCGGTAAAGCCTGTCCCGGCTTCCAGCCCGGTCATCACTTGGATAAGCGAACGGGCCTCATTGGTGGCTGCGCCACGCGGCGGCCCGTCGAGGATACGGCGCCCTTCGAGGTCTTCCCACCCCGCAACACCGACAGAGTCGTATCCATAAAGCGTGTAGGCACCGAAAGAATAAGGATAGAGCACGCGCAGGCCGCCAGCCAACTCTGCGCCGCGCTCTGCGCCCAAATCCGCAAACGGGCCGACGCCACGTTCCATCAAGAACGGAAGGATGAAGGGGCAGATGCCGATATCAGTGCGACCTTCGGCAACCGCCAGCGTGGCATTCACGCCGGTTTGGCCCAGGGTAATCTGGATATCGGCGATACCGCGCTCAGAGGCGACCTCGGCCAAATGCGCGATCGTCAAATGCACCGCGACACCCGGCGTCGAGGTCATTGCGGTCAAATTCACATCTGCGACGGCTGTATTCGCCGCAAGCGCGAGGCCCATTGTGGTCGCTAGTCCAAGTTTCTTCATGATTTCCTCCCATGGTCATCATTTGGGCCTGTGTTTCGGCCCGGTGAAAGTAGCAGCACCCCGCGCGCCTCCTCCCGCGGGCGGGGCTGTCGTGTCATCGCGCCGGATGTCGATACGGCTCGATCGAGATATTTGCGCCGATCCGGATGGTCATCAGATCCTCGGCGATCAAAACGATGCCGTCGTATTCCGCAGCCAGTTCCGCCAATAGGTCGTCCATCGGCAGCGGGTCAGGCGGCAACAGCGCCAGATGTGTGAGCATCGCCAGCCGAGGGCGGGTCTTGGCAAAGACGCGGCCCACATCGCTCGGCGAGGCATGGTGATCAATCGCGACTTTGACCTTGGGGTAATTGGCCAAGGTCGAGGGGCGGGCGGCGGCGATCTCATGGATGAACACATCCGCCCCCTGCGCCTGCGCAATCAGGTTTTCATTGTAACGGGTATCATGGGAGTGGACGAAAACATGCCCACCATATTCCACCCGAAAGCCATAGGCAGAAGGGATATTGTCGCCATGATCCACCAAGATCGCCCGGATCATCAGCCCGCCACGATCATAGACGACACCCTCGGTGTAGATATGCGGGACAATGCGCATATGCTCGGGGTCGATCTCATTGTCATTGACACGGATCGTGCGGTCAGGACGGGTGGCAAGCCAGGCGCCCTCGGCCAGGTCCATCAGCCCTTCGGGCCCGTACACCGTCAGCGGCCCGCCGCGCCCGGCCCAGCCCTGTGGGATAGTCCCTGACATCAACAGGTCAAAAATCCCGGAGTAATGATCGGAATGGTAATGCGACAAGATCACGGTATCGACATATCCCACGGGCACCCCAAGCTGCGACATGCGGATGACCGCGCCACGACCGCAATCGATCATGACCTTTTGATCGCCCGCCTCGATCAACGTCGCCGTGCCAAAGGCATGGATGCTGGGGTTGGGAATACCGGTGCCCAGCAATGTCACCTTCAAGGTGTCGTCATTCATGCGCGTCGCTCCTTGGCACGGCTGCAAGGCGATGCTTTCGCGCGGCCAGTTCACGCCGGATCTCGTCGCCATGCGCATCGAGGATGGGGGGGGCGGTCACACCTGTCTCAGGCTCGCCGTCAAAACTGTAGGGCGCGCGCACGGTGGTGAAGGTTTCACCCATCACGCCGGGAACCTCGACCTTGATCCCAAGATGACGAGCCTGGGGATCTTCGAGCGCCTCGTCGCTGTCATAGGCTGGCGAATACGGCAGACCGGCCGCCTCGAAGGCGGCGCACCAATCCGCGCGGCTGCGCGTGGCGAACACCGGCGTGAGAATCGAGATCAACTCATCTTGGTGATCGATCCGCGCCGCGCGCCCGGCAAAACGCGGATCATCGCGCAGATACGTCAAGCCAGTGGCATCCACCAAACCATCCCAAAACTTGATGGGCGATGACAAATGAATCGCGATCCAAGTCTTGTCGGCGCAAGCGAACACATAGCTTTGTGACACCGAGGGGCGCGATAGCGGCCCCATGATTTCACCGGCGCTGTAGAAATGCGTGAAGCTGTCGAGGTTGAAATGGCACATCGCCTCAAGCATCGAAATATCGACGCGGCGCCCCTCACCCGATTTGGCACGCGCCGTCAACGCCGCCAAGACCGCCATAGCGGCATATTGGCCGGTAACGGCATCAGCGATGGCCGGCCCAATCACCCGAGGGCTCTCGGGCGGGGTCAAAAGCCGCAAATATCCCGCTGCCGCCTGCGCAACCGTGTCAAAGGTCGGCCGATGCATCGCAGGCCCAGAGGTTCCAAAACCCGATATCGCGCAATAGATCAGCCCCGGATTGATCGCCCGCAACGCCGCCTCTCCGACCCCCAGTTTCTCGGCGACGCCGGGCCGAAAATTCTGGATGAAAACATCAGCTGTTTCGATCAGTTCGAACAGCGTCTCGCGGTCGGCCTCTTGCTTGGTATCAAGGGCAATCGAACGTTTGTTGCGATTGTAGGTCTGGTAATGGGGCGAATAGAGCCCGCCCTTGAAGGCGCGGAACGGATCGCCTGTGCCCGGCAGCTCGACCTTGATCACATCGGCACCCAGATCGGCCAGATGCATCGCTGCGGCAGGACCGGTGATATAGGTGCCAAGCTCGATGACGCGGATATCGCTGAGAATTTTCATGGATCCTGATCAGCGCGGGCTTCGCGCCCTGACGTTTCGCCGTCGTAGCCGATGGCCAGATCAGCTTGATGGGACATGATGAAACCGATCGAGCGCAGCGACTCTTCGTACAGATGCGCCGATAGCCCCGCCGCGCGCGCCAGCAATGGCACAGCCTTCAGCGCCTCAAGCGGCCAACCGGCATCCAAGATCACAGCGGGAATGGCACCCGAGACATTGATCGGCAAAGGACGGCCCATGATGCCCGGCGCCTGGTCCGCGATGGTGCGCAAGACACCGACATGGCGGCCCGACAGCCCAAGCTCATCACATATCGCAAGCAGGCGATCGGCGCGCGGATCACCGCCCGCATGTTGCGGATGCCCAAGGCCCGGCACTTTTTGCTTATCGAGCTTCAGCCGCGTCAGGTGATCTTGCGCCGAAGCCGCCACATCGCCATCGGTGGCGTCTTGCAACACCTGGTGCAGGAAACGGCCCGCCGTCTCGGTCGAGCCTGCGACCACCGTCCCCATGCCCAAAAGCCCGGCCGCCATCGCGCCTTGCCAAGCATCAGGCCCGGCAGCAAGCGTCATGCGCGCGGCTTGAACACTGGGTACAAGACCATGCTCAGCGATCGAGACGAGGCATGCATCAAGCATACGGCGCTGCGCCTCTGAGGGGGGCTCGCCGATGACCAAGAGCCAGAAATAATCGCTGAACCCGATCTTGCCGATCAGATCATGGCAAAGATCGCGCCCGCGCACCGTGATGGATCGCGCATCCGAAGTCGCGATTGCGGTATATGGATTAGATTGCTTGCCGATCCGCATAGTTTTTTCGCACACCGAAAATATTTTCTCTTGTCGAAGGGTAAGCCTGCGGATTAGGCTTCGTCAAGCCAATTTGATCGGCCCGGCAAGAACGGATGCGAGGGACCAGCACATGAAAGATCTCAACCAATACACAATCACCCAGGCCGTTAAGGAAAGCTTCAAGACCGAGCCCGGAAGCCGGTTGGAGTCGCTTTTGCAGGGGTTGATCACGCATCTGCACGATTTCACGCGCGAACATAATGTGACCCATGAAGAATGGATGGGGACGCTGAATTTCCTTTATGATTGCGGTCAGATCTCAACCCCTGAGCGGCACGAGTTCATCTTGCTCTCCGATGTGCTGGGATGGTCGGCGCTGGTCGATATGATCAACACCAAGGGCGGCGCGACCGAAGGCTCCAACCTTGGGCCGTTCTACCTAGATGATGCACCGCGCAAGGCATTGGGCGGGGATCTGTCGGATGATCGCAGCGGCGTTGTCGTTCTGATGCACGGACGGGTCACGGACACGCTGAAAAACCCCCTGCCAGGCGCACAGATCGATACATGGCAAGCCGATGGCGCGGGCACCTATCCGATCCAGGAGCAAGGCCAAGACAAGTACGACCTGCGCGGCAAGTTCACCTGCGATGAGAATGCGCGCTACTATTACACGACTGTTCTGCCCAAGCCCTATACCGTTCCCTATGACGGGCCCGTGGGTCAGCTTTTGCGCGCGGGCAACCGCCACGCATGGCGCGCGCCGCATATGCATTTCATCGTCACCGCGCCGGGCATGTCGGGTATCACGACCGAGGTGTTTTTCAAAAACACCGACTATATCGACAATGACGCCGTATTTGGCGTGCGTGGCAGCCTCATCGCCGAGATCAAACCCGCCAAGGATCTCGACACGCTTGGCTATGCGCTGGACAAGACGCCCGACGCCGTGATCGAATTCGATTTCGTTCTGGCACCGGGGGACTGATCAGAGGTGGACGACCAAACGCAACGGCCCACGGGCTTTGTAGAGGCACTCGCAAAGGGGATCGCGATCCTCGAGGCATTCGATGCCATGCATAGCGAAATGACCCTGTCAGAGGTGGCCCGCCGCGTGGCGATCTCACCGGCCGCTGCGCGCCGGGGCCTGATCACCTTGATCGAACTGGGCTATGTCGGGCAACGCGGCACCCGCTTTTATCTCAAGCCCAAGGTCATGGCGCTTGGATCGTGCTTTTACTTCGCCACGCGCATCGACGAGATCATCTTGCCCGATCTGCGCGCCTTGGTCGAAAAATTCGGCGATGCCTCTTCGGTCGGCACGTTGAATGACCAAAATGTCATATATGTCGCCCACCACTCCCAACAGCGTGCGCGCCGGGCCTCGGCTGTGGTCGGTGCAAGCTATCCGGCTTTTGCAACATCGATCGGACGCGTGCTATTGGCGGGCATGTCCGATGCTGAACTTGCATCATGGCTTGCCGCACTCGATCCGGTGCCGCTGACGGCGCGCACCATCACCGACAAGACGGAATTGCACACCGAGATCATGCGTGTGCGCGACCAAGGTTTTGCAACCACCGTGGATCAGCTGGACTACGGGATCACCGCCATCGCCGTGCCGATCATCAACGAGGCGGGCAAAACCGTCGCCGCGCTCAATAGCTCGGGCTATTCGGGCATGCTGTCGCCCCAAGATCTGGTCACCGGACGACTGTCGGAATTGCGCGTGGTCGCGAAGTCCATCGCTCAGCAGATCAACCGCTTCCCGACATTGCGCGCGGTTCTCGGCGACTGACCAACGCCCCCAGTGTCGCGACGCCCGCTATCGTTTTCATGCAGCGCAATCAGGCTTGACGCAGGGTGAAGCTGCACGCTATTTTCGTATTAAGCAAATATTTTCGCATTGCGAAAAATTGATCCGATCATGCCGATCGGTGAAATACCGGGAGAGGACGATGAATACATCGCAGGCAATTGCCGCCAAAAGTTTGCAAGATGCGCTGGATGCAGCGGGGGGGCCGATTGCGCTTTTGCGCGCATCGCAGCTGGGCACGACGATTTTTCCCGGCATTCCGGCAGAGTTCACCAATTGGCGCGACGAGCAGCGCGCGTGGAAAGAAAGCGTCGCGCTTTTGGAACAAAGCTACCACATGACCGAGGTGCATGTGCGCGGCAGCGATGCCTTGGCCTTCATGGCAGGACTGATGACCAACCGCGCCGACAATTTCTCGGTCATGCGCGCAAAGCAGATCGTGATGTGCGGCCCGGATGGGCGAATGATCTCGGACGCCGTGCTGTTTCGCGAGGAAGAGGATTTCATGCGCGTTGTCGGCCCGCCCACGGCGGCCAACTGGGTGCAATATAACGCCCTGCACAGCAAGATGGACATCACCGTCACCCGTGACGAGAATTTCATCCGCCCGCGTGAAAGCCGCAATGTCTATCGCTTTCAATTGCAAGGCCCCAATGCGATGGCTTTGATGCAAGAGGTGACCGAAGGCACGCTTCCCGATATCAAGTTCTTCCACATGGGCAGCTTCACCATCGCGGGATGCACCGTGCGCGCCGTGCGCCACGGCATGGCCGGCACGCCCGGCTTTGAGCTGTATGGCCCGTGGCGAGACCAACAAGCCGTGCGCGCGGCCGTCGAGCGGATCGGTGAAAAATACGATCTGCGCAAGGCGGGCTCGGTAACATATGGCACCGCTGCGCAAGAATCGGGCTGGATGCCCCGCCCCCTGCCGGCGATCTACGAAAGCGCCGACATGGCCGGATACCGCGGCTGGATCCCCGCCCAAAGCTTCGAGGCGGCCGGCTCCTTGGGTGGCAGCTTTGTCTCGAGCAACATCGAAGACTACTACGTCGAGCCCTACGAGGTCGGCTATGGCGCATTGGTCAGTTTCGAGCATGACTTCATCGGGCGCGATGCCTTGGTCGAACGCAAAAAGACCCAGAAGCGGCGCAAGATGACGCTGATCTGGAACAATGACGATGTGTTCCGCGTCATGCAAAACGCGCTGCGCACGGATGGGCCGCGCAGCAAGTTCATTTCGCTGCCGGTCCCGATGTATTCTTCGTTCCAGGCAGATCAGGTCTTGGTCGGCGGCAAGCCTGCCGGGGTATCGAACTGGATGTCCTACTCGTCCAACGCGGGCGCGATCTTGTCGACCGCCTTGATGGATCTGGAGCATTGCGACCTGGGCAAAGAGGTAAAGGTGCTTTGGGGTGAACCCGACACCCTGCGCCGCACCGTCGAGGCCCATGAGCCATGCGAAATCCGCGCAACCATCGCGCCGGTTCCCTATTTCGACAAGACCATCAAGAAAGACGGATAGGTTCCCATGGCACCGGCGAATACCGCGACCCAACGCAACTCAAGCCCCTCAGTGCCCGAGAAATGCTGCTTGAGCACCGCAATGTGTTTTGTTTGACAGCACCCATGAGGTCGGCTTCAACTCGTGCTCCTTGTTCTACACCGCTTTCAAGCGGGAAAGGGGCATGACGCCCACCAGTTACAAAAACGCTGTAGCCAAGGTGAAGACTGCCAATGACAAGGCGTCCATTGTGAGGGCCAGAGCCATGACATCCGGAAACAGACTACAGATCCGTCCGTATGACCCAAGTGATTGGCCCCGTCTGTGCGTCATTCACGATGCGGCGCGCAAAGACGAGCTCGCCTATACGGTTGGCGTCGCGGCCTTCCGTTCCCTTGAAGAAACCTTCGAAGATGAAGGGTTGTTCGACGCTGAACTGGTGGTGGCCGAGCGAGACGGTACCGTGGCAGGTTTTGCGGCCTTCGACGAAACAGAACTGACGTGGCTCTATGTCGATCCTGCGCTGTCACGTTGTGGCGTTGGACGCGCGCTTCTGCGCCATGCCATGAACCGAAGCACCGGGAACATGCAGATTGATCTGCTTGAAGGCAACATTCCCGCTCAGGCGCTTTACGCCTCGGAAGGCTTCGTGATCACTGACCGGCGAGAAGGAAACCTCATTGGAAATGAGAGCTTCTCGGCGACCGGCCTTGTGCTTCGCCACTACGGTTGAGCAAAGAACAACCGCAATCTGTCACCGATCGGAACGACCCAGAATTGCAGGTCTATACCTGACAACAAGGAGGCCGGGGGGGCTGCCAGACGGGTTCGAGCCAGTCGCACCAAGGACAGTGATGCTGTCCCTTATGCCGCGCAGAGACCACGCCATTCGGCCAGAGCGGCGGCGCGGTTGGCCTTGAAGAGGTGTCGGCTGGAGAGACTGCGTTCCTGGTTGAAGTGGTTGAAGACGGAGGCGTGAAAGGATGCGAACTTCTGCAGACTTCGCATTCGTCTGAAGCGCACCCTTGCAGACAGCGTCAAGATCAACATCCGCTACGTCGCGTCAAGGGCGCGGCCCAACCCTCGTGATCAACCGCCCGCCAAAGGCAGTGCTGCTTGCCGTTG
>Ga0102938_10000858_pt1 | contig 22814 bp, 8 predicted proteins | sample SalPonR2_B_D2_MG_FD_84516 | JGI IMG/M metagenome (GOLD analysis project Ga0102938, IMG submission 84516) | Salt pond soil microbial communities from South San Francisco under conditions of wetland restoration - Salt Pond MetaG R2_B_D2_MG | ecosystem: Environmental > Aquatic > Marine > Intertidal... | reverse complement strand
TGATGACATCCAAGTTGTGTTCGATCACCAATACGATGTTGCCGGCGTCGACCAAGCGTTGCACCACCGAAAGCAATTTGATGCTGTCTTCAAAGTGCAGTCCGGTCGTCGGTTCATCCAACACGTACATCGTGCGGCCAGTGTCGGGACGAGCTAACTCGGCAGCCAGTTTGACCCGCTGTGCTTCGCCGCCCGAAAGGGTCGGCGCGGGCTGGCCCAATGTGACGTAATCCAATCCCACGTCACAGATCGTTTGCAGTACGCGCGCGATGCGTGATTGATCGCCGAACAGGTGCAGCGCGTCGCCGCAAGACAAATTCAAGACGTCCGAAATGCTGTGACCGTGGTACTTCACCTCCAACACTTCTTCCGTGTAACGTCGCCCTTGGCACTCCTCACACTGTACCCACACGTCGGGCAAAAAGTGCATTTCGATTTTGCGTTGTCCTGACCCTTCACACGCTTCGCAGCGTCCCGCGGGGACGTTGAAACTGAACTGTCTGGCGGTGAATCGTCGCTCCTGGGCGGCGGGCAACAAAGCGAACTCATTGCGGATCAGATCGAACATCCCGGTGTAGGTCGCCGGGTTGCTGGACGGCGAATTTCCCAGCGGCGATTGGTCGACACGGATGACCTTGTCGAGGTTTCGCAGCCCTTCGATGCGATCGTGACGTCCCGGTTTGACCCGTGCCCGATGCAGTAACCTCGCCAACGAAGGATACAGAATGTCGTCTATTAAAGAACTTTTTCCGCTGCCCGACGGTCCCGTGACGGTGACAAACACACCCAGCGGAATCGAGACATCGACCTCTTTCAGGTTGTTCTCCGCGGCACCGTAAATGGTCAGCCAGTCCGGGGCACGCGACGAGGAATCGCTCGCGTCGTGTGCCACGATCGGTCGTCGATTGGTGGGGTAAGGGATGCTGCGCGTGCCGTTGATGTACGGAGCGGTCACCGATGCGGAGATCGGCTGGACGGACAGTGGCGGTCCTTCGGCAACGATTTGACCTCCGTGACGCCCCGCCGCGGGGCCAAAATCGCAGAGGTAATCACTCCCTCCGATCACATCGTGATCGTGTTCCACAACCAGCAGCGTGTTGCCCAAGTCACGCAACCGATGCAGGGCGCTAAGCAACCGCTGGTTGTCTCGCGGATGCAAACCGATCGTCGGCTCGTCCAACACGTACAGGACGCCGCAGAGACCGCTGCCGAGTTGCGACGCCAACCGTATTCGCTGCGCTTCGCCACCCGACAAGGTTGCCGCACCCCGTCCAATGGTTAAGTAATCCAGTCCCACGTCGAGCAAGAATTTGGTCCGTTGTTTGATCTCTTGCACCAACTCGCCTGCGATCTTTTTCTCGCGCCGATCGAGCTTCCATTTGGCGACCGTGTCGGCTAGACGCGACAGCGGCATCCGGACGTAGTCGCCGATCGTCAAATTCCCAAACCGAACCGCCGCGGCATCCTCCCGCACGCGTGTGCCCTGGCACGCCGAGCAATCGATTTCGTCGACGTATTGGTCCAGCCGCATGCGGAGTTTTGCGGACAACCGGGCGGCTTCTTCTAACGCGGGATAGAAGCCTTTGAATTGAAAGCGAAACAGCACCGGCGACGAATCGTCTTCGGACAACAGGTCGGCTTCGCTGTCGGCACTGTCCGATTTCGCCGCCTGCTTTTTGGTTTGATCCGCATCGACGTCCGACTGTCGGATTTCGATCCAGCGATTGCCGGTGCCGTGATACAAGGTCCGCCGCTGGATCACCGACAGTTCGTCCATCGGAACATTCAATGGCACGCCGGTTTGCCGCGAAAAAGCCGACAGCATCCAACGTGAAACCGAGTGATTCAAACTGGGCCACAGCAGGGCCGCCCCGTCGGCTAACGTCGCCCGCGGATCGCTTAACAAGGCCGCGGGATTGGTCCCCGTCTGCGTTCCCAGCCCATCGCATTGTGGGCACCAGCCGACGGCGGAATTAAACGAAAAGTGATGGGGGGTGAGCGGAGTGAAGGAGCGGCCACAGTCTTCGCAGGCAAGGTGTTGGCTGTGACGGATCTCGGTCCATTGCGTCTCGTCACGCTCTTCATCGGCCAGCGCGATGCTGATGACGCCGATCCCTAAACTGAGTCCCTGTTCGACACTGTCTGCGATCCGGCTTTGCTCTTCTGGGCGGACGACAATCCGGTCGACGACAACCTGCAGGCGATGCGTACGCCGCACATCCAGCGGGGGCGCTTCGTCAATCGGATAAGTCTTCCCGTCAACGCGCACCCGCGCGAAACCGCTTTGCTTTAATTCGTTCCACATGTCTGCCGGGTCTTGATGCGGAGCCCGTTCGAGCGGCGCACACAGTAAGGCACGCGTCCCTTCTGGCAGCGCCAAGACTTTGTCGGCAATCTGATCGGAGGTTTGAGTTCCAATCGGTTTTTGGCAAGTCGGGCAATACATCGTGCCAGCCCGCGCCATCAATATCCGAAAGTAATCGTAGATCTCGGTCACCGTGCCGACCGTACTGCGCGGCGAGTGCCCCAGATTCTTCTGCTCCAGCGCCACCGCCGGCGAGAGCCCCTCGATCCGCTCGACCTTTGGCTTCTGAACTTGGCCGATGAACTGCCTCGCATACGAAGACAGCGACTCGACATAGCGACGTTGCCCTTCGGCATAGATGGTGTCCATCGCCAGCGATGACTTGCCGCTGCCGCTGGGCCCACAAAAGACCGTCATCGCGTCGCGCGGGATAATGGCGTTGACCGACTTGAGGTTGTGCTGTTCGGCCCCCTCGACGGTAATGTCCTGGGCCGTCGCGATTGAAGGCACCGGCATCGTCGCGGCTCTCGGCTTGGTGCGCGATGAATCCTGGCGAGCGATGCCCATCACTTTCGCCAAAGCTCGACCAGTATAGCTGTCGGGATGGGCGGCCACTTCGGCGGGCGTTCCCGCCACAATCACCTGACCGCCGCCGTTGCCTCCTTCGGGCCCCAGGTCGATCACCCAGTCCGCCGTTTTGATCACATCTTGGTTGTGCTCGACGATCAGCACCGTGTTGCCTAAATCGGTCAAGCCATGCAACACATTCAGCAGTAGGCGAATGTCGGCAAAGTGCAGTCCGGTCGTCGGCTCGTCCAGCACATACAACGTCCGCCCCGTCGAGCGTTTGCTCAGTTCTCTTGATAGCTTGATCCGCTGGGCTTCGCCACCCGACAAGGTCGGCGAGGGCTGGCCCAGTTTGAGATACTCCAGCCCGACATCGACCAGCGTTTGCAGTTTTGTGGCGACCTTGGGAATGTTCTTGAACAGTTTCAGGGCTTGAGCAATGTCCAGCTCCAAGACATCCGCAATCGAATGCCCCTTAAACTTCACCGCCAAGGTTTCGCGGTTGTAACGGTGGCCGCTACAGACGGGGCAAGTCACCCAGATGTCCGCCATGAAATCCATCTCCAGCTTGTTGGCGCCATTGCCATCACAAGCGCTGCATCGGCCGCCGTCGACGTTGAAACTGAAGCGGCTGGAGGTATAGCCGCGCGCCTTCGATTCCGAAAGTTGAGCAAACAGGTTACGGATCTCGTCAAACACTTTGACGTAGGTCGCCGGATTGCTGCGCGGCGTGCGGCCGATCGGTGTCTGGTCGATGGCGATCGTTTTGTCCAGATGTTCCAGGCCATCGATGCCCTCGTGTTCGCCCGGTTCCGATTCGGCACCATTCAAGTCGCGGCGCAAGGCCGGCTCGAGTATGTCCCCGATCAGCGAACTCTTGCCGCTTCCCGAAACGCCCGTCACACAGCACAGCGTGCCGAGCGGAAGCGTCACGGTGATGTTCTTGAGATTGTTATGGGTAGCCCCGCGAATCGTCAGCAGACGCTCGTCGGTCTTGCGGAGCGTCGCCGGAATCGCGATCTGTTCGGCACCGGAGAGAAACTTGCCGGTGATGCTTTTGGGTTTGGCAGCGATCGCATCGCAGTCGCCCATCGCCACAATTTGGCCGCCGCGAACCCCGGGACCTGGGCCAAAGTCGACGATCAGATCGGAGGCCCGCATCGTGTCCTCGTCGTGCTCCACCACGATCAACGTATTGCCCGCATCGCGCAGATGCAGCAGCGTTTCGATCAGCCGATCGTTGTCACGCGGATGCAACCCGATCGACGGCTCGTCCAGAATATACAGCACGCCCACCAAGCCACTGCCGATCTGAGCCGCCAAACGAATCCGCTGGGATTCGCCACCAGAGAGCGTCGGCGCCGTCCGCGCAAGCGTCAAGTAATCCAGCCCCACGCCCAGCAAGAAGCCGATCCGTGTGCAGATTTCTTTTAACGCTTCTCCCGCGATCAGTTGTCCGGTGGAACTCAACTTCACGTTCGCGAAGAACCTGGCCAGTTGTTCGATCGACAGGTCCGAGACTTCACAGATCGACAACGAAGCTTGCTCGAACGCAGGGTCATCGGTCGTCAATCGCACCGCCCGAGCTTGTGGATTCAGACGGTTGCCTTTGCAATCGGGACAGTCCATGGTGCTCATGAACTTTTCCAACTGCCGCAGTTGCATTTTGTTGTTCGTGTTCCGGTAGCGTTCCAGCAATTCGGGAATGAAACCGTCGAAATTGTCTTCGTATTTGGTGGCCTTGCGGCCGCTTCGCCAAATAAAGTCGATCGATTCGTCACCGCCCCACAACCACAGGTGCTGGGCTTGAGGTGGCAGGTCGCGCCACGGAGTTTGCAGCGATGCCCCATCCTCTAGCTCAGCCGTAAATTCGATCCATTGCGCAACGCTGTTGTAAATGTGTTGACGATAACGGCCAATGTCGGCCCATTTGCCCAGCAGCGCGACGGCACCATTTTTCAGCGACAACGAATCGTCGGGAATCAGCAACTCCGGCACAAACGTGTAGAGGTGTCCGATCCCATCGCACGCAGTACACATCCCTTGCGGGCTGTTAAAACTGAACAGCTGCGGCGACGGAGCTGGAAAGCTGAGCCCACAGTTTGCACAGGCATACTCCGACGAGAAGAGAACGTCACGCTCTGGCGGGGAGGCCTCGGGAGCGTCACTATCGATCGACAACGACACGATCAGATTGCCGTCGCCGCGCTTGAGGGCCGTATCGACCGCTTCGCCTAACCGGCCCCGATCCCGTTGATCTGGCAGCACGCGATCGACCACCACTTCGACATCATGCCGACGTTGGCGATCAAGCTGGGGTGGCTCGGCCAGCACGATCACTTCGCCATCGACACGTGCGCGGGCAAAGCCCTTTTTCCGCAGTTCCTCGAACAGGTCCCGGAATTCGCCTTTCTGTTTGCGAATCAGCGGAGCCAGGATGGTGAGCGTCGCTTCCTCTGGCAAGGCGAGCAACTGCCCCATGATCGCGTCGCGAGTCTGCGCCGTGATCGCCGAGTCGCAAACGGGACAATGGGGCGTCCCCACACGAGCGTACAGCACCCGCAGGAAGTCATACAGTTCCGTGATTGTCCCCACGGTGCTGCGTGGATTGTTGCCGGTCGATTTTTGGCTAACCGAAATCGAAGGGCTCAGCCCGCTGATGTACTCCACGTCGGGCTTGGACATCTGCCCCATGAATTGCCGCGCATGATTGCTGAGCGATTCCACATAACGACGCTGACCCTCGGCATACAACGTGTCGAAAGCGAGCGAAGATTTTCCGCTGCCCGAGACCCCGGTGAAGCAAATCATTTTGCCGCGGGGAAGCTTTAAACTGACGTCGCGAAGATTATGTTCTCTCGCGCCACGGACCGTGATTTCGGTTGTCGTCATAACAAGTTTTGTGCGTGCCCAGCCTTGGCGGAAGCGTGGAAGCGGCAATTACCGGCGGCAAAAACCGAACTGGTGATTGTCGGCACCGGCCGCACATTCGAACAGGGGGGCGTCAAAGATAAGCCAATCAGCGGTCGCTGAAGGTGCCGGCAACCGAGAAACTCGCCGGAGTTCGGAGCGTTCCCTCTCGTTGGGGGTCGTCACAATGGCGTGCTGCGATGAACCGCGTTAAGCAGGTTAGTAGGAATGATGCCACGGAACTCTGTTTAGCCGTTTTGGCGATAGCCACGGTTCAATCCAGGAACCGCGGCTATCGCCAAGGCGGCTCATTTACCGGATGACTCCTGCCTGCGTGCCTGCTTAGCCATGCCCGCCGTTTGTTTGGGCTGTCGACCAACGCTGCCTGTTCAGGCCGCCGCGGGTGCCGAGGAGGCTGATTTCCCGGCCGCGGCGGTGCGCAGATTGACTCGCAAATCGCGGTACCGCTGAATCAGCTTTGACATGTGGATGATCAAGTAGGCATTGGCGACCAAAGACAGCAACAACAGGCCGTTGAAAACTTGCTGCGGCAATCCGCGGTTTTCCTCTTCGCCACCTGGACCGCGTCCAGCCAAGCCCGGCTTGCTCGCTTCGCGGTTCTCCGCGTCCGGCAGCAAGCTGGCGGGGCGTGCGGGGACGTAAGGATAGGCCGGCGGTTGCTGGTAACCCGGCGCCGAAGAGCCCGGACGGTTGATGCTGGCCAATTGCTCTGTGGGTCCGTATTGCCCTTGCGCATACTGGCTTTGCGGATGCTGGCTTTGGGGATGCTGGCCTTGGGTGTACTGGCCTTGCGGATTCTGGCCTTGGGCGTACTGGCTTTGCGGATTCTGGCCTTGGGCATACTGGCTTTGTGGATTCTGGCCTTGGGCATACTGCCCACTAGAGGTATTTGCAGCGCCTTGATAGCCTGCCGGTGGCCCGCCCGTGTAGCCGCTCGGTGGGACATTCCCGCTCCCATGCGAAGCCGGTGCGGCGGACTGGCCAAGGGCTTGGTTGGCGTTCGCCTGGTAACCGGGGTTTGCTGTCGGGTTCTGTAAATTGGTCGAGGCGGAACCATCGGCGTATCCAGCCTGCGGGTTCGTTCCCGAAACCATCTGCCGCGGATCATGAACCCCAGGAGGAGGGGCGCCAAAATTGCCCGCCGCGGCGGTCGACGAGTTCGCACTGCGTGGCGAGGTGCTAGGAGTTGCGGCCGCTGTCCGCGATGCCGTCGGTTCGCGGTTCCACTGATTATCACGCTGTGGATCACGCTGTCCGTAAGCCGCGTTGTTCGGGTTGTCGGTCGCCGTCGTGGCCGTGCCGCGTGGCATGTTCGGCATCTGCATCCCCGGTGCGTTCGTCGTCGCCGTCGGCGCGGGCGGTCCGACGGGGCCGGTGGCTGGATTCGCTCCGCCAGGATTCGTGGTCGCGGTGGCACGGTAGGGATTGTTGTCGCCTGCCGCCGTCGGGGCAGCACCATTTAAGCGATATAATGGATCACGGACCGCATCCGCGGCGGCGTTGGCCATCGTGTCCATCGTTCGGTTCGCAGCATCCTGCAGCCCCTGGCCTGCCTGATCGACCAACTGCTGACCGCGCTGACGCAAATCCTCGGCGGTCGATGCGGCAACCGGTGCGGTCGAAGGGTAGGACATGGTTGGCGCGTCTTGCGGTTTCGCGCTCGTCACCGGGGAGGCCGGGCGATCGGGCATCGCCGGAATCGGGGCCGCTGCGCTGGCGGTCATCTCGGGGATGGGCACAAACGCGCGGTCTGCCGCGGCGTCAAAGGCTTGTGCTTGAGCCACCGTGTCGCCCGGCGGCGGTGGCGGTCCGGCGTCTCGTGGCAATTTCCCTTTGCCAACGCGAACCACGAACCGTGAAACGCGTCCACGAACCGACGGATCGACGACGCTGGAGATCTCGCCCGCCTGTTTGGCATGTTCGAGCTCCTCGGGAGTCATCTGCACGATGTACTCCACGCCGCCTTTGCCATCGGGCTGGTAGCCGTAATCCACCGTCACCGCGGCTAAGGCTAATAGAATCGGGACTCCGCCCATCGAACCATTCCTTGTTGTTGCGCCACGTCGTGCAGGCGCTGTTCCAAATGTAAACGTCGGGGCCTGCGCAAGCCGCGACGGACTGGATGAGAAAATAATAGCCGAACCGGGGAAGATCGGTAAAGAGCGGTACACGGTCAAGCTTCCGCATTGCTAGCATGCCGCTGCGGCGGACCTTGCGGACCACTACGAGCCTACGCCTCGCGTCGACTACGATAGACCTGTCTTTCTACGCTTTGGAATTTGCATGCCATCGGCTCGTCCCTATCGGATCACCGCGACGCTTGCGGCAGCAGGCTTGCTGGTGCTGCTCGGCGGCGTGCTGCTCGGCGGCCAGCGTTTGGCCTTTCGCGACGTGGGGCATTTCTATGCTCCGCTCTATGCGGCCATCGGACAGCAAACCGCGGCGGGCCAGTTCTCGCTGTGGAACCCGCTCGATCACACGGGCATTCCGTTGGCCGGCGAGACCACCACCGCATGGTTTTACCCCCCACGATTGGTGTTCGCGTTACCTTTGTCCGCTTCGATCGCGATGGGGATATACGTCGGCTTGCACCTGTTGTTGGCGGCCGTCAGTGCCGCTGGGGCGTCACGGCAAGCGGGCGTTTCGGCAGCCACGGCCAGCTTTGTCGGCATCGCCTACGCGTTCTCCGGTCCGATCGTTTTTCTGTATTGCAATCCACCGTTCTTAGTCGGCGCAGCTTGGTTGCCTGCGGGACTCGCCGCCGGTCTGAGGTTGCTCGTCACCAACGACCGCCGCAGCGTGGCAGTCGCCGCGTTCCTCTTCGCGATGCCGGTCTTGGGAGGCGACCCTCAAACACCATTGCACATCGCCATTTTCCTAGCCTTCGTCCAGCTAACGCGGTGGCTTCTGCGGAAAAGGTGTCCGGTACCGTTTTCGCCTGCGCATCCCTCGCGTCTGCGGAAAAGGTGTCCGGTACCGTTTTCGCCTGCGCATCCCTCGCGGCACGGTCGCGGCTTGCTGTCGGCGATCGCGCTGGCGGTCTTGGTCACCATGCCACAGCTCGCCGCTTCGCTCGATTGGTCGCGGCACAGTGCGCGGCGTTTCGCACCGCCTTCCGGCGTCAGCCGTTTGCTCGGCCCGCACGTGGCGGCGGAGACCGCTTGGTGGCAACCGCCTGCCGCGGGGACTCACGCCGCGGAGGTCTATGCTTTCAGCGTCGCCCCTTGGCAGTGCTTGGATCTTTTTGTGCCCGCTGCCTGCGGCCCGTTATTTCCGCAGTTCGAGCGTTGGAGCACGCTGCTGCCCGACGACAGTCGCATTTGGGCGGTGTCGCTGTACGGCGGGGTGTTGGTATTGTTGCTAGCGCTGCTTCGTTGGAGTGGCTGCCGTCGATTGGATGCCGGTCGATTGGATGTTTGGGACAGCCTGGCGCTACTGGGCATCGCGATGGCCCTGGGGCGCTTCGGACCAGTTTGGTTCTTGCAACAGGGCTGGTTGTTATGCGGCGGTGCGGAAGATTCCGGTTTGCAGCAGCTCCACTCCGCGCTGCTCAGTCCCTACTGGACGCTGACAACCTGCTTGCCCGGCTACGGCTCGTTCCGCTATCCAGCCAAGTGGTTGCCCTTTGTGTCGTTGGGATTGGCCATCGCCGCCGGTCGACAACTCGACACCATCACGCGAACGCGCGTTGCGCCGCTGCGTTGGCTTGGCGGTGCGACACTCCTCGCCAGCTTGATCGCTACCGGTTTGAGTTTACCAGCCGCTCGCGCGGCGCTGCTGGCTTGGCTGCCACCCGCCACGACGAGCGATGCGTATTGGGGGCCGCTCGAATTAGCCTCCGCCTTTCAAGGCTTGGCATACGCATGTCGTCACACCGCCCTCTTCGCCGGCCTCGCGTTTGGCGTCTGCTGGTGGAGCACGCGCCCGATGCGTGCGCGTCAAACCATTTCGTGGTTGCCTTACCTAACTAGCGGTTTGCTGTTAGTCGATTTACTGCTCGCCAATCAACCGTTGGTGGCTACGGTCGACGTCGCCCAAGAACAGCAATGGCTACAGAGGCATCCGCTGGAACGAGTCGCAACGGGCTCAATGCCACGGCAGGCTGCGCTCCGCACCGGCGCCGAAGGCCCGCTGGTCTGGCAACGAACCGCGGGCCTTGGAAGGGTCGATGAGGTCGCCGCGAGCGAACGCAGGAGCCTGCAGGGTCGCTGGCACCTTGTCCATGGCGTCCGCGTCTTGAACAGCGCCACCTCGTTGCCTCCGCAGCGCTACCAAGCCTTCGCCAGCGCCACGCATCGAATCACGCAATCGTTGGCGTTGCACGAGCGCCCCGCCTTCTGGCAGCACATTGGCCAGCGACTGCAGTTAACCGGTTACCTTCACACTTCAGGCGATGCCTTGGTTGCCGAGTTCCTCTCGGGACGCCCCGCGCGGTTGATGGATACGCAGTGGATACCGATACAGCCGAGGCTCGCTCCCGCTTCAGGGCTCGTCGAACGCTACGACGGCAAGCAGGCTTCGGTCAGGTTGTTTACCCACTGGCAAGCCATTCCGCCGCAGCGTCTGGTGACGACCGAGGATTGGACCGATCTGTTGCAGCGTTGGGTCGCCGACGACCAGTCGGTGCCGCCACAAGTCGAGCTCGCCGTGCCGTTACCTGCGGAGTCTCGCTCTGCGGTTCCGCAGGACTCGGCTACGACAGAAATCTCCGGTGTCACGGAAAGTTCCGACCGCATCCGCTTGCGCGTGACCACCAATCGAGCCGCCTTGTTGTCTCGGGACACGCTGCAAGATGGCAACTGGAAATGCCGTTATCGAAAGCTCGACGCCGCTTCGTTCGCTGGTGACGATGATCAAAAGGCGTCCGCAGTACCGATGTCAGCGTGGCAAACGCTCCCGGTCCATCCCGTCGACTATCTGCATCAAGGTGTCTGTTTGCCCGCCGGTCGTTGGCAAGTCGAATTCGCTTACCGTCCTTGGTGGCGGTGGCCGTCCTACTTGGCAGCCGCCGTCGGTTGTTTCGGACTGTGCTGGCTCGTCCGTCAAACGCGACAGCGAACCGATGGATGCATGACGCGTCTGTGAACCGCACGCCCATTTAAGCAGGCGGGGGGCATCCGGTAAACGAACCGCCTTAGCAATAGCCGCGGGCCCCGACCAGTGAACCTCAGCCGCTAGTCGCGGGCCCTACCCGTGAACCTCAGCCGCTAGCCGTGGGCCGTTTCCCAAAAGCGAAGCGATCATCGGCACAAACCTGGGCGGCAGCTCCTAGGAAAAAGTATCCGATTCCTGCCGTCGCTTTGCGACTGACGCTTCCCCCCTGCATAGCACCACGGACTCACGTCCGTGGCTACAACCTGCCATGGCTTCGCCATTGAAGCGAACCCATCCCGCGTAAATCCAAATCGCCGCAGCCCCAACTTAGCCGTAAACCTCAGCCGCAACCCTTACCCGTAAACCTCAGAGGCTAGCCGTGGGCCCTACCCGTGAACCTCAGGCGCTAGCCGTGGGCCTCTATCAGCCCAGGCTAGCCTCTATCAGCCCAGGCTAGCCTCTAGCAGCCCAGGCCAGCGTCCAAACGGCTATGCAGAGTTCTGCTAACCTGCTTATCAAGCTGCAAAAAGGGCGAGGGCGACGGGTGCTGACTTTCGTCTTTTCCACCGGCTCCCGCCGACGAAAATCGCACCTCGTCGCCCTCGCACACAGACGCTTCTCTTCCCCCCGTCGGAGAAACGTCCGCATTGATTCTTTACGGCGTTCGCAATGGCGTCAGCCGGCCGCCTCCTGTGGCTGCCGCATTGTTCGCCGTGGTGGCTCGCAGCGGAGTCAAGTAACGGAACTTGGAAAACGGCAGATTGGTTTCAGTGAAGTTAAACGCCGTTGCGTCCTGGCCGGGACCGAGCACGATCTGCGAAAACAGGTCATTGCCAACAGTCGCGTTGGTGTCATTTCCGTCAACGGTACCTTCCTGTTCTGGGCCGTCCCCAAAACCCACGGGTTGCGTTTGCGTCACCGAATAGGTCCCCGCGGGCAAATCGGAAAACGTATACTGCCCCGCCGCATTGGTCGTCGTCGTTGGCCGCGTCACCGGAATGCCCAGCGTATCGACGCCCGCGAGAGCAATCGTGACGCCCGCCAAGGCTTCGCCGGTATCTTGCGTTCCGTTGTTATTAAGGTCGACAAACACCGAACCGGAAATGCTCGACAGCACCGGATCGACGGTCGTGCTGGCCGAGGCCGCATTGTTATCGTCATTCGTTTCCGCCGTTGCGGTGGCCACCGAAACGTTGTTTTCCAACTCTCCGCTGGCGTCGGCATTGATCGAAGCGATAATCGTGAAGCTGGTCGAACCGCCAGCGGCCAGAGTACCGATCGTCACAGGAATCGATTGTCCGTTGGCGGTCGCCACCGGCGTGACCCCCGCTGCCGCTCCGGTTCCGCTGACAAAGGTCACTCCGCTAGGCAAGAGGTCGGTCGCGGTGACACCGGTCGCCGTCGAATTCCCCGTGTTGTTCACCGTGATTTCATAAGTCAACTCGGTGCCGGGGGTCGCGGCACTCGCCGAGACCGTCTTGCTGACCGTCAAATCGACGTCCGGGACAAGCTCGGTCACGGCATCGTCGGTGTTGTTCGCTTGAGACAGTTCTCCGGCGTTGGAACGCACCGTGGCGGTATTGCTCAACTCGCCCGTGGCCCCCGCAGCGACCGCGACGGTTATCGTCGCCGTCGCGGTGGAACCCGATGCGAGAATACCCGCATTGATTTCGACTTCGTTGCCCGTGATGGTGGGTTGGACGGTGACATTGTTCAGTGTGGCACTGACAAACGTCACGCTCGCTGGCAGGGTGTCGGTAATGAACACTCCCGTCGCATCGCTGGGACCGTTTGTGTTGAGGACCTGAATGGTGTAACTCAGATTCGCACCGGGGGCGATGGTCGCTGCCGCCGTTTTGTTCAGCACCAAGTCGAACTGTGGTGCGAGCGGCGTTTGCAGATCCGCGTCGTTGTTGTCCGGATTCGATTCCGTCTCGGTCCCTTCGACACGCGCTTCATTGATCAGCTCGCCGGTCGCCGCCGCATCAATGCGGCCGCTGATGCTGACCGAAAAACTCTCGCCGGCAGCTAGGTCGCCGATCGTAAACGTGCTCACGCCGTTACTGTTCACGTGCGTCGAACCATTGGCGACTACCGACAACAGGTTGAACTCCGCAGGCAACGTATCGATGATGCGAACATTGCTGGCGTCGCTGGGGCCGTTGTTCGAAGCCGTCAAGTTGTAGGTAATCTGTTGGCCGGGTATGCCATCGGTGACGTTGTCATCCTTTGTCACTGTCAAATCAATTTGACGTGCGACGGTGACCGGTACGGTTGAACTGTTGTTCCCCGCCACCGTATCGGTGTCGCTGGTCGTCACCACGGCCGTGTTCGGGATCTGCGTGTTATCGACGACGGTCGGATCAATCAGCACATCCACGGTGAAGGTCAGGTCATCCCCCGCGGCCAGCGTGTCGAGGTCAAACTCGAGGTCCTGTCCCGTTCGGTCAAGCGTGGCACCGCTTGTCAACGCATTGAAGGCGTCGAACGTAAAACTGTCATTCAGCGTGTCGGTCACCGTGACGTTGCGGGCGTCTCCCGTTCCAACGTTCTCCACAAGAAAGGTAAACGTCATCACGTTACCTGCGATCGGATTGGCGCTGGCCGTTTTGGTAATCGCCAGATCGACTTGTCGCTCGACCGTTGTCACCGCATTGTCGCTGTCGTTGCCGGTCACGGCGTCCGTGTCGGGTGTGTTGCCAACGGTTGCCGAATTGTCGATCGTGTCGGGAGCATTGCTCGCCACATCGACGTTGATGGTGACCGTCTTCGATTGGCCGCTAGCCAAGTCGCCTACGTCCGCAGTCACGATGCCGTTCGTAATCGTGACCGCCGCCGCGTCCCCTTCCACATTACCGCCGGTGAAACTCAGGCCGGTCGGCAGTTCGTCTTCAACAAAGACTCCCGTCGCATCGCTGGGGCCATCATTGGTGACCACGATGGTGTAGCTCAACGTGCCACCACTGACCACCGTTGCCGCTCCGGTCTTTTCTAGTCGCAGGTCGGTCACAACGGTGATCGGAACGGGAACCTCGGATGCGTCGTTGTCCGCGACCGGGTCCTGCTCATCGGCCGTTACCGTCGCCTCATTGATAATCGCGTTGCCGGTTGTGGACGAGGGAATGTCGACAACGATGTCGAACGACAGCGAATTGCCAATCCCCAAGGTGGCTGCACTCGCGGTGACGGTGCTGCCAGCGATCGGATTGACAGTCAAGCCCGCCGCTACATTTTCGACGCGGTCAAAGACCAAACCCGCCGGAATCACGTCGGTAACCAACACATTATTAGCAACCGAATTGCCATTGTTTGTGACGGTAATCCGAAAGGTCGCTTCTTCGCCTGCGGTGGGTGTCGTTGTCAGCAGCGTTTTGACAACCGCCAAGTCCGTTTCGGGGACAAAGCCAAAATCGAGCGTTAGGTTGGTGTTCGGATCGGTATCGCCATCATTGATCGGTTCTCCCAGCGAAACCAGCGTGATCGCTTGCGACGCGACGCCGAATCCTGTCACCACGGAGCCGTTGTCGTCCCCATCGACATCGTCATCGGGATCGGGCGTCGGCGCATTGCCGGTGCTCGTCACCATCCCAAACAGCGGTCCGCCCCCCGCGAATTGCGAAGCCGGGATTTGAACGATGTAGTCACCCGGCAGCAGCCCATCAAACGAATAAGCTCCGCCAGCGCCAGTACTGGTCGAAGTCTGCAGCGTGTCGCCAGCATCCAGTACGCCGGGCGTGGTGCCATCATCGAGATAAAGATTGACGTCGACGCCAGGCAGGCCCGGTTCGCCACCATCTTGCACGCCGTTGTTGTTGTCGTCGCGGAAGATGACATCGCCAAGCGTTACCGGATCAAAATTCACCAGATTCCGCACCGTCTCCACAGGAGCATGCGAACCGATCAACGCAATCGCTCCATCGAGCGAGGCGACGCCATTGATTTCAAATTCAATCGCGCCAACGTTCTCCAAATCCGCAGGGCCATCCACGCCAATCTGTGTGAAATCCTCAAATGCGACGAAAAATTCGTCAAACGCAACTTGATTCAGGATCGTGACGGTCGTCTCCGATGCATTCGTGGCATCGGTGTAAATGCGGATCACGATTTCACCACCGACCTGGTCGGCACGGGAACTGAGTAGCAATCCCGCACCACGGTTTCCCTGCACCAAGTCAGCGCCTGCCAGTCCCACGGTGTTGAGTGGTGCGACACCATCCGCGTCCCCATCGTATTGCACCAAAGCACCAAGCACTGACTGCTGTGCCGAGTTAAATTGCAACTCATTGTTGCTCACTCTTAAGTCGACGGCGTTACCTCCGGCACCTGGCACCGCATCGTCCTCATTGGACAAAATAACCACGCGGTTGCCACCTAAGATATCAGGGTCGGTGGTGAAGCCAATCGCGTCGGGGTCGGTGTCTTCTAGAACGACCAACTGAGCCAGATCGACTGAAAAATCGTCGATGGCCTGCACCGTCTGCCCGCTGTCATTCACAACGGTGACCGGTACCACCGCCGCTTCGCTCAGCAAGCCAGCTACCGCATCTTGAACCAGCAGATAATCGTCGGGGGACAGGCCGTCAAACCGGAACACCCCGTCCGCTTCGGTCGGATCGGAGCCCGTCGTGTACGTTCCGACCAGCTCGTCCTGCCCCGGGCCCAGTTCGAGGGTGCCGTTATTGTTCACGTCCCGATAAAGGGTTACATCGACCCCATTTAACAACGGGTCGTTAACCGTCGCGCCGCTCGTGTTGACGATCGAGTTGACCGTATCGTCGTCGGCCAAGTCGGTGTAGACGACGCCGGTGATCATCCCCAGGTCGGCCGCCAACAATTCACGGTTCGCCAGTCGCTGCAGTTGCAAGCGACGCTGACCGCGCCGAGGTTGCGATTTAGGCTTGGTGGTTCGGAAACGATTTAACAGACGGCGAAACATTGGTGGGAATCCTTTCCACGACCATAACGCGGCGGGCATGCTCAAGTGTGGTGCGGGGTATCCGCGACAGCACACTTGGTGTTGTATCGGCAACGGTTCTCGACGGCATAAACGTTACCAGCGATATTCCCCGCCGAAGCTGATCCCCTGGACCCAGTAATCGGAGTCCACAAAGGTAAAGTCGGGTCGAGCTGGACCCCCGGTTTGACCGCTGAAGGGAATCAGGTTCGGATTGATGTCCAGATCGATCTGGTCGCCTGCTCGAACAACGTTCGACCAATAGATGAAGGTGTATCCGACCGTCGCACGCAGGTGGTCGGTCAACTGATAACCCAGCGTCGCTCCCAATTCGGGTACTACCGAAAAACGATCGCGTTTGAACCGGCCGATGTTGGCTCCAGGCAAAGCGAGAATGCCGCCGTCAGCTGTTTCGACTGCGGGCTGGTCGCGTGTCGTCGAGCCGCTGATGTTGACCGTTTGACGCGTCGTGCCGATGGCCAGCTTAGCCAGCAAATCCAGCGTCCAGCAACCACGTGCCCGGCGGTAGCTGGCACCAAAGTCGACGCCATTGAATTGAGACCGTGATTCAAAGCGATCGGTGACGTCGAAGTTACCCGGCGTGTCGAGCGTCGTCAGGTCTTCGTGGATCGTGACCGAATCATCCAGTTCCACAAAGCGATATCCAATTAAGCCATCCAAACGGTGCGTGTAGGCCGCCGGTACATTGGCGAAGAAGGTGTCGCCGCAGCCGTCGCCTTGAGCAAGCAAACGACGAAAGCTGACGCCGCCTCCCTGCAGTTGCGTGTCGGCGTGGACCGAAACCGTGCCGGCAATCCGTCCAGGAAACGCAATCAGCTCGGCGCGTTCCTGCCCATTGACCAGATCATAAAAGGGGCGACCGAGCACCGGCTGTCCGCCGCTGGTCTGCGAAAAAGAAACCTCTTCGGTCGCGGTCGAGAAGAACTCGCCTTCCACCGCCCAGGTCTGACAGGCATCCAACCACAAGCCCACCCGTAGGCGGCCACCGTTCAGCGAATCGGTTAAGTATTCGTCATCGCCAAACAAAACTTCCAACCCCCGAGTCCCACGGACACCCGCGTCAACCTCAGCAATGTCGTTGGGGCTGCGAGTGACCAACGGCGGCAAGTCCATGCCGTCTTGGTACCACAACAGATATTCGAACGAGACCCAACCACTGCGAGGAAAGCAGAGCGTGACGCAAGGACGCCACCCGCAGGCAGCTCCGCCACGGCAATCGTTACAGCCACGCACACCACAACCAGGCGAATCACATCCCATCGCGTCGCAGGCCATCGCGTCACAGGCCATCGGCCCGAAATCTTCCATCCCACCGCCGTAGAAAGGCTCCAGCATCACCTCACCGCCAGGCGTCGGTGCAGCCTGCTGCCACTGTTCGGTCTCCGACCACTGCTCGCGGCCTTCCAGACGAGCAGGCACCTCTTCGGGCACAAGCTCTCCGGCCAATGGCTCCGAGGGCTCTTCATTTTGAACCGTTCGCACCGGTTGCCACTGTGCCCGCGCCATCCGTTCCTGTTTGTCGATCGCGGGACGGCGATGCTCTTGAGCCATCGCGGAAGCGGCCATGCAGCAAGCCACAGACCAACTGAGGATCGAGTAAAAGGTTCTAGCGTTCAGCTTGGAGATAATTCGCACGGTAAGACACCGAGATGCTGGGGGAGTGTGGATCGCGTCGCGAGGGGAGCCACGGGATCATGCAGGCCGAGCCGCAGGCCTACCTAAGCGGCAGGCCGGAGCTCTTTCATTAAGGGCATCGGCAAAGAAGGCCGAAGAGGTTTGCCCTAAATCCGAAAAATCGGAAAAAACGTCAGTCTCCGCGTAACCGGAACCTTTTGACTGACTTCGCTAAGTTCAACTGCGCCTCAGACGCTAGCCATAGGCCCGATTCCCATCCCACCTCTCACGCGCAACGGGAGAGGTCGGCCTGTCAGGGCCGGGAGGGGGCTGGAAGAAGTTGCGATTGCCCAGACTCACCTCTCCCGCGCAGCGGGGGAGGTCGGCCTGTCAGGGCCGGGAGGGGGCCAGAAGAAGTTGCGAGTGCCCAAATTCACCTCTCCCCGCGCAGCGGAGGAGGTCAGGATCTCAGGATCTCAGGCCCGAGCGGCTGCTCCAGCAGCCGACTAAGCCGCAACCGCTTGACGCTCGAACTGATGCAGCACTTCCGCGGCAAGCTGAAGATAGTCCTCCGCACCATTGCTGTCCGGAGCGTACTGGAAAATCGACTGACCAAAACTAGGCGCCTCGGCCAACCGCACATTCCGACGCACACGGGTGTCGAAGAATTTGGCGTCGGCAAAAATACCGCCCTGCGTCTGCGTATTGGTAAAGAACTCCTCCACGTCGCGACTCACTTCAGCAGCTAACCGCGTATTCGAGTCGTACATGCACAACGCAACTCCCGACAGACGCAAGCGATTGTTCAAACGACGCGACACCACTTCGATCGTTCGCAACAACTTGCTCAGGCCATGCAACGCCAGGAAATGCGGCTGCAGCGGCAGGAAGACTTCATCAACCGCCACCAACGCATTGATCGTCAACACACCCAAGCTGGGCGGGCAGTCGAGAATTATAAAATCGAACGGCTCCTCGTCGGCTTCCAGACGATCCTTCAAAATCACCTCACGGCCGACTTCGCAAGCCAATTCCATCTCCGCGGCAGCCAAGTCCAGATTGGCAGGCACCAACGCCAAATTTTCATTGATCCAGCATCGTGCACTGGCGATCGAAGCTTCGCCACATAAGATTTCGTACATGCTGTCTCCCTCGGGCATCGAAACGCCCAAGTGCAGCGACGCGTGAGCTTGAGGATCCAAGTCCAACAAACAGACACGCTTGCCCGCTTCCGCCAAAGCTGCCGACAGATTGACCGCGCTGGTTGTCTTGCCAACACCGCCCTTTTGATTGATCACTGCGATCGAACGCATGGCTTCGACTCCGTTCTGGTAACGTGGCTCGCTTGGTCGCCGTCCCAACGACCTTCTCCCGTTTGTCATACCAATCCTGTGATTTACATGCCAGAGCGTTTTTTGTCGGCATCGAGATTATCAGTCCGCGCGGCGATTTCGCTGGCAATCACGTTGACGGCGAATCGCGGAAAACGCTACCGTCCCGCCATGAGCGACCTCGATGCCGAACCGACCCTCCCTGATCCGCGAGTCGGGCCCCGCGCGCGATGCTGGAGAATCTCCGCGCGATGCCTCTGGACGGTCGGCCTCGCGTTTGTCTGGAGCGCGTCGTGGAGTGGCTGTGCCCAATGGACGGCCGATCCCGAAAACAGCGAACATCGCCACTTGCCGCCCGCGTCCGTCGCCAGCGAAGCGACCGTGCTGGATGTCATTTTTTGGCCGCTTCCTGATCGCCTGCCGGCTGCGGAATTCAATCAAAAACGCGGCGACGCGAGCGACGAGACAATGGACCCCTTGGTCATGCTGTGGCAAGCGGCCGATGAATTGGCGGTCGACCATCCGACCCGCCAGACCTTGCTCTCCAATGGATTGCGAGCCGGCAAGATCGACCACATCGAGCAGTTCATCGAACGCATCGGCAAACCACTGCCCGCCGATGCGGCCGAAAAACTGCTGCAGGATGCGTCGATCTCCTCGGAAATCGCCCACACCCAACATCGAATTCCCTTCCGCAGCGGACAGCAACAAGAATTCGCTGTCCGGCAAACGGCAAACGAGAATCGCAGTGTGATTATTCGTCAAGGAGAAAACACCATCGGCAGAACGCTGGTCCAGCCCCAGTTCTTACTGTCGGTGCAAGCTCGCCCCGAGACCGACGGTCGCGTACTCGTGCGAGCTTGGCCACGCATTGAGCATGGGCCGTTTCGGCAATCATTCGTCAGTAACGAACAAGCCATTCGAATGAACAGCCGACGCGACCGCTGGATCTTGCACGAGCTAGCTGTGGCGACACGGTTGGACCAAAATCAAACGCTCCTGATCGCGCCCCAAGTCGATCCCTTCGGAATCGGTAAGCAAATGCTGACCGCCCAGCGACCCGACGGGACCACCGAACGCGTTGTGATCCTCATTCGAGTCGCCCGGAAACCCGCACCCGATCTTTAGAACCGAGTTCACAACGCACCCGTGAACCGCACACGCCAGCCCCTGGGCCCAATTCTCAACTCACCTCGCCCCGCGCAGCAGGGGAGGTCGGCCTGTCAGGGCCGGGAGGGGGCCCGGCTTTCTTGCCACGCGTCAGTGAACCTCAGGCGCTAGCCGTGGGCACGTTTCGCCACGCGCCAGTGAACCTCAGGCGCTAGCCGTGGGCACGGTACCAAAACCTTCCGCTTCCTTCCCCTGCTCTTGCGACTGAAACAACCTATCCAAAGGACTCGTCACCACCGGCCCCAATCGATTATCGACATGCGTGTAAATCATCGTCGTCTTCACATCACTGTGACCCAATAACGTCTGAATCCGACGAATATCGGTCCCGTCCCACAGGAGGTGCGTCGCAAAACAATGCCGAAACGTGTGGCTCGTCACATGCTTGGTCAGCCCCGCACGCTCCACCGCCTTTCGCAAATGCTTCGGAAACGTCTCCGAATGCAGATGATGGCGATGAAAACGCCCCGTCCGCGGATCACGCGAAAAACGCGACGACGCAAACAAATACTGCCACCGGAACTCCCGGTGAGCATGCGGGTACTTCCGCCCCAAGGCATGAGGCAACCAAACCGATGCCATCCCCTCCGCAACATCGTGCTCATGCAACGCGCGCCGCGTCGCCAAATAACGACGCAGCGGCTCCACCAACTGCTCCGGCATCGGCACCACGCGACTCTTGCCACCCTTGGCCTGATGGATCTCGATCCGCCGGTTATCGAAATCCAAATCCTTCACCCGCAAGCGAATCGCTTCGCTGATCCGCAGCCCACAGCCATACAACAAATGGGCAATCGTTAAATGGACCCCCGACAATCCGTCAAACACCTCGCCCACCTCCCGCGTGCTCATCACCGTCGGAACCATCCGCCCCTTGTTCGCACGAATCGCTTCAATCTGTCCCATGTCGCGCTTCAGCACCAACCTGAAAAACGCCAACAAAGCATGGAAGGCGGCATTCTGTGTCGACGATGCGACGTTGCCGTCCACTGCCAAATCGGTCAGATGGGCCTCCACATCGGCACCCGTGATGACCTTGAAATCGGCCAAACAGGTCAGCCCCCGCGCTTCCATAAACGCTTTTAACTTACCCACATAAGACCGCTCCGTCGGCAGCCTCAAACCATCTTTCCGCATCCCGCGACGAAAAGCCTGGATGACGTCAGGCTCCCGTGGGTTGATCACGCCAACCGACTCCTCGATCGTGTCGTAACCCTCCTGCCGCGCGCGCTCCACACGAATGATCTCTTCCATTTTTGACTGCAGAGGCACCAAATCATCGTCGGAACGCTGTTCGATGAAACGGCGATAGACCATCAACCCCCGCAGAATCTTCATCCGCTTCCAAGCGGGAGTCCCCTGCTCCAGTTTGGCACGCAAAAACGCAATCACATCCTCCGCTGTAAAGGAAGACGCCCTCAACTCCCCACGTTGGCCCCCCGTGCCCCCGCGCTGCCCAGCTGCCGAAGCAACGGACCCAGATCCCTCGCGCTCAGCAAACCGATCCGCTGGTAACGGCGAAGACGAAGCGTTCGAAGCTCGACTCGACAGGAAGGCGGTAAGCTGGCGAAACCAAATCTTCGCCCACTTCAAGTCCTGCTCCGCTTGTCCTGACTTGATAAACATCCGCGATGCCATGATCCACACCCTCTGCTTTTTATGCGTAAAACAACCATGGTTCCGGCAAACCCTCAGCCGCCCTTCGCAAGCCAAACTCACGAAAAACCCGCCACAGAAGTTTTCCGGACCCCCAAGTGTCCCTTCGATGCAACGGAATGTATACGGGCGTTGCCGGGTGTACAACAGGCCACTTGTAAAGTTTTTCGCCTCAAGGAGTTTTTTTGCCCCAAGGAAAATTTTTTGCCCCATGGAGCAAACGCATTCGCAGAATCTCAAGCCCACCCAGATGCCAGATGCCGAAATCATGAAATTCCCGACGCCAACAAAAAAGCTTGACACCCGTCTAGCGGACTGCAAAGATCTAGCTGAGTCATCCCGTGAGAATAAGTCAGCGGCACCCACCACGCCGAAGGCCCATCCGCAGAGAACAACTATCGGCTACCGCCGAGAATAACCCCAATACCACCTATTCTCACCCTGACCGTCAGGTGAGAAACAAGTTATCGCACTATGCAAAGACTCCACTGGTTTGACGAACTTCGTATCGGCAACTTCCTTGCGGCGGATCGCGAGCCACTGGACGCGAGGGCAATAGATGAACTAGAGAACGCGTTTCGCATCAAGTTGCCGCGACCGTACAAAGAGCTTATTGCTGTCCATCATGGCGATGGTCCCCTTCAAAGCGATTTTGTGTTGCATACGCAATCTGGGATTCAAACACGAGGAATCGGGAACCTCCTCGAAATTGAACGTTGGCAGGATTCGAACGTGTATGATCACACCGAGTACATGATTGATGATGTCGTTCCTTTCGCCGAAGACGGTGGCGGCAATCTGATCTGTTTCGACTACCGCCGTGATCATTCTCGCGAAACCCCGTCAATCGTGTTCTGGGACCATGAACTCGACAATCTACTGTCTATTGCTGATACATTTGATTCGTTTATTGAAATGCTGTTTGTTCCTCAAGACGTCATTGATGACTTGACCAAACAGGGTTTGCTACCGGACGAACTTATGCGATAACAAAGCGGTGAACGGGAGCCGCCGATCACACGGCTTTTGAAATCAGACGATTTGGCGGCGGCCCCGTTACCGCTGTCGTTCCCCGACAATTTAGAGCATCGATGACGCCCAGCACGACTGAGATCCTCGGGTCGCTTGCGTTTGCGACACTGGTCGGATTGACGACACACATCGTTCACTT
>Ga0102938_10000857_pt1 | contig 22815 bp, 16 predicted proteins | sample SalPonR2_B_D2_MG_FD_84516 | JGI IMG/M metagenome (GOLD analysis project Ga0102938, IMG submission 84516) | Salt pond soil microbial communities from South San Francisco under conditions of wetland restoration - Salt Pond MetaG R2_B_D2_MG | ecosystem: Environmental > Aquatic > Marine >... | reverse complement strand
GCGTGCCGTTCTTTTCGCCGGCCATTTTTGTGCTGCACGCACCGTTGTCATTGCTTCCGCTGCATCTCGCCGAGGCAACTTACTTCGCGTTTTCGATCGTCGTTGTTTTGGGGACTGCTCGGCTGGTCAGCCGTGCTGCCGGCGCACCACCCCACTTATTACTCAGCTCGACATTGGCGATTGCGGCGGGGATGGTCTTCTCGCGCGGCGGGCATATCACGCTATTCGATGGTTACTTTACCCTGTTGCTGATTTGGGGCACCTTCGTCGCCATCCATTTCGCACAGGATCGGCCTTGGCTGGCAGCCTTCGGCCTGCTGTTGGCCTCCGCCAAGCCGACGTACATCCTGCCACTGGGCCTGTTAATGTTGGCACGCGGCAACATCCGAGCGTTATTGTTTGGCGCAGGTTTGTCGATCGTCATGGCCGGCATCGGTTTCGGCTGGATCGCATACCACGAGGGCGAAGGCGACGTGGTGGCGGGGATGCAAGCGATCGGTCAGCAGATCAGCGAGACGCAGGCCATCCACCGTGCGGAAGAAGACGAATCGCCGGTTCATTCTTGGACGCGGCTCGACCTCTTGGCGGTCGTCGCGAAGTGGATGGGCAAAGAGCCAGCCGACATGGCGCATCTAGTAGTGATGGCCGGTTTGATCTTGCCGCCTTGCTTCGTGTTGGGCTGGCGGCGACGACGCGGGATCGATGACGGGCTGGGCGGTGTGACGGGAGCCATCATTGTGACCGCCATGTTGGTCAGCTTGTACCATCAATCGTACGACGCCCTGCTAATGGTCGCCCCCGTGGCAGGTTTGGTGATTTGCCGACAGCCCGGCTGGCAGCAATTGCCTGAACTTGTTCGGTGGTCGCTGACGCTGCTGATGTTGGTGCCAGCCTACAATTATCTCTCGACACGCATGGTGTTGAATCGCCTGCCTGTCAACGACACCATAGTGCAGGTGCTCACCAGCCTTAACGGAATCGCGCTGGCGGTCGTCTTGTTGTTGGTTTGTATTCATGGCCTGCGCCAGCGACCTGCCAGGCGCTCGGCGGAGTAGCGGGCGTCCCTTGCCGAGTGGAGAATGGTACACGGCATCGGTTTCGTTGAGCAACATCCTCGAGGCCGATGAGGGTCCTCGAGGCCGATGAGAAAGCAAGCACCCCGTCGGTGCGGGCGGCGTTTGCGTACTTCATCGGCAATCCTAAACGGATCGAGCTAGTCTTGGCCGTCCAACGAGAGGCTGCTTTATTAAGGCAGTTTGTGCCCCATCTTTTCACGTTTGGTCTGCAGGTACTTGGCGTTGTATTCGTTGACCGGCGAGATGATCGGCACTTGGTCGACGACTTGCAAATCGAAGCCGCGCAGATTGAACGCTTCGGTTTTCTTAGGGTTATTGGTCAGCAACCGGACTTCGCTCAAGCCGAGGTCTTTCAGAATCTGCAGCCCGACGCCGTAGTCGCGAATGTCGGCTTTGAAGCCGAGCGCATGGTTGGCTTCGACCGTATCCATACCTTGATCCTGCAACGCGTAGGCACGTACCTTTTGCGCCAGCCCGATCCCGCGGCCTTCTTGTGGCAGATAGATCAGCGCCCCACGCCCTTCGTCACTGATCATTTTGAGCGCCATTTCCAACTGATCGCCGCAGTCGCACCGCAGGGATTCGATCAAGTCACCGGTAAAGCAACTGCTGTGCATCCTGACCAACGGAGGATCCCCCGGCGCCTTCCAATCGCCCGTCACCAATGCGATCGGCTCTTGAGCTTCGTAGTCAACGTTGTAGACAATGATGCGGAAATCACCGAAGCGTGTCGGTAGAGCCGCCTCGGCGGCGCGCTGGACCAATTTCTCGCTGACCCGACGGTGGGCGATCAGTTGCTCGATGCTGATGATCTTTAGATTGTGCTTGGAAGCAATTTTCTGCAACGTTTCTCGTGTCGCGCGATCGCCCTGCTCATCCAAGACCTCACACAAGCAACCCGCCGGAGCCAGGCCCGCCATCCTTGCCAGATCGACGGCCGCTTCGGTGTGTCCCGCGCGACGCAGCACGCCGCCTTCTTTGGCCAACAGCGGATAGACGTGGCCGGGCCGAACAAAATCGTCAACGCGAGCCGCTGGGTCGGCCATCCGGCGGATGGTCTCCCCCCGTTCGCTGGCAGTGATCCCCGTCCGCGCGGTGCGGATGTCGATCGGCGTCATGAAGGCGGTTCGCAGCGGAGCATCGTTTTGCGGAACGACGGGAGAAAGCTCCAGTCGCCGGCAAACATCGGGCAGCACCGACACGCACAATTGGCCGCGACCGGCGAGCATAAAGTTAATCGTTTCGACAGTCGCCTTTTCGGCGGCGCAGATAAAGTCGCCTTCATTTTCGCGATCCTCGGCGTCCACCACGATCACGACTTCGCCATTGCGAATCGCCTCCACCGCGTCGATCACCGAACTGAAGAGGCTGTCCATGGAATCCGCGTTCTCTATCGAATCTACGTTTTGATCAGTCATCAATTGCTACAAAGAGGGAAATATGAGCCAAGCAGGCGGACCGTCGTCATCCGGTAAATGAGCCGCCGTGGCGATAGCCGCGGTTCCTGTGTTCAACCGGGGTTATCGCCCAAACGGCTAAGGATCGCCCAAACGGCTAAGCAGAGTGCCGCGGAATGATTCCCGCAAACCTGCTAATAGGATATTGTATCGCGTCGGCGACGATTACTCACGGCCTTCGAGTGGCGAAAATTCGGCATAGATCGGCAGATGGGGCGTCAGCTCTTCGCATTCCGCAAGCGTTAAATTGTGGATGCGGAGGAAATTGACCACGCCCCCTGTGCCCAGATATTCGGTCGTTGGATTGGTCGTCAGCAGCAAGTTGGACACTTGGTGTTTGCCGAAGATATCCGTCGGAGTCGCTTCCACCACCGCCGTCACGGTCTGTTCGCCGATGGTCGGCACCAAATAGGCGTCGTCGGCTTGGAACAGCCCCGCCAGAATGCAATCGTCTTCGTAGCGACCGTCGTTCAGGACGGCGTTCAGCACCGAGGGCAACGCCGCCACCTCGCTGGCAGCCGCCTCCAATTCGACGCGGACGTTGATCACCGAAAACGTCCAGGCCCGGTCAGGTTTTCCGTCGGCAGCTCGAAACCAGCCGACGATTGGGTCGTGGGTAAACAGGTTGCCGGGGTCCGCCACCGTGTAGAACTGACTGCGGTCGGTGACCACGCGTTCGGTGTCAAAGAGAAAGGCGAGCTGTTCCGCGGGACCGTACGGATTGGAATCGCGTGCCGCTGGCGGGCCGATCAGATAGTCATAACGCCGGCCGGTGCGATTGACGTGCTCCACAATCCGAGGCAACAAGTCGCGTTCGGTGCCGGTGATCTGCTGGATCGCGACGACGTCAAAGGTACGTACGACGCGGGCCAACAATCCCATCACATACGGCTTGTTGGCTTTCTGTTTCCCGAATCCCCCCAGCGCCCACGAGGCCACGCGGATCCGGCGAGTCGGCTGCAGCGTGACCGCTTCGGGCGGCAACGAATAATCGCCGGCGGCCGGCAGCGCCGCCGGGTCGCCGAAAGAGACCGCCGTCGCCGGAGTCTTCGTGTCAGTCGTCGAGAAATCGAGCGGCGAGTAACTGGTGCCGGGCGCGTTTGCAAACGTGGCGTCGTCAACCGAAGTCGCTCCTCCGTCGAGAAACCGCCTCAGATCATCATCCTCACCACCGCCGGCAAGCTCCGTTTTCGGACGGATTTCGACGCCGTCCAATCCATCGATTTCAAAGTGCCGAAAGAAGTACCAACCCGCTCCCAGCACAACGATGACCAGTAATGCACCTCGCATCGTACTCCCTCGTGACAGCGAACCAGGGTGCCGCGCAGCACCCAAACCGACGTGTTTTAAGATTCGACAAGAATTGCCGACCAGGGTGAAGTTCGCTCGGTCAACAGGCTCAGAAACCTCTCCCCACCGACGCATCGACTGGGCTGGGAAATCGCTGCCTGCTGAACCAGTTGTAGCGGTCACAGCGGACACCGGTCCTGGAGCGCATCTGCCGCAGTCGCCCAGGACTCCGCGCCAGACGGAGCCGCGGGCAAGGGACTGCCACGATCCCGACGGCTCCATTAATTCGTCGGACCGATGGCCCCATTATTCTTGGTTCGCTTATCGACTAGGAGCAGGATTGCTGGGAGGACCAGCAGGTCGCCGATGAGGGCGGAGGCGATCGCTAGAATTGCCAGCCCGGAAAAAATCCGCAGCGGCGGGACTTCGCTGGTCAGCATCCCCGCCAAGCCGGCAACCAGAATCACCGATGAGACGATCAGCACGCGGCCGACGCGATGCAGGCTGGTCACGACCGCTTTGGGAACCGACGCTCCGGACGAAGTGCTGTCACGATAGTGAATCAGAAAGTGAATTGTATCGTCGACCGCAATGCCTAAGCACAAGCAGAAGGTCAGCGTGTTGGTCAACGTCAGGTAACCGGTCGTTGCGTAAATCGCCGTGCCGGCAACAAGTAATGGAAAAGTGTTGGGCAAAATACAGGCCAGCGCCAACGTAAGCGAACGCAGCGGAATAGCGATGATCGCAAACACCAAACCGGTGGCCACCGCCAAGCTGGTTGCCAACTCGCTGATCATGTTCGTGAAGACTCGGCCGGCCACGACCGGGGTGCCACCGAGCGTTAATTGGACGCCCGTTTCCGCTTCCAGTTTGCGCAGTTGTTGGTCGACATTTCGAATCGCTTTCTCCGTCTGGAAAGCTCCCACATCGGCGGTCAAGAAATAGACGATCGCTTCACGATTGGCTTCATTGACCAACCGCGTCGTCGCAGAAGCATCTCCATCACGTTCGGACACGTAGCGCCAACGGCGGGAGAAACCGCCACCGACATAGTCGAGACTTGCCAGCACATTGGCGATCGAGACCGGCTCCCCAAACGTCGGTTCGGCGCGCAGGACTTGGTGCGTTGCCGCCATCGCCCGCACGACGTCAGGCGACGCCACCGAATCGCCTGCTGGCCAGCGGACCAGGACGGCACCGTACGAGGTGCCGCCAAACGCTTGGTCCATCCGTTCGATTGCCCGAATGGTCGGACTGCTTCTGGCAATGCTTTCGGTCCAAAAAATATTTGGTTCCAAGCGAAGGCAAAACATCAGCATGATGGCGGAGAGGACAAACGCCGTCGCGACGATCGTCCGGGGGTAATGCATCGCCCGCACCGTCCACGAGATCAACCGGCTGCGCTGCGGAACGTTGCGGTGGAAGGGGCGGGAGCGGGCGACCTGGCTGCCAAACGGGCGGGCGGCCATACCAAAAAAGACCAATATCACCGCTGCGAACAACAGTATGGCTCCCAGGGCGCAGCAAAAACCGAAACGCTGGATACTGGTTGTGCCGGAGAGCATCAGCGAACCAAACCCAACGGCGGTGGTCAGCGACGTCATCAAGCAGGCGCCACCCAGTTCTTTGATCGTTCGGCGTGCCGCTTCCAGAGGCGACAAATGGCCGCCGGCGGCGCGCTGCAACCGCCCTAAGCCCATCACAAGATGCAATGAATCGGTAAATCCAATAATGAACAGCAGCGTGGGAATGATGACCTTGATGCCGTCGATCCGATGTCCCAACCAGCCCATCGCTCCCAGCGTCCAGAACACACCGAGCAGGGGACCGAGCAAAGCCAGCGTAACCGCTTGCCATTGGCGAAATAGGTAGATCGCAATCACCATCGCCGCCAAACCACCGAACGTGCAAAACTTGATTTGATCGACCCGCAGACGAGAAAGGCTCTCCACTCGGACGACCGGCGAACCGGCCAAATCGATCTCCAACGGCGAATCGGCCGCGTCGATGTAGGGTGGCTCGATGACCCGCTCGATCTTCGCCAAAGACTTCTGCAAGTCGGCGATGCTGAGCGACTGCCCGGCGAGTCGAACAGTGACGATCGTGGCGTGTCCACTTTCGGACAACATCAAGCCACGAGCCAGCGGATGCCGCATCGCCAACTGCTCCGCTTCCGCCAACCGCTCGGGCGTGGCGACATCCATGTCCAGGATACGAATCGGGACCCGCTGTCGTCGCAGATCGAATAGGCTATTCACGTCGGCGACACCATCGAGCGCCTCCAAGCCATCGACGATGCGTTTCAGTTCGCCCATGGGGCCGAGCGAAAAAATGGGCTGCTCGCTACGAGCCAAAATCAGCACCGTGTTGTCGTCCGACCCAAACGACTCATACATGTGTTGCAGCAGATCGCTCTCCGGGCCGGCTCGTAAATAGAGGTCACGCGGGTTGTCTTGATAGTCAAGCTTCCACATCCCCCAAGCAGCGGCGACGGACAGCAACAGGATCAGGAAACCGGCAGGACGAGTCGACTGGAACAAGCGATCAAGCATTCGTAAAGAGAAACGTGCGATTCTAATTAAAAACAAACCCAGGATATTGGAACAACCCAAAGTTAAGGCCCAGAAATCGGGGAGGTCCAAAAATCGCTGCGTTCCCCCCTTTCCGCCGCCACTATAACTGTCCAATATCTTTAGCAGAGGGCCATGTATGACGAAGTCCACCGCGGAAACCTCCGCGCAGAATACCGCGCACCCGTCCGCGCGGAACACCGAGCCGACCACGAACGCCTTAGCCGATTTACTCGAGCCGATCGCCGCTGGGCTCGATTCGTCGCTGCCCTCCGAACCGGGCTTTCCGACCCGTCTGCGTGAGGCGATGCGGTATTCTCTGTTGGCACCTGGCAAACGGTTGCGACCGGCGTTGGTGCTGATCGCCGCCGAAGCCTGCGGCGGAGAGCGGGACGCGGCGATGCCCGCTGCGATTGCGGTGGAGATGATTCACGCTTATTCGCTGATCCACGATGATCTGCCGGCGATGGATGACGACGCCTTGCGACGCGGTCGCCCGACATGTCACATCCAGTTTGACGAAGCGACTGCGATCTTAGCAGGCGACGCTTTGATGGCCAAAGCTTTCGAGACGCTGGCGATCGACTTCCAGCCACAAGATCAAGCGGCTCAGGCGGTCGCGTTGCTCGCCACCGCGGCGGGCCCCGTGGCACTGGTCGGTGGCCAAGCCGACGACCTGTCGGCGGAATCGGAAGGCGAGCATTCGCTTGAACGACTGCAGTCGATTCACCGTCGCAAAACGGGAGCCCTGTTCAACGCTTCCTTGCAACTGGGGGCACTCAGTGCCGGTGCCTCGGATGCCCAGCGAGCGGCATTGAAACGCTACGGCGACGCACTCGGGTTGGCGTTTCAGGTAATTGATGACCTGCTCGATCACACTGGCAATTCAGGCGAACTGGGAAAAGAATCAGGCCGGGACGCCGAGCGTGGTAAGCTGACGTACCCCTCATTGATGGGCGAACAAGACGCCCGAAAGCACGCAGAAACCCTAATAAATGATGCGATTGAGGCGGCAGGGTTATTCGAAACGGCAGCTTGGCGGTTAAACTGGCTAGCCAGCTATGTTCTCCAAAGGATTTGATGCACGCCATGCACCCACTGCTTTCGCAACTTGAGTCAGCCGAGCCTCTAAAAGATCTCTCCAATGCGGAGCTTGGCCAACTGGCGGATGAGATTCGCGATGTGCTGTGCAACTTGCTGGCCACGCGGACGGCACATTTCGCCTCCAACTTGGGCGTCGTTGAACTCTGCTTGGCCTTGCACGCGACGTTCGATTTTCGCTCCGACCGCTTAATCTGGGATACCGGGCACCAGGTTTACCCGCACAAGTTGGTAACGGGGCGTTACAATGATTTTGCGTCGATTCGAACGCAAGGCGGATTGATGGGCTACCCCAATCCCCACGAGAGTGATTACGACCTGTTCATGACGGGGCATGCCGGTTGCAGCGTCAGCACCGCTCTTGGTTTAAAGAGTGGCGATGACCTGATGGGCCAAAGCCACCGCAAGAGTGTGGCGGTGATCGGCGATGGAGCGTTGCCGAGCGGGATTGTCTTTGAGGCACTGAACAACGCCGGTTTCTTGAACAAAGACTTTGTGGTCATTTTAAATGACAACAAAATGTCGATCTGTCCCCGCGTGGGAGCCTTGGCGGGCTACCTCGATCGATTGCGAGGCAATCCCCTTTACGCCGGTTTAAAAACCGAAGTCGTCAAGGCGCTCAACCACGTGCCGCTGTTCGGCGATCCGGCCGAGCGCTGGCTGGCGCAGATGAAAGAAGGTGTCAAAGCCGGTTTGCTGGGAGGCATGTTGTTTGAAGAACTGGGCGTGCGATACATCGGCCCGATCGATGGCCACGATGTCGCCTTGATGAAGAAATACTTGGCGATGGTCAAGACGCTGGAAGGTCCTGTGTTGCTGCACGTGGTGACCGAGAAGGGACATGGCTACAAACCGGCCGCGGAAGACCCGGTCTTCTTTCACACCCCACCCGCATTTGCACGTCAAGACGGTCGTCCGGTAGCGAATTCGGGCAGCGGCCAACCGCCTTACACGGTGTTGGTGCGTGACGCGATTCAAAATGTGATGGAGGAGGACGAACGCGTGACGGTGCTGACCGCCGCGATGTGCCAAGGGACCAAGATGGAACCGGTCCGCGAACGGTTCCCTGAGCGGTTCTTCGATGTCGGCATTTGTGAATCGCACGCGGTCGCTTTTGCGGCTGGCCAATGCAAAACGGGCATCCGACCGATCGTCAATATTTACAGCACCTTCTTGCAGCGGAGCTATGACCAGATTTTCCAAGAGGTGGCGCTGCAAGACCTGCCGGTGGTGTTCACGATGGACCGCGCCGGTTTAACCGGTCCCGACGGCCCGACACACCACGGAGCTTACGACATCGCTTACATGCGTGTCTTCCCGAACATGGCGGTGATGGCACCGGGCTACGCAGGCGAAGTCGAACCGATGCTACGGTTTGCACTCGAACACAATCATCCCGCTTCGCTGCGTTATCCCAAAGCGGCCGCTCTGGATCTGCAACGCATTCCCGAACCGATGGAGCTGGGCCGCAGCGAGACGATCCGCGAAGGCAGCGACGGCACGATCGTGGTCTTTGGCTCCCTGTTGGAGACGGCACTGGAAGCGGCTGAATCGCTGTCCGACAAACTAAACGTCGGTGTCGTGAATGCCCGTTTCGCGAAGCCGATCGACCGCGAGATGGTCGCCAACTCGCTGGCCGACGGCAAGTTTGTCGTGACGGTCGAAGAGGGGACGATCGTGGGCGGTTTTGGCTCTGCCTTGCTAGAAGAAGCGACCGAACAGGGGCTCGACACTCGCAAAGTCAAACGCTTGGCGTTGCCAGATACGTTTGTAGAGCATGGCAACCGGGACGATCTGCTGGCAGACTGCAATCTGTCGGCCGCGGGAATCGCCGCCGCCTGTCAAGCTTGGTCGGTCGCGCGGGCCTAACGATTCGGCAAGCACGAAGTGTCTGGCCTCTATTACGGCTGCTGGGAATAGATCAAGGCGCTCATTGGTCCGCTGCGAATCTTGGCCGAAGCGACCTGTCGGTCATGCGAAATGGGATGCGCCACCACGTCGGTCGATAAGTGATTGCTGAACTGCGGCCCGTACACCTGAGCGTCACTGTTGAAACGCAGCACCCACTCGCCCGGCGCCGGAAACCCAATCCGATAATTCTCCAAGCATTCGGCCGAGCCATTCAGCACAACGACCACATCGTCGCCCACACCGCCTAAATCACTGCGTCGAAAGGCGAGCACCTGGTGGGCTTCGTCGAGGTGAAAGACGTCAATCAGTTGTCCCGACAGTCCCTTCGTCGTGCCGTCGCGATTGGTGCGCAAACAAATCAAGTCGGCGTACAACTGGACCAGACCATCCCAGGACGCTTCGATTTGCCAAGGTTGGTTCGCGAGCAGCATGGGGATTCCTGGAGCGGTCATCACCAACGCGGCTTCGAGTGCCGACCGCTTTTGCATCCACCAATCTTGCGGGGCGCGGCGGTTCACCGAAACCGGTTCGGTATAGACGACTCGTTCGAAGACGTCGTTATTGTAGCCGTGATAAAGCGCATCGCGGATCGTTGCCATCGAACGCGGAACATCAGGAGGGCTGCGTAGCGTTTCGCGAATCGGCATTGCAAACGCCGCGTCCCATTGGGCGGAGAAATGAGCCCCTCCTTCGATGTCGGGTTTGGTCAAGAAGGCGTTGTCGTGCAAGTCGGCGGCGATCGTAATCGCTTGCGGATAGGCTGCGTGGATCTCGCGGTTAATCCCCTGGATCAGCTCCCAGCCATCGGGTAATTCAGACTGTGGTCGCCCGTCGATCGAGTGCATGTAGTGCGTCATGTCATATCGCAAGCCATCGACGCGGTACTCTTCAAACCACATCAGCGCGTTATCACGAATGAACGCTCGCACTTCGCCGCATCCGTAGTTCGGTCGCGTCTCACCCCACGGCGTGCGACTGCGATAGTCGTTGTAGTAATAGATGCCGCCCTGCTCGTCTTGACTCCAGCCATCGAATTGCCAGAGGTCGAGATCGGACGGATCGAAATGGTTGTAAACCACGTCGACGATCACCGCAAAGCCGGCTTGGTGGGCCGCTTTGACAAACGCCTTGAAACCTGCCGGCCCACCGGCGGCCGATTCCATGGCAAACAAGTGCGCCGGACTGTAGCCCCACGAACGGTCTCCTTCGAACTTTGCCACCGGCGCGACTTGCAAGGCACCAACCCCGAGCGCCCGCAGACGGTCGAACGAATCGATCCAGCGGCCGAAGGGCGATACCTCGTGGCGGCCCTGACCACCGACGCAATCGAATCGCAGTTCATAAATAACCAGCCGATTCCAGTCCCGCACCTCGAATGAATCGCCTTCCCAGTCAAACGTGGGATCGTGGATCACACTATGCCCCATCGCCTGCGTAACCTGCCGCGACCGCGGGTCGCTGCGATCGGCGATTTGATCTCCGTTGCGAATCCGATACTGAAATTCATCGCCCACGATCGCGTCGCGGACGTAGGCAAACCAGACCCCGCTGGCGTCGCGTTCCATCGGATGCTTGGCATCGTCCCAGCCATTAAACGAACCGATTAGACTGACCCCATCGGCGTGGGGCGCCCAAACTTGAAAGGCGACGCCTTCTTCACAATGCAGCACACCGAGCGCACGAAGGTGGTGATTGTGACCACCGCGTTGAGGGTCGCGGACGAGGTTCGCCGCTCGACGGTCGGGTTGGGAAGCGACTTTTGTCTCGGCGGCACCTTTTGTCTTGAGGGAACCTGGAACGAGCGGCTGCGGAAAACGACCGGACCCCGTGGCGGTGTCGAACGACATGCGTAACCTTCCCCATGCAAGGTGCCCGCTTCCGCCTAGACGTGCACAATTTCTGCTCAACTAATCCCTTGCTGCCTTTTCGTCAGGCATTTCCCCGACAAAAAAGCCAACAAAACATTGCCTTTTTAATCCGTCGGCTAGGATGCAACTCTTGTTCCAACCGGCAAACCTTGTGCGGTCCCTAAGGTTGCGTAATGGGTTTGCGTAACGAGAAGAGAGGATCGAAGGTGCCGGGCGTCACGGCCAGAGTGCGTCACGGCCGGTCGCCCGCGTTTTTTCTTTTTTATTGGTTCCGGAATGGCAATTGCCTGACATCAGGCGATGCATTCCAAACGTCTTTTGACGGACACATTCAACGGCCTCGCGTTGTCGGTGGGCCGGTCGCGGAGAGGAGCAAATGATGAACGATTCGAATGGGCAGGCGACGCTGGAGCAGCGGGTGTCTCGTGGCGAGGTGTGGCGGCGCCGGTATCAACAGGTTCGCCGACACACCGAGCAGATCTGTCGTACCTTGGAACCTGAGGACACCGTTGTGCAGTCCATGCCGGACGTCAGCCCGACGCGTTGGCATCTTGCTCATACAACTTGGTTTTTCGAAACGTTTTTGCTGAAGCGTTTTGCCGATCATCGGGTCGCCTGTGAAGCGTTCGAGTATCTGTTTAATTCGTACTACCAAACGGTGGGCGAAGCCTTCCCGCGTGACCGTCGCGGCTGTTTGTCGCGTCCCACGCTGAGAGAAGTTTTCCAGTACCGTCAGAGGATCGACGAAGCATTACTGGAGCGTCTTGAGAATGCCGACGATTGGTCGGCATCGGACTGGACCGTGCTGGAACTGGGACTCCATCATGAACAGCAACATCAGGAGTTAATCCTGGCCGACATCAAGCATGTCTTCTCCTGCAATCCACTCTTCCCAGCGCTGCTTGACAATCCGTTGCCGCCCAGCGATCGAATCCCAAGGACGGACTGGGTAGAGTATTCCGGCGGGTTGTGCGAAATCGGGCACGCCGGCGAACGTTTCGCGTTCGATAACGAGTCGCCTCGACATCAAGTCTACTTGCAACCATTCGCATTGCAGCGGGCGCTTGTCACCAATCGAGACTACGTCGCCTTCATTGAAGATGGAGGCTATCGACGGCCCGAACTGTGGCTGTCGATGGGCTGGGACGCGGTCTGCAAGCACCGCTGGAGGGCTCCGATGCATTGGCTAGCTCGTGATGGCCAACGGTTTGAATTCACACTCGCCGGTCTGCGTGCGTTACCACTCGACGCACCGGTCACTCACCTAAGTCTGTTCGAAGCCGACGCGTTGGCGCGCTGGGCCGACGCCCGTTTGCCAACCGAAGCGGAGTGGGAAGTCGCGGCGTCAAGCCAAACGATCGACGCGGACTTTGCCGACGGTCACTTGCGGAACGAACACACACCGCATCCGTCGCAAGTCCTCGGCGATGCCGCGCTGTGTGGGTTGTACGGCAGTGTTTGGCAGTGGACGTCCAGTGCGTACAGTGCCTACCCCGGTTACCGCACTGTGAAAGGCGCTCTAGGAGAATACAACGGGAAATTCATGTGCAACCAATACGTCTTGCGCGGCGGTTCCTGCGCCACGCCGAGCGGTCATGTGCGAGCGACGTATCGGAATTTCTTTCCTCCCGATGCGCGTTGGCAATTCTCCGGGCTCCGACTGGCCCGGTGAGGCAGGGGCCCGGTGCGTTAGGTTATTCGGCTGGGGTGAGGGTGACTTGACGGAGGTCCATGACCGCCACTCCGGCTTTGGTGCGCGGGATCACGCGGACTCGGTATCGGCCCGCTTCCAGAGAAACCTGGCCGATCGCCATTGGCTCGAAGCCTTGCCAGTGCCCGGTGTCTTTCACCGTGTGTGGAAGCGTCGCGGTGGGCTGCTCCTGCCGCCAGGCCGAGAACACGAAATCGACTTCGCTACCGCCTTGGCCTGTGCCACACCCCTGCAGGATTTCGACATCGAAAACGCCCGCGTCGGTGATCGTAAAATCCCAATAAGCCGAATCGTCGGCTTTCGCCCAGAAGCCCAGCGTCTGTTTAATGTCCCGCGGTTCCCACTGCAGCAGCACGCCGTTGGAGGTGACATCTTTGGCGTGCAAGATCACGCGGCCGTCGGCAGACTGCGTCGGAGGGCTTCCCTCGCAAGTCGGCACGAGGGTCAGCGACTTCAAATTCATCACCGCGCCGCCTCGCTTTTCGGTGCATTTCACTGCGACATCGTATTTGGCTTTGGCGGGCAGGTAGACCTTCCCCAGCGAGACCGTTGTGTAGCGATACCAGCTACCGGTTCCGGTCAGCGTTGCGGGCAACACCTCTGCCCCGACGTGGACTTCGATATCCGACGCCTCCGACCCCGGCTTGCCAGCGACCGAATAAGTCAACTCGACCTGGTACATGCCGGGGCGCGTCGCCGCGTAGTTCCAGCGGACAAAATCCTCGGCGTTGGCCCAAAAACCAATTCGATGGCTGCCGGGGTGTGATTCGAGTTTTGCCTGTTTCCCTTCGACCTTTGCATCGAGGGCGCTGAGGACGATTCGGCCATCAGGAAATTGCTGCGAGAGCTCGGCAATTTCCAACGCGACCTGCAACGGCTCGCCGCTCGATTGCGATACCGCTTCGGGCGGCAGATGCAGTTCGATTTCCGTGGCATCGGTATTGAAGGAAAACTGCAGCGACTGACCCGGCCAAGCGGGGGTCCCAAGCCAGGCGCGGGTGATGTTTGGAAGCGGCGTCGGCAAAGCGATCGCCGCAGCCGGCGAGTCGATGGTGGCGTCTCCCCAGCCGCTCGCGGGGTCTAACCGCAGCGTCCCCCAACTGGTCGCAACCGGAGCGGGGTCCGCGGCGGCGACCGGATCGCCGCCGTTGGCTTGACCGTGGACTTGGTTTTGTAATCCGCCCAAGACGCCGATGAAGCAGAGCAGGAGCATGGCGGGAAGCAGATGTCGACGGAGCAAAATCGATTGCATCACGAGGCTTTCGGAGGGGTAGGAAGAGGTAGCAGCGTCGACAGTTTAATCGCTCGCAACAGGCGTTGAAACCGTTTCGTCCTGGCTTGGCCTGATGCCATGTGCGGGACGACATCCCTCTGCCTCACTCCCTAAGCCACCACTTATCGTCTAGTCGGGTCGCCCTTGCCAACCAGGGGCAGGCTAGCTCCTGAGTTCACTGCTCGGCTCCTTAGCTGGCCTTTAATTCGGCCGCCTCGGTTTCCAGTTTTTGGATTTCCGCTTCCAGCTCTTTTATTTCGCTGAGGTCATCTGCTTGTTCCTTGGCACCGGTCAGCCGCGGACGCAGTGACTGCAGTTTTTTGTTGATGACTTCAAGCCGTTTCTTTGCCTTCTTGTCCATGCATGCCTCTGATCGTGGGAAGTTCAACTGCTTTAATCGGCAGTTTAGGGCCTAGGAGCCGCTGGTAAACAGGCTGGCCCCAAAACGAGACCCCAGCGGGCAATTCTCCGCGGCGATCACGGCACATCCCCTACAACCCCTATCTTTGGCTTCGGGCCTATCGATGAAGTGGTGTAATCCTCCCTTTCGTAACGCATTCCGGCCGTTTTTAACCTAGGCGAGGGCTAGCAACCGCGCTGGCAGCCATTAATCTAGGAACCTTGTGACACTTACGTGACACAGGGGGCCTGTTTAGCCTGGGCAAAAAGTGGCTACAGGGGGGAACCAAAGGGCCCCCTGTATCCCACCTCCCCCGTATTATTTGGACCTTCGGAGCACGCTTTGTGGCAAGTTCAACTGAGAATTGGGCCGCGTTGACCCCAGCCGATTTTTTGCGATCGCTCAGGCGTCGCGCTAAGTCGCTGGTGCTGACCGCCGTAGCGGTCACGGTGCTGATCGCAGGGTTGCTAATTCTGTGGCCCAATCGGTATGCCAGTGAAGGCATGCTATTCGTGCGTCTCGGTCGCGGGTCGGTTTCGTTGGATCCCACGACGACGGCGTCGGCGACCGTATCGTTGCAAGAAAGCCGTACCGCCGAGGTGGCCAGCGTTCGCGAGATGCTGGCCAGTCGAGCGATCGCGGAGCGTGTGGTCGACCGAGTGGGGGTCGAGGAGATCCTGCGTCCTCGGACGCGTACCTTGGCCGCGTTGGAAACGTTGACCGGTTGGCTGCCGTCGTTGTCCAGCGGCGGAGCTTCGGGCGACGATTCCATGTCGGCCGAACAATATGCCGCGGCGATCCGTCGCGAAGAGGCGATCCAAAAACTGCGAAGCAACTTAGACGTGACGGTGCCTCGCAATGCGTACAACGTGATCATCGAAGCCAAAATGGGTGATCCCGTTTTGGCACGCGACGTCGTGCAGAGTGCGATGGAAGCGTACAGCGTCTATCACATCGAAGCTCACAGCGCGACCGGTTCGCTGCCATTTTTTGAAGCCCAGCATCAAGCGGCCCTCGAGTGCGCGATGACGGCACAGCAGACACTTCGCGACGCCAAAAATCGGATGGGTTTGCTCTCCGCACAATCGCAAGAAGCGACCTTACAAGCCCGGATCAGCAAACTGGAGTTGGACCACGATCAAACACTGTCGGACTTAGCCGACGCGTTGGCCGAGGTCGAAGGTATCAACAACCAACTCGCTTCGCTTAATGAATGGATTCCGACGACCACGACGAAAGGCGTTGCCAACAGCGCCGGCGATGGAATGCGGCAAGCGTTATACGAACTGGAAATCAAAGAACGGGAGACGCTGTCGAAGCTGAGCCCAAACCACCCGCGGTACCGCGCGATTCAGCAGCAGGTCGAGCAGTCGACAAAAATCGTCAAAGACCAAGCGAGTGAGCGACCGTTGACGGTCGAAGCGCTTAACCCGATTCGTCAAACATTGGAAGCGACATCGCGAACAGGCATTGGCCAGATCGCCGGTCTGCGGGCACGGCAACGTTCACTGGAGAAGAATCTGGCCGAAACCGAATCCTTATTGCAACAGTTGAACGAGCACGCCGTTGAACTGTCAGAACTCAGGTGGGCCGCCGAGGTCGCTGAAGCGAATTACCTGAAGCAGGCGAAGAGCCTGGAAGAGGCACGCGTGTTGACCGCGCTGGATCGTCAGGAAATGAGCGACGTCTCCATCATTCAGCCTGCCTCTTTGATGCTGAAAAAAGTCGGTCCGCAACGCACCTTGCTGCTCTTGATCGGCGGCATGCTCGGCTTGTGCTTAGGGTCCTTGCAGGCCGTCTTGCGAGAAGGTCCCCCCGCGTCGCGGACCGATTGGGAACCGACCAATCCGCGAACCGCCAGGCGCCGAGATGCGTTTCACTCCGTTGCCGCTGACGAGACAGGCGAAGAGGAAGAAGAACCGATCTTTACCAATTCCACACCAAGATAAACATCAATTCCCCTTCGGCGGCACAAAATAATCGGATGCGTTCTCTGATCCATCGAATTGTCCACAAGTGGCGCAGGCCAGTCACTGCGGAGCTCGGCTTGTTGACCAAACGCGAGTTCGAGCGTGCGGTAGCGCGTGAACGAATGCGTGCGACGCGGAGAAGTTTTCCCTTCTGCGTCTTGACCATCCGTTTGCTGAATTCAGCAACCAACCTGCAGCGGCGACAGGTGACTCGTCTATTGCTGCGTTCGGTTCGCCAGACCGACGATAAGGGACGGCTGGAGTCGCACACGTTCGGCGTGCTGTTCGTCGACACGCCGGAGATGGGAGGCCGCACTGCCATGAGTCGTCTCCAGGGTTTGCTGGAGACACGCGGCTTGCAGGCGACACTTGACTTGAAGGTTTACGATCCTCAGGGCTTTGGCAACAACGACGACGCGGAACACCGAGACGACGATGTTGGCGGTGGCCGCAAGCTGGTATTGGTCGACGCCGCACACGATTCCGCCAGTCCCAATCGGGCATACGATGTCCCCCGCGGATCGCTGTCCGACATGGAGTCGCTGCTATCGATTTCGCCCGGTCTGAAATCGATTGTCAAACGATGGCTTGACGTGGTGGGCGGGAGCGCCGGACTATTGGTCGCGGCGCCGATGTTGGCGATCACGGCGGTGGCGGTACGAGCAACCAGTCGAGGGCCGATTTTTTTTACTCAGCAACGTGAAGGCCAGCATGGCAAAACCTTTACGATCTACAAAATTCGCACAATGGTGGTCGACGCTGAAGGCCGTTTGGCTGCGATCCGTGATCAAAGCGAACGCCAGGGACCGGCCTTTAAGATGCGGAACGATCCGCGAGTCACCGCCGTGGGACGTTTTCTCCGGGCGAGTTGCCTGGATGAGTTGCCGCAATTGTGGAATGTGGTCAAAGGCGATATGTCGCTGGTAGGCCCCCGCCCGTTGCCTGTCGAAGAGAGTCGGGCTTGCAAGCCGTGGCATCGCCGGCGTCTGGACGTTCGGCCCGGCATGACTTGCATTTGGCAGGTCAACAAACGGCGCGCGACCAGCTTCGATGAATGGATGCGGATGGATTTATCCTATGTCGATAACGCGACGTTGTGGCAAGACTTTACCTTGTTGGCGAAAACGGTCACCGTACCGCTTACCGGTCGGGGTGGTGATTAGCGTGTCGGGTATTTCGGGGCCGTCCTGCATTGTGGCCACCAACGACGCCGATGCGAATCCGCAATCAGGTGTTTCGTTGCGAAACTGGTTGTCTTATTGCGGCACCTTGGTGGCCACTTTCTCGGTCTTCGGTTGCTTTGCCGTGCAAGGCGTCGTGCTGGCCCGGATGCTGGGCCCCGAAGGTCGTGGTGCGTTTGCCGCCACGATTACTTACTCGCAAATGTTGCTGTACCTCGGATTTCTCGGTGCTGCCGATCTGTTTGCCTGGCGCGCGGCGACCTTAACCGGTGCGAACGCTTCGGAATCGGCGTCCCCTCAGGATGCGCCGCTGCGTCGGTCGGCTCTGCTGTTCGGCTTGCTGACCGGGACAGTGACAATGCTCGTTTGCATGGCTTGCATTGGTTTGGCGATGCCGGCCGATAAACAGTTGTTGATCCCGCTGGCGTTGCTGATCGCGACCACCTTGCCGTTCCAGCACGTTCGCTTGGCCGTGCAAGCGGTCGACCATGGGCTGGGCGCCTTTAACCGCTACAACGCTTCCAGGCTGGTTGGAACGGCGGCGGCTCCGGTCGCCCTGGGTGTGGCTTGGCTGTTGGGGGTTCGCACCGTCGGCACCGCCGTGGTGGTGTACTGCATCGCCATGTTCGCCGCCGCGGGATTGGTCCAGTGGGGCATGCGAGAATCGTGGTGGGGCCCTGTCGATCCAAAGCCGCACACGGCGCTGCGACAAGGCCACGGATTTGCCGGTTCTCAAGTCGCCTCGGAATTACTCGACCGCAGTGATCTGGGGCTGGTGCTGTGGTTGGGGACTTTGGTTCAGCAAGGGTTTTATGCTTCGGCGGTACCGATCGCCGGCACGATGGCGATCGTGCCGATGGTCGTGGCGACCTATACTTTTCGTCGCGGCGCAGTCGGCGATGTACCACTGGCCGCCTCTCAAGCCACTAAAAAACTGCTCGGGTTAGTTGCGGCGCAGATCTGCAGCGGTTTCGCGTTGGCAGCCCTGCTGCCCTTCGTGGTGCCGTTGTTATTGGGTCAAGCTTTTGTGCCGGCCATCGAATTTGCGTGGTACCTGATTCCTGCCGCCGCGATCCGAGGCATCGCGCTGGCGATCGATGGTTACCTGCGTGGCCGACAGCGATCGCGTCCCGGCATCCTCGGACGATTGGTCGCGTTGGGAGTTCTGCTGGCGGTGACGGCGGGGCTGTATCCGAGCATCGGAGTGTTCGCGGTGCCGATTGGTTTGGCAATGGCCCAAACTGTCTGCGCCGTGATCGTGACGATTGCGATGTATCAAGAAGCCTCCCGATTCAGGGCGGATCCTTTACCAATCGCACGGGAGCACGCCGGTGTCTGATCGACTGACCGCTCCGACCGAAGCCACTTCCAGCCCCCTGGACCAGCCACTCATCGATGCGCGCGTTGTCTTGCTGACGCATTACATTCCACTTTACCAAGTCCGCGTGCTGCAAGAGATTGCGAAGCGAGTTCGCGACTTCCACGTCTTGCTTTCGACGCCCCTGGAACCGAATCGCAACTTCGAACCCGACTGGGGCGGGTTGGATGTCCGCGTGCAAAAAAACGTCACGCTAAGACGGCGCTGGCGTGACCGCGGTACCGGTTTCCAAGATTCCTTGTATGTGCACCTGCCTTACGACACGCTGTCGCAATTGCGTCGCTTGCGTCCTGATGTGGTGATGTCGTTGGAACTGGGAGCCCGTTCGATGGCGGCGGCGGCGTATCGCGTTGCCCATCCACGCTCGCGGTTGGTGCTGTGTACTTATATGAGCGAACATACCGAACGGAGCCGAGGCTGGGCGCGACGGGTGATTCGTAAACCGCTGCTGCATCGCGCCGATGCGGTGACCTATAACGGCCCAAGTTGCTACCGCTACTTGAGGCAACACGGTGTCGCCGAACCGCGATTGTTCCCGTTGCCGTATGCCGCCGACGATCGTACCGTCTACCGCGGACCGGTGGCACGCGACGAATCGGCGGTCCGTGGTCGGTTGATCACGGTGGGACAGTTGAGCGAGCGGAAGGGCGTGCTGCCGCTGGTGCAACAACTCGTTCGCTATGCGGGGCTGCGACCGCAACACGCCATCAATTTGACGGTCGCGGGCGAGGGCCCGCTGCGTGATGCGGTGGCGACCATCGCGTTACCGGACAATCTGCACGTTGAATTGACGGGCAACTTGACGCCTGGTGTGCTGGCACAGCATTTTGCGCAGCAAGGTGCGGCGGTGCTGCCAACGCTGGCGGACGAGTGGCTGCTGGTGGCCAATGAAGCCTTACAGGCGGGGCTACCATTGATCGGCAGTGAATACGCTCAGGCGGTGACCAGCCTTGTCCAGCCAGGCGTAAATGGTTGGCGTTACAACCCGCTGCAGCCGGAATCGCTGCACGGCGTTCTTGATCAATACTTCTCTAAATCGGATAGCGAAATCGCGGCGATGCGAACCGCCGCGCGTGACCGTGTTCGAGAACGCACTCCCGCCTGGGCGGCGAGTGGTGCGATCGATGCGATTCGAACCGTCCGGACCACCACACCTTCCGCATAGGACTCGATCGAATGCCAAAGCCGATCGCCAATCTTTCGCTCGACCTGGACAACCAGTGGGCGTATCTCCGTGCCGCCGGTCGCGAGGGCTGGGAGCAATCCGCGTGTTACTTTCACACCGTGATTCCCCGCATTGTCAACATGCTGCAAGAATTAGACTTGCCGTTGACGGTGTTTATGGTTGGCCGCGATTTCGAATCGACGACAAGCATTGCCGCGATGCGCGGTTTTGCTGACCTAAAAGCCTGGGAACCGGGCAATCATTCGTACAACCATGAACCATGGTTACACACCCTACCGCGGGAGGCGATCGAAGCCGAAATCGATCGCACGGCGGCGAACATCGATCAGCATCTTGGCACCGCGCCGGTCGGCTTTCGAGGCCCCGGCTTTAGTTGCCCCGAGACGGTCCTGTCGGTCTTGGCGGAACGCGGCTACGCCTATGACGCGTCGGTCTTTCCCACGTCGATGGCGCCCGTCGCGCGGGCGTATTACATGATGAAGACGGGACTGAAAGGGGCCGACCGCGATCGTGCATCGCAACTGTATGGCGGCTGGAGTGCGGTGCGGCAACCGAATCGTCCTTTTCCCCGAATGGTCGACGGCCGGCAGTTGTGGGAGCTCCCTGTGACGGTGCTGCCGTTGGCGCGGACGCCGATCCACTTCAGCTACTTCACCTATTTGGCCAGCTTCTCGCGTGTGGCAGCCAAGGCCTACTTTCGGACTGCGATGCGACTGTGCCGACTGACGAACTGCCCGCCTGCCCTGTTGTTGCATCCGCCCGATTTCATGGGCCGTGAAGACGATTGTGAAATGGCGTTTTTCCCGTCCATGAAGATGCCTCGCGAGAAAAAACTGGACATCGTCCGCTGGGCGCTGCAACGTTTCGCGAGTGCCTTCGACGTTCGCACGATGCGGGCGCAAGTTGCTGCTCTCTCGTCGACACCCCTGCCATCGAGCGTTCGGCCGATCGTTTCCCAAACCAGGGCGGCTGACTTGGCACCGCCGACCATTGCGAGCACCAAATCATGATCGATCAAGGCGGCTTTAGTGTGTTGGGTATCGATGTGAATGCGATCGACTATGCGGCGGCTGTCGAGCGAGTGATGGAGAACGCTCGGGCGAAGCGAAGCATGACGGTGACGGCGTTGGCCGTGCATGGCGTGATGACCGGTGTGCTCGATCGTGAACACTACTTTCGGCTGAATCAATTCGATCTTGTTTGTCCCGACGGCCAACCGGTGCGTTGGGCGTTGAACTGGTTGCATGGCTGTGGGCTGGAGGATCGCGTGTATGGGCCCGAACTGACGCTACGGCTGTGTGCCGCGGCGGCCGAGCAATCGGTGCCGATTTTTCTATTTGGTGCGACCGAGGAAATGCTGTCAGCACTGCGCGAGCAACTGCGGCAAAAGTACCCAGGAATTCAAATCGCGGGGACACGAGCCTCCGCGTTCCGGCGCGTCGACCCCGCCGAACGCGACGCCCTGGCAGCGGAAATCAACGCCAGCGGCGCGGGACTGTGCTTCGTCGGACTCGGCTGCCCCAGGCAAGAGACGTTTGCGTTTGAAATGCGAGACCGGATCGCGATGCCCCTGATTGCCGTTGGAGCCGCCTTTGCGTTTCACGCCGGACAGCTCGAGCAAGCACCGCCTTGGATGCAGCGTCACGGCTTGGAATGGTGGTTCCGATTGACGCGTGAACCGAAACGATTGTGGAAACGTTACCTCTATCTGAACCCGCTCTACGTGAGCTTGCTGATCGCTCAGAAACTTGGGATCTACAAAGCTCGCACCGACCGCGGCACGGTCCCCAAGAACGACGTGCTGTTTGGCTGATCCGATCAGCAGGGAGCTTTTCCAGTCCGCATCGTTTTCCCTTGCGGATGAAGAGAACAACGCCACTTCTTATGAGACCGGCGTGGTTTGGTAACCCAGTAGCGTTGTCCTTTCCACTCGATAACAAAAAAAGCGACAACCGATGGGTTGTCGCTTCGTGGGAACCGATGGGTTGTCGCTTCGTGGGATAGGTTCGTCAGGCTTCCCGCTGCAGTCGCTCGCGGGGCCTACTGAAAAGGGTCCTCTTCCATCGGAGCCTCTTCCATCGCTGGATCATCCGCAAACGGATCGTCGGCGGCGGGCGCATCGGCAGCCGGGGCAGGAGCAAGGTCGCCAAACGGATCGGCTGCGGCGGGTGCAGGGGCCGCACCCATGTCTGGGTCAGCGAACGGGTCGGCTGCTGCGGGAGCGGGAGCGGCGGGAGCAGGAGCGGCGCCCATGTCAGGGTCGGCGAATGGGTCGGCTGCTGCGGGAGCAGGAGCGGCGCCCATGTCAGGGTCCGCGAATGGGTCGGCTGCCGCAGGGTCGGCTGCGGCGGGAGCAGGAGCGGCGCCCATGTCAGGGTCGGCGAATGGGTCGGCTGCCGCAGGGTCGGCTGCGGCGGGAGCAGGAGCGGCGCCCATGTCAGGG
>Ga0102938_10000856_pt1 | contig 22845 bp, 21 predicted proteins | sample SalPonR2_B_D2_MG_FD_84516 | JGI IMG/M metagenome (GOLD analysis project Ga0102938, IMG submission 84516) | Salt pond soil microbial communities from South San Francisco under conditions of wetland restoration - Salt Pond MetaG R2_B_D2_MG | ecosystem: Environmental > Aquatic > Marine >... | reverse complement strand
TATCGATTACGCCATCCACTTCGAGTCTTGGATCAACCATGGCTTCAGCAATAGCCGGATCGCGGTGCCACTTGATTACAGTGTCGCCCGCTGCGGTTATGGTAGTATCTTTACCATGCGATTCAGCAGTAGAACGCATCATACTTCTCATAAAAGACTGATATTTATCCGGAACCGGCTTCCCCGATTGATCGACTACGGTTGCAGCCCCAATATTTCCACCCGGACGCATGTAAACACTGTCGCATGCAATAGAAATTAAAGCTCCTGCCGAAGCGGCATTATTATCGATAAAAACCCATACCGGGATGTCTGAATTCAGAATTTTGGTACGTATGGAGTCTGCAGCATTCACCATCCCTCCATAAGTATTCATATGAATCAGCACAAGATCTGCATTTTTTTTATTGGCTGCAGTAAAGGCTTTTTGTGTATTGCGCCATGCTTCAGGACCTATCTCCTGCTTTATGTCGTACACATAAACAATTGTGGAATCCTGTGCATTGGCCATAATGGCAGAAATCAATAAAACGGATAAAAGCAATATTCGAATTTGTTTCATAATTATGTGTTAAAAAAGGACTTCGTAAGATACAAAAATAACCAGTAAAACAGATATACTGTTTAGACAGGAACACTTTTAAGATAATCGAGGAAAATATCCATAGCTTTTCGCTTATCACTGTCGAGTTTATAATCGATACGGTTGGTTAAATATGTATCGAGATCAATTCCTGCAGGCACCAGGTGCTGATATTCATTGGCTATTTGATTTATGCGGTCGATACCTTGCTCGAGGGCATGGTTAAATAAATTTTCCAGGTCCCGGGACAACGGGGTTTTACTGACCCATACTGCAAACACAAAAGGTAACCCGGTATGTTGCCACCAGACCTCTGAAAGGTCATATTTATAAGGGAACTGTTTGTCAAGCTCAAAGGTACGATCACCTATAACCACTCCACCACGGGTTCCTTCAATGTCTCGAAGCTCAAACCCATGTGATCCATTTAAGAATTCTGGTGCTATATGCCAGTAATTTTCTGTAAGATACTTTATTAACTTAACCGAAGTACCACTCTGATAATCAAGCACAATGGAAGTCATCTCTTCCACTGGCACTTCTCCATAGAGCTTAACAGTGTCGACCCTGCCTTTTGCTCCAATACAATAATTCCCAATGATATGGTAATCATCCATTTGAGATAAAACTCCTACTGGTATTAAGCCAATATCAGCTTCATCATTCAGTACCTTTTTGGCACAGGTAGCCGGATTATCATAAGTAATATGTGCGTTTTTTTGGAAAACCGGACTTGTTTCAATACCAATACGGAACGGCAAGGTGTTGGTATAAGATACGATGGATATATTTAGCTTCTTCTTCACAACTGAATAATCATTTGTTTTTAGATGCTGAACGGTGCTTTGTAAAAAAAATTATTTAACCGGAACACTTAAAACCTTCTTACCATCAAGATAAGCGGTAAGCACATCATCAACGTTTACAGGCCCCACTCCTTCGGGGGTACCAGTAAATATAAGATCTCCGATTTTGAGTGTAACAAATTGAGACACATATGCAATCAACTGATCTACAGGAAAAATCATATCTGAAGTATTACCTTTTTGGACCACTTCATCATTCTTTTTCAACATGAAATCGAGGTCATTGATTGATTTATAATCAGCTTTATCGAAAAACTTACTTATGGGCGCTGAGTGGTCGAAAGCTTTGGCCTTTTCCCATGGCAGCCCTTTTTCTTTAGCATTGGCCTGTACATCGCGTGCTGTAAAGTCTATTCCGAGGGCAATTTCATTGTAATACCGGTGTGCAAACTCTTTGGGAATGTGCTTGCCAACCCTGTTAATTTTTATCACCACCTCCAGTTCGTAGTGCAGGTTTTTTGTAAACTCCGGATAGTAAAAAGGTTGATTTTTGGTAAGGAGTGCGGTTTCCGGCTTCATAAAAAACACCGGTTCTTTTGGCACTTCACTTTTCATCTCCTTTGCATGGTTGATGTAGTTTCTTCCTATAGCTATAATCTTCATAAGTCGATATTTATTGCATCATTTTTCTGAGCTTAATTGCCGTTAATACACGTTTTGTGTATGATGGAAAGTCGCTGTTCAGAATCCATGAATAGTAACCGGGGTCTTTTTCGAAAACCTCCTCAACCGGCGTATTTTTATATTTTCCAAAATTAAAAACCTCCTCACCATCGTTATTATAGACAACGCGGCCAGCAAAATCTACATTACGATTTTGTGTAGAAAACTCAGCAAGCTGGTCTATATCGTTAATCACTGGCTGTGATATTTTCCCTGCTTTATCTTTAAAATCCACATCTTGGTAACGATCGAGCTGCGCCTTTAGCACTTCATAGGTTGCACGGGTATCTGCTTCGGCTGTATGTGCTTCTGTAAGGTCTTTCTGACAGTAAAATTTGTAAGCAGCCTCAAGTGTTCTTTGCTCCATTTTGTGGAAAATTGTCTGTACATCGATATGACGGACCTTCTTAAGATCGATATCCACATCGGCCCTTGCAAGCTCTTCGGCAAGCATAGGTATATCGAACTTATTGGAGTTAAAACCGCCCAAATCGCACCCTTCAATAAAAGCGGCAACTTTTTTAGCCACATCTTTAAAAAGAGGTTTATCAGCCACATCCTCATCTTTTATACCATGTATTTCAGTAGATTTTGGAGGGATAGGCATACCAGGGTTCACACGCTGGGTCCATGTTTCTTCACTCTGATCAGGGTGAATTTTAATGAAAGAGAATTCTATAATACGATCGTTTACAATGTCGATACCGGTTGTTTCAAGATCGAAAAAAACAATTGGTTTCTGAAGATTTAATTCCATATTACTCTGCTTCTAACTGAATTTTAAGGTCATATACTTTTTGTTCCAACAAATCGGGTACAAAGATATCACGTTTTGCTGGTTTATAACCATTAAATTCGGCCTGAAGTTGATAACTACCAGGAGGCAATGCCAGTAAAAACTGTTGTTTGCTGTTATTGTATTGATATTTACCAAATAATTCACCACTCTCCTTGTTTAATACTTTAATTTCGGGTTTGTCCTTTACAGGAAGATCGATAATGGAATCATTGGCACTTACAAAAGTGCCTTTGTGGAGAAAAATATTAGCATCGGTTTGATTAAAAACCACACGATAAATATCCATACCTCCTTTACCTTCTTTGCGCACATCTGATACATAGGCATACCTATAATTACGCGACATTGCTATTGTGAGATTATCATAGGTATTGTTGACCGGGTACCCAAAGTTGCGTGGTGCGGCCCACTTGCCCGCATCAGCGTTTAAAGTTGTTTTAAAAACATCGAACCCACCCATACTGTTGGGGCCATTGGAACTGAAAAACATGGTTTTACCATCGGCCATTAAATGAGGAAAGTCTTCGTCATAGGGTGTATTTACAGGTTTGCCTAAATTTACAGGTTTGCCCCACCTGCCATTTGGCAAACGCATGGCCATCCAGAGGTCCAAACCACCCTCTCCGCCATCACGGTCAGAGGCAAAAATAAGTGTATCGCCCGTAAAACTTAAAGTAGCACCGCTCTCTACGGCACCTGTATTCACAGGCTCCCCAAGATCTTCGAGCCTGCTTATGCGATCACCATCTTTTTCGGCCACAAAAATGTCATCGAACGCTTCATATCGCCGCACCTTTACAAACAAATATTTATCATTGGCTGCAAGTCCTGATACAAATTCATCTTCCTGGGAATTAACAACACCAACTGTTTTGGGCCTGTCCCATTCTCCATTTTCATTCTCTGAAATAAAAATATTGTTAATGTGTATTTTGTAACGACTGTCATATTTTTCATCGGACGTATAAACCAAAGTCGATTCATCGGAAGGAATATAGGGTTGGTATTCGTTATTTTCAGTATTAATTTCTTCGTTCAGCAGATTAAAAGTAACATCAATTGGTTTAGCGATGAGTTCTTTGGCATTTTCGCATTGCTTAATACTTACCTTTGCTATTTTAATAAACTCATCGTCCTTCCCAACCTTTATATATTTTTTATAGTTCTTAATAGCCTTATCGAACTGAAGGTTAAAATGGTAGGCTTTTGCAAGATCGAACCACGCATATTCATCAAACTTCTCTTGTTTTACCACCCATTCAAGATGTGGGATAGCGGGTTTCCGGTCCATATTCTGACTAAGCATGCATATCGCCATATTATGCCGCAACTCGAGGTTTGTCGAATCTTTTTTATACGCTTTTTTGTAGTACTGGAGTGCGGTTTGGAAATTACCCTCATCGAAGAATGCATCGGCTTCCTTCAATGGATCCTGGGCATTTAAAAAAGCAGTAAAAAGGAGGGCAATTATTATAAACGCAAAATGTTTCATAAATCTCAGTTATAATGAGCAAATTGACCTTTATGGCCTTATGAAATAGGTCTCGGGTAAGATTTGATCTTCTCCGGTGTCGATAATCTTCATATCTTCAGTATACTTATAATCAGAACCGTCGATATAAATTTCAAGTGTGTACTCTCCAGGTGGAATGGTAGCAAAGAAAGTACCTCCTTCCTGGGCCTCGTAACGCGAATAGACATTGCCAAATTTATCGTAAAGTGTTACAAATACCTTATTGTATTCATCTGAATAGGGTACGGCATTATCTTCGGTTCCGACCATCAGCGAGCCAGATATAATGGTTGGCGTTGCATCCTGGTCTATGGTAACCTTGTAAATATCCATTTTGCCTAAACCTTCATTACGATTTGCTGCGATGTAACCAACTTTCCCATCCTCTTCAAAAGAAATTCCCATCTCGTCGTAAGGAGTATTAATTGGGACACCTAAAGTACGCACACCTGCCCAATTGTCTTCCTCCGCATTATAATTTGCCTGAAAAAGATCGTAACCACCAATACTTGCATGGCCTTTTGTTGAAAAATAGAGTGTTTGTTCATCCTGCGAGAATGATGGGAAGTTTTCGTCATATTCCGTATTGATGGCGGCTCCCAAATTTTCGGGCTCACCCCAATTGTCATCATCATCTTTAACAATTTTGTAAATATCGAAACCACCAAAACCGCCGGGTCTGTTACTGGCAAAATATATCACATTGCCTTCTTTGTTAATTGTTGCACCGTGTTCAAAGTCACGTGTATTAATCTTATCAGTTGGGAAATCCTTTTTTTCGCGTTCTATTCCACGTCGCTTTATATTTCCAAAAGAGATATCATGGGTTGAAAAATCACCGTTTGAATATATGGCAAAATTATCCCAATCGGGCGAAACACCCACAATCTCTTCATGCTCATAATTATTACCTTCCCAAAACTCTGCCTGCTCCCAACCATCGTTTTTCTGCTCGGTAGTATAGATGTCAGAAATATAAACCTCCAGTTCATCCACATAGCGATAATCTGAGCTAAATATCATTCGCTCACCCTCATCAATAACAAAAGGTCTGTAATCATTCATTGTAGAGTTTACAGTAGAATCTAACCTTTCGAAATCGACTTTAACAGGCACAGTGATAAATTGCAGTGCATTGTCGGCCATAGTAATTTTCCGGTCGGCCTGGGCCAGCAATTCATCGTTTAAACCACTAATTTTATATTCATAAAAAGCCTCTACAGCTTCAGTAAACCGATAGGCATACATGTACGACTCCCCCAGGTAATAGTAAGCATCTGTTGGAAAATTATTGTGGCTAACTACATATTCCAAATGCGGAATGCCTCCTGTTTTGTTGTCATTGGTTTTGGTATAACAGACACCAAGCCGGAAATTTATATTGATGTCATCTTTATTATTTTCGTATAATTTGAGGTAATTCTCAAGTGCAAACTCATAATCACCATTTTCGAAGCTGTTCTCTGCATATTTGCGAATCAATTCCATCTCAGGATCCTGCGCAGACAGACCGTTAACAAAAAGAAAGAGAATTACAGAAAAGAAATATATTATTCGCTTTTGCATTTGTTCTCAATTTAATTTTAAGCAAATTTATAAGTTTCCTGCCACAATATAAAAAAAAGCAGGTGGTTTTACCTGTTCTTTTGACAGATAGATAACAGTTTATGATGTAATAAAGTTTTTATGTGGGTATTATTAACCAATACACCTTTCACAATATGCAAATCTAATCAAATAAACACGAAAAAAACGTATCTACATTTATTTGATAAAAAATTAACAAAAAAACACTAAACCTTCTGCATTACAATATGTTTGTAAAAATAAAAGACAATGAAGTATTTTATACACATATTCGTTATTATGCTATTTGCTTTAAGCCTGAATGCCCAAAATACATGGAAGTTTTCTGACTTTAAAGCAGCGCACGTAAAGCAAAACGATACGGTATATGTGATTAACTTTTGGGCTACCTGGTGTGTGCCTTGCGTAAAGGAATTACCTGAATTTGAAAAAAGCATTAAATCCTATAACCAGAAACCTGTTAAATTTTACTTCCTCAGTCTGGATTTTGGCGATAATGCATGGAAAAAGGCCAACAATTACCTTGATAAAAGGTCGTTTAGCTTCGACAGCTTTTTAACCACCGACGATAATGCTAATGAATGGATTCCTATTGTGGATGAAAGTTGGTCGGGGGCCATACCCGCCACAGTGATTTACAAAGGGAATAAAAAAACTTTTCATGAAGGGAAAATAACATCAGCAGAATTAAATGAATATATCGATAAAATGTTAAACTAAAACCTAATTATTATGCGAACACTATTATTTGTTATCAGCATTTTTATATCCACGGCCCTCATGGCTGATGGTTATCAAATTGGCGATAAAGTCGATAATTTTAACCTCAAAAATATCGACGGTAAGATGGTCTCTCTGGATGAAATGCAAGACGTTAAAGGTGCAATTGTGATTTTTACATGTAATCACTGCCCCTATTCTATAGCCAATGAAGACCGAATTATTGAACTTGATAAAAAGTACAAAAAGAAAGGTTACCCGGTAATTGCCATTAACCCGAATGATCCGAAAATACAGCCAGAAGACTCATTTGATAAAATGAAAGTGCGTGCTAAAGAGAAAGGTTTTACATTCCCTTACCTTTTTGATGAGGAACAGACAGTTTACAAAAAATTTGGTGCCACTAAAACACCTCACGTTTTTGTTCTAAATAAAAAGGGAAATGAATTTGTACTGGAATATATTGGTGCAATTGATGACAGCCCGAGAAAAGCAGGAAAAGTGAATGATAAATACGTAGAGAAAGCAGTAGATGCATTGTTGGCCGGGAATGAACCACCAATGCGTGAAACCAAGGCTATTGGTTGTTCTATAAAGGATTAAACAAATTACGCATAATCAGCTGGAACAACACAAGCTGAAAATGTTTTTACATAATCAATTGATTTTTGAACAGGCGTGATAAACACTGTGTTTATTGCGCCTTTTCTGTTAAAAATGGCCAAAACCCCAAACCAATCCTAAATTCACATTATATATATCACCATTAAATTTTGTTGATTCAGCTTTATTCAAGAAATTATAAACAGCCTCAAACTTAATACTAACATAATGTTTTGCAGGCACGCGACCCATGTATCCGCCTTGATAGTTCCATTCACCCAACTTTACTTCTGCATGTAATCCGGGGCCATATTTGAAGGTATTGAACAAATAGATGTCGGGATCGTTGCCATCTTCCGGGTCAAAGCGCGTACTTTGGAGCCAGGCACCCCCTAAATTAAAGAATGCTGCCAGGTGAAACCTGTCGTTGCGCAAAATGAAATACCCACCTTTGATATCAACCTGACCATATGAAAAATTTTCACCTTTATTAAATTCAGTATCTACTCCTAAAAGTGGTTCAATAAATTCTTTTTTAAGGTCAAGCGTAGCAAAACCAACAAAAAGCGATGTATAAAGTTCCCTGTAATTCAAATCCATAGCCATAAAACCTCCCACACCCGATGGAAAATACCTTTCAAGCGATCCGGTGGTTGCCATAGCATGGGCACCTATGCTCCAACTCCAGGCTAAATATAAGGAAGGCCGCGGCAAATAAAGTGTCAGAAAATCGTTGTAAGCGCTATTTGAATATTGCCGCATAAACGCGCGGTACATTTCATCATAAGTTTCATCGGTCTGTTGCTGTTTTATTAAATGCAAAAACAAAGCAGCGACTTTTTGTCCCTGATCATCAATCTTTGAATTATTAAGGTTTTCCAATATTTGATCATTCCGATTAAGCACTATTTTATACAAAGGGTCAATTAAGGGGTAAGTTTCCGGATAGGTACTATTTTGAATAAAAACCTTGAAATTCTTCGCTTTATCAGCAAAAATGCTCCAGTTGCCCAAAATCATATTTATATAAAGCAACTCCTCATAATTAAAGGCATCGTAGGGCTTATTATCCATTTCCTTTCGCAGATACAGGTAAACTTCTCCTGCCTTATCGTAGTTATGTTCTCTTAAGCTATTAAGCAGCAACCTGCGTCCGTTTTTAAGCACAATCTCTGAGCTGTCAACATATGACCTTATCTCTTCACCAATTTGACCATAAAGAGAAAAAGAGCCCAAAGAGCTCATTATAAATGCGGCAATAATAAGAAACTTAATTTTCAACATGTCTTTTAGATTAAATTCAAATTGTACGATTTTCGCTCAATTCTCAAAACTAGTGTTTTTTGCTGTTAAAGCAAGCTCAACAATGTTATTAAAGATATTATGAGGCTTCATCCGGCTACAGTGTAATATTCAATTCAATAATAATAATAAGAATGCCCAATGCGGTTAAACCGATATTCAGCATAAACAAAAAATTTTGTTTTTGGACTTTGTGGTAGCGCATTTTGATGCGCTTTGGAATTATAATAACTTCCAGAATAGGTAGTGCAAGTAAAAAGGCATACCCATAAAAGGTAGTCATTTTATACAGGTCATCCAATGCATTGCGAATTAAACCAAAAAAGAGGTAATCGAGCACTGCAGCCACAAATAAGAAGATGATCCCTATCAGCATACTGGCAGCAAACAGTTGTTTATCGGGATACCTGATTAAACACTGGTAAACAGCCACAACCCATAGCAATGGGGCAACAGTAAGCATTAATGTAATGCCCAGTGACTCGCTTATGCTCCATGGGAACCACAAAAGCAGGTTCGAAATCCAGTAAAAAGCAAAAGCAGTAAGAAAGCAATACAAAATCCATTTCAGTTTTTGATTCATATGTTTATAATTTTGATTTTAGTGGTCATTACTTGTCCCGATACCAATCGGGATGGAATCTCCTCTTTTTGACAGTAAGTATTTTACTGTAACTTCTCCGAATAATCATTTGCGTGTACTTCGACAAGCTCAGTATAAATGTGTTTAATGGTTAAACATGGAGGTTTCATAACCGTTTTCTTATATCATTTAAGAGCAATTTAATAAAACTTTATAGGTTTTAAGCAATAATATTGAGATTTATAAAACTAAAAACTTACTGCTACACCCAGCATGAATGCTGTGGTTAACGGGTATGGATTATCATCAATACCATTATAAACCTCGGGATCTAAACCGCTGTATTCGCTTATTAAAAATGGATCAAGTATATTGGAATAAACTTGCATATTCATTGATTTGGCAGTTGGAATATCAAAACTATAACTTAAGTGAATAGATTTAATTTTGATAAATGCTGCATTTTCAACATAATAGTCTGAAAAGAGCTGGGGATTATTAAAATGTATATCACTGTTTATTCTGTTCTGTAAAAAACCCATTGAATGATACATATCGTTATAGGCGGTGTAATTTGCATCAAGACCATTGTACACATAATTTCCATAACGTGCCATACCAGTTATGCTTAGTTTAAATTGTTTGTAATTAAACTGTGTAGCAAAACCAAAAGTGTATTGTGGCTGGGCATTATTTCCCAGGTACCTATCATTGTAATCAATCACTCCATCATTGTTTTGATCAATGTACAGGTCTTCGATGGGAGTACCATCAGAATTGTAAACCTGTTCGTATAAATAAAAAACCTGCCCGGAGTGATTATTTGCATACAGCTGCGCATGACTACCAACTCCCCCCGGGATTAAACCAGTAGAATACCCAACGATATTATTATCGTGAATATCGTAAAATTTATTGCTATTGAAGGCAATATACCCACCAAGTTGCCAACTGAATTCCTTTTGTTCTATGATTTTGGAATTAAGCTCAATTTCAAAACCTTTGTTTTCACTTCTCCCTTTGTTGGTTAGAATAAAACTATTGGTATTTAAATTGTTCGGAACAAACATCCTCACATATAAATCGTGACGTGTTTTGTTATAAAAATCAACCTTACCTGTAAGCCTTTGTTTAAAAAAACCAAAATCAATGCCCAGATTTTTGTTTACCGATACCGGATAAGTTAAATCAATATCATATCGATCAATTCCGGACAAGTTATAATATGCATCGCTGCTTTCATCATATGAAAAATGCACCTTTAAATTAGAAATACGGTTAAACGACCGCATAAATGGTTCCTTATATATATCCCAGCCTACTGCAATTGCAGGAAATAGACCAATACGATTTTCCGTATTGTATATTGACACTGATGTGCGGTTCAATGCAAAATGCATTAGATATCGACTCCGGTAGCTGAACTTAAATTGTCCATAAAAAGCTTCATGTCCTTTTGTAACGCTATGTTTTTCTATGTCACTATACCCCATATCATTATCATATGTGTCAGTTAACATATCCTCTGCAAATTGCTGAAAGCGAAAACCCGTGGAGACAGAAATATTAGTTTTTAATGATTCAAAGTATTTATCGTAATGTGCACCGATTTGGTACATTTCATTCTTATATTCATTTTCATACCTGCTATTTGTAGAATAATCGTACCATGCGGCATCTTTTGAGTTTATATACTTTCCAGATACCGATGTTTGATCTACACCGACCTGAAGATCTACAGAAAGTTCGGGTAAATTATGAACTTTATAATTAAGACCAAAATCAGTCAAATAGCGATTTACATCCCAATTATTATCAATCTGGTTTAGTAATGCAACAGGATTTGTAAGAGCAAATCGATTAAAACTACCGTCATTTGTTTCTGTTTGGTAATAACCACCATATTGGTCATTTTGACTATAAACGGGTTGGGTTGGATTAAAAGACAGGGCATTTTGAGCAGCACTCTCAGCGGGTAGCTGATTATCAGCAACCATACCTTTAACATTTATTCTTACCTTCAAATGATCATCAAAAAAAACAGGCCGAAACTGCGCTCCAAAAGTATTCCGGTTCAGAGCAGAACTATTGATAATATCATCTTGCTGCGTATAACCATAAAAAAGATTATAAGGCATACTACGTTGGTTTAAATTCCCATTTATTTTTAGAAAATGGTTGGTATTTACCCGGTTATCATAAATTTCATTTTGCCAGTCTGTACTTGTATTACCAAGCAAATTGAGGGCTTCCTGGTTATCAGCATAACGATCCTGTATAATGTTTCTAAATTTATTAGCTGAAAATGGTTTCATCTTATCTTTTATTGTCGAAAAGGAAACATTACCATCGTAATATATTTGAATTCCGCGCCGGGTCTCCTCTGAACCGGTGCGGATTTTCACAATACCATTTGCTGCCCTTGCGCCATACAGCGTGAGTTCAGGGCCCGCTTTTATAACCTCAATTTCTACGATATCGAGTGGATTGATAAAGTTTAAAAAGTTACGCATACCCATGGTTTTTGCATCATCAATCATAAAACCATCGATTATAAAAAGAGGAACACTTCTATTGAAAACACTACTAATGCCCCTCATCCTGAACTGGGTCCACATACCTGCCGGACCCTGCTCGTTAGTTAGTTCAAGCCCGGGCACCATACCCTTGAATAACTGATCGGGAGACACATAAACACCTGGCTGAAACTCGCTCACTTTTAAAAGTTTGGCTGATCCTGCATTAAAATTCAAAAATGCCTTTTCTTGTATATCAAATTTACTTAGGGTATCGGGCTTGTAATTTTCGCTCTGCTGTGCCAGAGTCAATAACGGAAGTCCGATAGTTAAGATGCTAAAAAAAAGTAATTTAAAACCCGAATTAATCATAAACCTATTTTTAGATAAAATAACAATACCCAAAAGTAGATTTAATAATTTTATTAAACAATAATTTACAAAATAACTCAAAAATTATCATGCAAGCGGTAAGCATATAGTAAATTGCACACCATCGCCCAAATTCTCAGCAGTTAAACTACCGTTATGCTCTTTTATAATCATGTACGAAATTGATAACCCAAGCCCGGTGCCCTCATCAGGGTTTTTAGTAGTAAAAAACGGATCGAAAATTTTGCCAATGTGTTCGTCATCTATTTTTGAGCCCGAATTAAAAACCTCAATAACAGCCTTACCATTAACTTTTTTCGTATTGATAGCAAGCTTTCTACCATCTCCCTCCTCGCGATTTAGTTCATAATACGCATTATTGAGAAGGTTAATGAGCACCTGATGGATTTTTTCAGGATAAATGGGTATAGGCTGATCCAATTCAAAGTTTTTTTCTACATGAATCCTGTTGGAAATATCTTTATGTATAAAAAGCAAGGTATTGTCGATAATGGTATGTATATCGGTTTTTTCTGTTTGGGCACCGGCCTTTCTGGAAAAAGAGGCGAGTGCTTTTACCACATTACTAATTCGCGACAAGCCTGTAGAAATCATTTGCAGAGCTGAGGCGTAGCTTTCTTTTGTTTTCGAAGGTTCATGCTGGTTTATATCATTATCGATCTTTTCAAGCATGAATATCCCTCCTGAAATAAAATTAAGTGGATTGTTAATTTCGTGTGCGACACCTGAAGTTAACGACCCGATGGAAGCCATTTTTTCAGACTGAACTAATTGCTGCTGCCTGAGTTTAAGTTCTTTTATTGCCTCATCAAGATGTTTGGTTCGTTCCTCTGCCAGGGTTTCAAGATTCTCGGAGTATTTTCGCAACGATTGTCTGAAGCGGTCCTGCAATAAATACAGAGCTACTATGATTGAAGTGCTTAACATCTCGAACCGCAATGAAAAAAGCGTGCTTTTGTACAAAGCTATAAAACCTTTATCAAGATTGAAACCAACAAGATAACCGGTTAAATTCAACAATGGTATAATTAAAAAAATATAATAGGCAAACGTGTATATAAATCCAAACAATGACAACCCCACTGCCCCGGGTTCCTGTTTCTTTACATATTTAAAAACAAAGGATGTTACCAGAAGGGCTATAGCATGAAACAAGACTGTGGACAAATAGGAGGCCTCCGGAGGTGTATTAAGAGAACCAATAACACCAAGGCCTATGGCAAAAACAGGATTTATCATGTGATATGCGCCAAGGACCATTGGAATCTCCCGTAAATCTGAGAAAGCACCCTCAACACCTGGCACATAAAACTTTACAGAACCAAAAAGCAACGATAAAGCCCCAAATGCCAACATATTTACTATATCACGTCTTAATGGAGTAGCTACAAAGTATTTTAGAGAGCGCCTTTGCATATAGTGGGTTGAAATTTGAAAAATGTAAATTACAAAAAGAATTTAGGTTTACAAACCTAATAAGCTTTTGTTAACAACTATTTAAGCGGTTTAATTTGTGCTTAATTCCTTCCGGTAAAAAACTACTTCATGTATAAGCCTATGGATAAATGTAGTACATACCTTAAAATAAGGATAAAGTGCCAGTTAACAACTGAAGTTTATTTAAATAGTTCCCGGGAATGTGTTCTCAGGTACCAGCTCACCAGAAAAAACATACCCAAAAGTATAATGAGGAGGTTAAAAATGAAAGCTTCAAGGAAGAAACGCTGCCCCTGTAAATTAAAAAAATAAAATAAAGACAAACCGATGATTATAATTATGGTGCCCCCAACTAACTCCCATTCCCAGGCCAACAGCAAATATAAAAAAAGCATGAGCCAGGGCAGAGCATTGTGACTGTTCAATAAAGCTCCCTGAATGCCTCCGCCATATATTCGGGCACCAGAGCACAGGGAGAAAAAAAATATAAAAACACTAAGCAAGGCCATCCCATACCTGGCAATCCATCGAAAATAATTTGCAATTACAGTCTTATTGTTCATAAGCCTATTTGAAATCATATGTGCCTTTAACAAATGTACGAAAAAATAACTATCATGCAGGATATCAACAAATTAAAAGAGAAACTCATCTACATAAAGCGCAAATTGGACTAAGTATATGCAAATCCAACGACTTACAGAAAGCACACAATAACATTTTAGAAAAAACAGAAAGATAAAGGCGCGCTCCTGTGATGGAATTTGCATAAATACCGGAGATGTTTAAGAGGTTAATTTATCTTTGCGGCTGATATGATAAAAAGGAGTGCCACAAATAACATTTTTTTGCTCTACCTGATCAAATTTGCGAAATGGTTCATGCTGTTCATGCCCATTATCGTAATATTTTTTCAGGATAACGGGCTTGAAATGCGGCACATTTTTCTTCTAAAAGCCATTAACGCGGTAACGGTGGTGGTACTTGAGATACCCTCAGGCTACATGGCCGATGTGCTGGGCAGACGCAAAACATTAATTCTGGGTACCATACTCAATTTCGGAGGATTTGTGGCCTACTCGCTTGCTCATGGTTTTGGTGGTTTTGTAATAGCCGAGCTCATGATTGGTGTAAGCATGAGTTTCATCAGCGGTGCCGACTCAGCTATGCTTTTCGACACATTAAAAAACACAAAGCGCACGGGCGAATATGCCAAATTTGAGGGCCGCATTACCGCATTGGGCAACTTTTCAGAAGCTGCCGCAGGCATTGTGGGAGGTTTTTTAGCTGGTATTAGCCTTAGGCTGCCGTTTGAAATTCAGGCTGTAGTAGCTTTTATTGGTATACCAGCAGCGATCTTGCTTTGGGAACCAAAACTGAGCGCACATGTTCAAAAAGCATCCATGCTGGCCATATTCCGAACCATGCGATATGCACTCGTTGAAAATCCAATGCTAAGAACATACATCCTTTTTTCATCTTTTGCCGGCATGACCTCTCTTACCCTGGCCTGGTTCGTACAACCGTTTTTTAAATCCATTGACCTGCCACTTGAGTGGTTTGGTATTTTGTGGACTGCACTGAACCTATCTGTTGCCATAACTGCCATGCTGGCTTACAAGGCAGAAAAAGCTATTCCGGCCAACATCATTTTAATTTTCGTTGCTCTCTTTACCGGTGGTGGATTTATGCTATTAGGTTTTACTGCCGGGCTATGGGGCATTGCCGTACTTTTTGGTATTTACCTGGTGCGTGGTATGGCCACACCCATTTTAAAAGATTATATTAACCGCAACACAGAATCTCATATTCGGGCAACAGTGCTATCTGTAAGAAGTTTCATTATTCGTATTGGCTTTGCTGTAATTAGTCCTTTTTTGGGCTGGTATACCGACCATTACGACCTTCAGGATGCACTAAAGATAGCCGGAGCCATCTTTACAATTGGTATGCTGGTGGCTGCAGTGATGCACCGAAAATTTGAAAAAATACCCCAACAAGCTGATTTAACAGACTGATTTTTAACGTAAAAGCAATGTCACATGACACCGCTAAAGAGAGATGCTATGCCATTGTCACACTGATGAGGTTTTACAGACTAAATTTTTTGAGATAAAACTTTCATGCGAGGAGCTTAAGCAAAACAAAAAACCTGGCATTGATCCACTTATACAACACCAGGCTTTTTTTAAGATATATTTTAAGAAATTTTATGTTACTAAAATGCCTTAGTTACAATAATCATTTCCGGCATTTCCGCTATAAGTCACGTTGTTTAAAATGAGGTCGATGGTTCCACCGCCTTCGGCTATACCACAACCGCCACTATTGTTGATCTCTACATTACTCAGGTTTAAATAAACATTAGATCCGGAGTACCCGAGGTTGATATTGGCAGGATTATCAAACCAATGCCCAACCGCTTCCTGACCGCCATCTGTTATTACGGCGTATTCAATACTGTTTGCTGTATTGTTGGTATTGAGGTAAATTCCATTCCAGGATCCCTGACCACTGCGACCTCTTATGGTCACTTGTTCACTGGAAGTACCCAGAACTTCAAATGAAGCATTATATTCATCTACCCAGAAACCATAGTTTTGTCCGAAACTAATGTCGCAACCTTCCATAATACGAAGCGCGCCTTCATCAGTTTCGCCTACATAAACCAGTTCGTTAATGTAGAAAGGTACGCCTGGATTTTCCCATACGTGTACATCCTGTCCGGTAATGTATCCACGTTCATATATGGAGTTGGAAAACACATAAATTTCATCACGATTTTCGCCACCATCGCTCATATTACCAGTATAGCTACTATTCATACCATCTAATTGAGCTACCTGATTAGCAGCAATATGCAACGGGTAATTTTGGTTGGCGGTAATGGTATTATTGGCAAAACCGGAGATATTTGAACTATTGTCTATAAACAATCCGTAACTACTGTTTTTTTGAATGGTAGAGTTTTTAAGCTCAAGTTTACCCTCATCTAAATGTATTGCCGCTGCACTTCCATCTGAATTACCGGCATATTCTACCAAACAATATTCCATGGCATTTCTGAGGTCATTGGATTTCATTTGAATTTGATTCCATGCACCTTCAGTCTTAAGCTCTCCGGTAAATTTTATAGAATCTGTTTCTGTTCCAATGGCTGAGATGTACCCTTGTGCATCGCCGTAATCCTGAATTTCAAATCCGGCTTCCTGTGCAAATTCAATAGTAACGCCCGGTTCAATAATCAAACCGGCATTAACTTCTATCATGCAGGGCACATAATAGTCGACTCCGTTAGATATGTTTTCTAAGGTTATATCTTCGTTTATATCAGAACACGAGAGCTCAATGGGGCCTGAAGCTGTTGCCGTAACGATGAGATTGTCTGTTTGACTTGTTTCATCTACCGATGCTGTAAGACTGATATTGTATTCACCCTCCACATCAGGAGTAAAAGTAGCGATTTCAGAAGTAATATCATTTATTACTGCACTGCTTCCGTTAGGTGCGGATGCAATTTCCCACACATAACTGAGTGTACCTGAAGTTGTGCTCGAACCAGAAGCATCAAGATTTACCTCCTGGTCGACTTCTGTTTGTATGTCATCTCCTGCATCAGCAACAATTTCAGGTGTTTCTGTGTCCGTCTCATCATTCTCGCATGAATTAAGAAAAAGTAAAACCGCAGCTAAAAAACTAAGGGTTAATACATGATACATCATCTTTCTTATTTTCATAATAATGTTTTTTAAATGAATAAATATTAATATAACAATTGAGGCATCTATTGCTTTAAAAGCAATTTATGCCTTTACATGTCTCTGCCAACAAGAAAGGCACCCTGTTGTTTAGAATGATTTTAATTAAAAAGTTAAGGAAATATTAATATCAACAAATGGATAGATGGCTGTTATAGTGCGCATTCGAATAAAAAAAACATTACTACCTTCAATCGAACAGGAGAGTATAAATTCTCAAGACTTAATTCCAGACGCAAAAAACTTTTTTTACATAAAATACAAAAAGAATAAAACGAGATTGATTTTGATGGTAATTTTATCGACACAATTCAATGCGCCGCATTTTGAATGATGACCGATTCATTGGAACCGACCTTATAAAAGGCAAACTACAAACCCAAGCCTTAATTTTTGCGTTTTACCAGAAATTTTTGAACATACTCACGGTTCTCAGTGCTGAGCCTGATTACATAAACACCTTCACTGAAAAAGGGTGTACTGATGGTTAATTGTTTTGATTTAATGCCCTTCTCTTGCTCAATGATCCTGCCTGAGATATCCATGACCTGATACCTAACAATGTGTCGTGAGGCAGAGATGTGCATCATTTCGCCCGATGTAACCGGATTAGGATAAACACGGACTTTACCTTGCGGCTCATCTTCAGGTAAGCCTACCATGGTTGTACAATCACTGAATTCCGGATGCAGATAAATTACCTCGCCATTCTTTTTAAAGCATGACATCCACAGTTGCCATGTTTCAATGGGGACCTCGGTTATAGGGTAAAGAAAACCAGCGAGGCTTCCCACTCCTTCAATCCACTGATGGTTCCAGTTTGTGCTGTATCTTTTATGATACGCTCCGTCGACCATCACTGAGTCAATGCCCTGAATTACCTGTGGCGCTGCATATGGGCCTGTATACACAGTATCACCCACATCTTTGGTAAAATCGTACAAAACAACGGTGGAGTCCGGTTCAAACATCCAATAATCCATTCCCCGGTAATAAACTATGCGGTTCTCTTCCCTGAAAGCTCCCATATAGGAATATGCAGAATCCTGGTCTTCGAAAATTTTAAAATATTTTTGGTCATCGATAACCGTATCGCCTTCTACAAAGTAGTGGTAATATGTCGTTTCAGGGGGCTCACCCAAAATTTCTCTTTCTGTCCAGCTTATATTTGCTGTGTCAAAGGGATAATAATTCTGGGCACTGGCATGCATAAGGACTCCAACCATCAAAATAAGTAGTAATGTTTTTTTCATAGCTATATTTTTAAGACAACCACATACAAATTTAGTCTATTTAAGAAACAAAAACAACAATCAATGTGTGCTTTACGATTAACCTATCGAGTTGCAAAAATTGTGAAATGTGAAAAGACTATTATGTTCGTAATGACCGATTTACTAAAATTAACCGGGATTTGTCATTAGGAATTTGAAAAATTTCTAATGGCATTAGGCGTAAGCCTATCGAGGTTAATCCCGGTTCAGGAAACCGAAAAGCAAAGCGATGAGCTCAAGAAGTTAATCTTACTTTTCGGTGAAACCGGAAAGTCTAGATTTTCTTAATCGAACCGGAGCGAGGCGTAGCTCACCGAAAGTAATTGTCATTTAGCTGAAACCTAATGACAATTTCGGGATTAATGGGTGTTTCGTGGTGTCAATATTATTCGTTTGGGACATTCTATTACCGTAATGTCATGCCTACTGACTTCATACAACTCAAAACTCACTCTCTATACTCAAACCTCACTTCTCTGCAATTACCAACATTTCGAAGTCGTCGGGTGTGAGTTTATCGTTACGGGAAAAGGCGCCCAACGTGGCTCCGTAAATGTCAATGGTACTATAGCCCAACGTTTTCAGTTGCCAGGTAATTTCGCTGGGAACATAATAACGTTCGTTAGATTCCAATGTTTTTTTATTGCCATCATCGTCTTCGAACTCGGTGATATTGCGATCGCGAAAGGTCATCAGATCAAAGTTGTTGCTATGGTATACCGCATTACCCTCCTTACTCTCTTCTGCTGTAAATTTCTCTATGGAGTTGAATAGCGGAAACAATCCGCTCAGGGTAGTAAAAATGAATTTTCCATGTGACTTCAGCGCTTCAGTTACGCTTTTAAGAATCTGAAAGTTCATTTCGTCGGTCTCCATTAATGGAAAACCACCCTCGCAAAGCATGATGGCTACATCGAATTCGTTTTTAAAAGAAATGTTTCGTGCATCTTGCTGGCGGAAGTCAACATTAAGATTTGCAGCCACTGCTTTTTCCCGGGCTTTTTTGAGTTGTCCTTCAGCAAGATCGATACCGGTTACCTGGTACCCTCTTTTGGTGAGTTCAATGGCATGTCGGCCTGTGCCGCAACCCACATCCAGTATTTTGAGGTTTTTGTTATTTTTAAGTTCGCGCTCTATAAAGTCGCACTCCCCTAAAGTGCCTTGTGTAAAGACCTCTTTATCGTATTTATTCGCATAATTTTCGAAAAGCGATACATACCATGGTTTTGTTGTCATGTGGCGAAATCTATGTGAGTTCAATATAATAATAAAAAACGATTTTCAGCAAAATTAGTCTGCTAAGATGGATGATTTCTTAACTATACAATATGTCAATTACTTAGATGATAAACAGCTCACAGTAGGGTTAAAAAGAAAGTACATAATCAACTTATTAATTTATCCGGAATGAGAATTTTTTAACATATTTTTACGTTATTACAGGAAAATCATTATTCATCATAAAATCCACTTACTATGAGAATTTTAATAGCTATTTTTATTCTTTACGCATCGGGACAATTATCTGGGCAAGATCATGATTTTAAAGCTCCTGATTATAAAAAAATTGAAAAAAACACCCACAAAAAATCCTCTGAATATTTTTATCCTACATTACTCGAGCGCTTTCACTCTTACGACTCCACATTAAAGCTAGACGATTACAGACATCTTTATTATGGTTACATTTTTCAGGATGGTTTTAAAGCCTATTGGTCATCACCGGTAAGCGATGAATTACAGGTATTTTCCAATAGCCAATCGATTAATGAAAAAGATTATGATACCATCATTAAGTTGATCAACATTTCGTTGGCTGATTTTCCCTTTGACTTGCGAAATATGAACTTTAAGGCCTATCTCTATCACAAAAATGGAGATGATGAAATGGCCAACAAAATCATGATGCAATACAATGCCATTATCAACGCGATAATCTCCACCGGTGATGGCAAAACATGTGAAAACAGTATCCATGTCATTTCTGTGGGCCATGAATATTTACTTCTCAATATTTTTGAACTTCAATTGACACAACAATCACTCATTGGAGAATGTGACTATATGCAAGTAGCTGAAGGAAATCACAACATTGAAGGAGTTTATTTTAATGTGGGAAAAATTTTGGAGGCACAAAGTAAAATTTTCAAATAACCACGGTTTTCTTTTACTGATCAGAATTCAGACAGCCAAATTCCGAAGGTAAATCGGTGCCGGTTTGATGCATTTCTTAAACCCGGAGGGTTTACATATTTGTAGATTTATGTAAAAAAGGTATTCAAGGACTCCGGAGGAGTCCAATATTATTGAAACATTCTACAGATCACCGATTGATAAGCTTGTTTGTTATTCAAATGCCCATCGCGGTGATTTTTATAGCTTAATCTTAAGCTATAAATATGTGATTCCTCCTGAATCAGAGTAATTAGCGCTGGCTGGAGCACTACATTTAGACGAGGCCTCAGCTGGGTGCTTTGTATCTCAAAACAAATTCATCGTAATGCTAAAATAATTGCAAATGGAACATAATTATCGGCGAAATTGTAAAGGAAAAATAAGGTGTATTGGTGTGCTATCGAGAAACGCATGAATAAAAATCAGGGAACTATTTTGCACTCTAATGGCAGACCTGCATTTCATTTCGACAAGCAGATCTCTCCGCTCAAGGCTTGCGCGATGAAGCTGAATCAAACGTTAGCTGCAAAGCTTATAGAAGCTAATCGCCCTGCTGATGGAGGAAATAATGGCTTCATTTTCTCCATTTACATCACGAAAAAATATGACTTCATAAAAAAAGCCAGTCAAATAATGACTGGCTTTTTTTTATATTAATGTCTAGTCCTAAAATAAGTTGACACAAAATTGACTTATTATGGGAAAAGATTCAAAACCAAGAAAGAAACGTACACAACGCGATTACAATTTAGGCTTTAAATTAGCGGTTATCAATCAAGTTGAACAAGGCGAGATGACATACAAGCAAGCTCAAAGAACTTATGGTATCCAGGGAAGAAGTACTGTTTTGGTTTGGCTAAGAAAACATGGTAACTTAGACTGGTCAACACCACATTTACATTCTATGGAAAATCCACGTTCAAAAGAGACGCCAGCGCAAAAGATCAAGAGACTTGAAAAAGAATTGGAAGATGAACGTTTAAAAAACCAAATTCTGAACGAGATGATTGATGTTTCAGATCAGAAGTATGGCACCTCACTTAGAAAAAAGTATTTACCCAAACAATCCGAGACATCCAAAAAACCAAAGGAGTAAGTTTGTCTCGTTGCTGTAGATTGTTTGGGATAAGTAGACAAGCCGTTTATCAATCAGAGAAGCGGACCAAAAAAAGAAATACTGAGTTATCACAGATCAAGCCATTAGTGCAAGATATTCGCATGAATATGCCACGGTTAGGTACTCGAAAATTATATTATCTGATCAAAAAGGATCTGGATGAATTAAATATTAAAATAGGTAGAGATGGTCTTTTTGAATACCTAAGGTCAGAAAAATTGTTAGTCAAGCCTAAAAAGAGTTACACCAAAACAACTAACTCAAAACATTGGCTAAAGAAGTATCCTTATTTATTGAAAGATACTAAATTAGAAAGGCCAGAACAAGTATTTGTGAGCGACATAACGTATATTAAAAGTAGAGAAAAAACACATTATTTATCTTTAGTAACAGATGCATTTAGTAGAAAAATCATGGGATATAAACTAAGTGATGATATGAGTGCCGAAAACGTAGTACAAGCTTTAAAACAAGCTTTAAAACATCGCAAAGCAGGTTTTTCATTGATTCATCATTCGGATAGAGGATTACAATATTGCTCTTCTGTATATCAGGATGAACTAAAAGCTCATTCTATTATTCCATCCATGACTGAGGGCTATGATTGCTATCAAAATGCACTTGCGGAAAGAATAAATGGAATTTTAAAGCAAGAATTCCTTTTACATAAATGTAACACTGGTGAAGAGCTTGACAAATTTATTGGGGAGTCTATTAAAATCTACAATGATAAAAGACCTCATTTGAGTTTAGATATGAAAACACCTAACTTTATACATGAAAAAACCATCGAGGCTAGCCTCGATGGTTTTAACTAATTTTATTTAAAAACTTGTCAACCTATTTTAGGACGACTCAGATCTAAATATTTGAATTATTCAAATGGTATGAGCTATATATTTTGCACCAGGATTATTGTATAATTTGTGGTTTTTAGTAACTTAAACAATCAATAC